>WOR8_10003460_pt1 | contig 15431 bp, 8 predicted proteins | sample DeeMarSeWOR38_10_FD_19890 | JGI IMG/M metagenome (IMG submission 19890) | reverse complement strand
TGACAGCCTGCACCATCTTGACTCCGGTGCCCCTGTCCTTCCCTTTGATCCGCGGCAGCCTCGCGGCGGCGTTGAAAACGTCCACCTGGTTTTCCCCCCTGAAGTACCGAACCACTTCAAGGGACTTTCCAGAACCAATGTGCCCATTTTCCAGGATCAGCTTAAAATACATGTCAGGCACCTCTCTGCACTCAAAAATACCACAGGATGATTCATGCAGAGCACGTGCCAGTTGTAGCAAATTTTTCAAAGAGCTGTAACCGGTCGTAAATATATACCAAAATTTAGATTTTGCAAGGGCTAAAACGTTGGCAATTATATGGGAAAGGGAATTTTTTGCATGATCAACCCACTCCCTGTGCGCATTTATTACGCGTCTTTGGATGTGATCTTGAATTCCTTGAGTTTGTACTGCAGCGTCCGACGGCTGATCCCCAGGAGTCTTGCCGTTTCTGTTCTGTTACCCCCGGTCATTTCCAGGGTGCTGAGGATCGCTTCACGCTCCAGATCGCTGAGAGGTCGCCCCGGAATAATACCGGACGCCGGCACCTCCCCCTCATGCATCATGTGACCTGGAAGATCGCCTGGCTCGATAATATCTCCCCTCCCCATAATAACAGCACGTTCCACTACATTTTCGAGCTCTCTCACATTCCCTTTCCAACGGTTCCTCACCAGGAGATCCATAGCCCCAGGCGAAAATCCCCTTATCAATTTGCCGTTTCGCTCGGCGATTTCAGCAAGGAAATGTTCTGCCAGGAGCGGAATGTCCTCCCTTCGTTCCCGGAGTGGAGGAAGGGTAACTGGAACAACGTTCAACCGGTAATAAAGGTCTTCCCTGAAACGGCCAGTCCTGACCTCTTCTTCCAGGTCCCGGTTTGTTGCAACGATGAGGCGCACATCCGAAGTGATGGTTTCGGTTCCACCAACGCGCTCGAAGGATTTTGTCTGGATCACTCGTAGCAGCTTGGCTTGCAGAAGCAGGCTCATCTCGGCAATCTCATCCAAAAACAGGGTGCCACCATCAGCAAGCTTGAACCTGCCCTCACGTCTGGCCACGGCTCCCGTAAAGGAACCCTTTTCATGGCCGAACAGTTCGCTTTCCAGGAGGGTCTCCGGCAGGGCGGCGCAGTTGACCTTGACCAACGGACCCTTTTTCCTTGGGCTGTTCGCGTGAATCGCGTCGGCTACCAGCTCTTTCCCCGTACCGCTTTCACCCAGGATAAGCACCGTTGCCTCCGTGGGCGCAACCATGCGAAGCGTATCGAAGATTTCCATGATCCTGGGGCTTTTCCCGATAATGTGCGTCGCCTCAAAGGCACCTGCCACCTGGGCCTTTAACGACTCATTCTCGACCATCAGGTGGGAGAACTGCAGGGTCTTTTCTACCTGCACCTTCAGTTCCTCAAGGTCGATGGGCTTGGTGAGATAGTTGAGGGCCCCCGATCGCATCGCGTCAACCGCTGTGTTTACACTGGCGTAGGCTGTTACAATGAGAACCTGAACGGCGGATGAGATGGCTTTAATGCTCTTGAGCGCTTCCAGGCCGCCCATACCCCCCATCTTCATGTCCATAATGACCAGGTTGTAGAAGCGCTCCTCCACCTTCCGAACCGCTTCTTCACCGCTGGACACAGTTTCAACGTTATATCCCTCTTCGCTCAGGACGAGCTTGAGAAGATCTCTCTGGGATGCCTCATCGTCCACGACAAGGATGCGACTGTCTTTCGGGGAGGTCATACTGTTTCACCCCATATAATCTCATATTTCATGTCTCAGATCTCAAATCTCAAAAATAATTTCCATGATCCGTGGCCCCTTGCATTGACTAAGATTTCTAAAGGTCAAAGCAATAGATAACCAACTTCAAACCGTCACTCCTGGTTCCGCGTCGCGGCACAGTCGTGTCTTAAAAGACGATTTTTGCCCCGCGTCACCGTCCTTCCGTGTCCCCGCGTCCAGATCTTCCCTCTGGGAACCTGACGATAAAGGCCGCTCCCGCACCAGGTGATGATTCTACCCGCATTTCCGCCCCGTGGTCCAGCACGATCCTGTGGACAATGGCAAGACCGAGGCCGGTCCCCGAGGACCGGGTCGTGTAAAACGGCTCGAATATGGCTTCCTGTTCACCCTCTGGAATTCCAGGCCCGGTATCGGATACCCGCAAAAAAGCCCGTCCCCCGGAAGACCCGGTCTCAACGGTCAGGACTCCACCGTCGGGCATGGCCTGAAGGGCGTTGAGCAGCAGGTTCAAAAGCAGCTGTTTCAGGGAATCGGCATGGCCCGAGACCATGATCTCCTTGTCGTGGAATTCCTCGACCACAGCCACACCCTGGCTGGCTGTTTCCCTTTCAATGAGCGCCAGTGTCTGACGTACGATGTGATTCAGATCCAGCTCTTCGAATTCCGGCTCGCGGGGACGGCTGAAATCAAGGAGCTGGGTGATCACCCTGTTCAGGCGTTCCACCTCTCTTACAATAACATCCAGGGCTTTGCCCTCGGTTGTATTGGATCCGAATTTGCCTTTCAGATGCTGACTGTAGCCGCTGATGGAATTCAGTGGGTTCCGGATCTCATGGGCCATGCCGGCTACGAGTCTCCCCAGGGCAGCCAGCCGTTCAGACCTTCGCACCTGGGCCTGGAGCCCCTTGACCTCCCCCATATCCCTGAGGAACAGGACCATTCCGTCCGCATCCTCCTGCATCCTGACCGGGATCATGGAGGCCCTGAGGTGAGACCTGCCGGAACGGCCTGGAGGGATCTCGATATCGTAAAAGGCTGTTTTCTTCTCCAGCAGCCGTGTGACCTGGTCCCATTCCTCCTCGCTGAAAAGATCCTTCCAGTGTCTGCCCAGATATTCCCTGGCTTTAATAGTCAGGATCGTTTCGGCCTCTGGATTGATGGTTCGCAGGACGCCGTGGGGGTCCAGGTTGATAAACCCTTCTGCCATCCCCTCGATCACATTCAGGGTGTACTGCCTGAAATCGGACAGCGCCCTTCTCGTGGAATAGTAGCCCTGCACAAGGATGAGAAAATAAAAACCGATCGTACCAAGGAGCAGGATCAAAAAACCGTTGAGCAGTGCCTGCCGCGTTCCCTTGGCAACGGCATCCTCCAGGTCCTCCGTGCCCATGGCTATGAGGACAAAGTTGGCTGACTCCTCTTCCGGCTCATCATAATCCTCCATGATTCCGGGGATCGAGGGGATCTCGAGCATCCGCAGGTGAACCCATGGGCTGTCCAACGGGTAATATTTGCCCACATGAAGGAATACGGATCCCAGATCCCGCATATATTCGACACTGGAAGCGTAATCCTGGTTCCGAAGCCTGCGCCTCATCTCGTGGATGGGCAAACCCTGTTCTTTGATCTCAAATCCGGGGCTGGCAGCAAGAAGCCGGCCCAGCCCGTTGTAAACAGCAATAAAGATAACATCCTCAGTCTGTGCGGTATCGGTCACGAACCTGTTGAGCTGCTGGCCTCTTTCTCCCATCATGGCGCTGATGCGGCTCGCAGAGGCTATGGACCGGACCATGGTCAGGGCCTGGCGTTCCTTCAACTGCAAAAGCAGCCTTTTCTCGCTTTCCAGAGCCTGTCTGCCCAGGGAAGCGAGGATGAGGGACAACAGCAAGATAGTGGATACAAGGAGGACAGCGGGGACAAATCTGGCAGCTGTCAAGTTTTTTGTAAGGTTCATAGGTTCACATCAAACCGCGTTAAAAAATCACCCCAGTGGCCAGGGGATCAGAATCTGACTTCATAATGAGAACCCGTTCGGCGAATTTCAATAGGAATGACAGGAGGAACATCCCTTCTCAGGCAGCATATATTCCGATTCTGAGGCATGAGGGCTGTGGCAGGACTGGCAGGTTGTCTCCCCCTGCTCATTGAGCTTCATCTCCGGGTATGTGTTTAAGGGAACAACCCCTACAGGATGCCTGTGCTCTTCCATGGAAAGCTCATCGTGGCAGAGGTAGCAGAGATCATCTCCGGTCCTGTGCAGGAAAAATTTGGGGGTGTCGGAGGCGTGGGGATCGTGGCAGCCTGAACATTGACCATCCTCAAAGGGAGAATGCTGCGCCGGTAAAAAGGTCGCTTCCTTGATCTGCTGATGACACAGGATGCACATTTGACCCTGGGACTGGCGTAACTGGTACTTCTCATTGGATCCATGGGGGTTGTGGCAGATCGAGCACACCCCGGCCGCCAGGGGACCATGGATATAATCCCGGGTAAATTCGCCTTTCTTTTCCTCGTGACATCCGTAGCACAGGTCAGCGCCCGTTGAAAACAGCTCATACCTTTCCGGTTGACTTGCGAAATCGTGACAGGGGGCGCACCCTCCCACCGTTATGGGACCATGGACGAAGTTTTTCTGTGAAAGTTCCTTGTGGCACTCGAGACACATCTGGGTGATCATCATGAAGTTCTGCTCAGATGACTGGGGAGGCGTGACTTCATGGCATTCCTTGCACAGGTCCTCATTATTTCCCAGGTGGTAGTGGTAGGTGGGAAAGGGGACTTCAAACCCCTTGCCGATCTTGGGGTCACGGAAAACGATCAGGGCCTGGCTGATCTTGTTCCCGTCCTCCGCAGTGAGGCTGACCTGAATAAAGTTGCTCCCCAGAGATACAGGGGTCCTGAAATAGAACATAGGACGCTCGGCAACCATCTCCTGCCGGCTCCCCCCGTTTAAGGTCAATTCCAGACGGGCGCCCGGTTTTTGGACCTGTCCGACGATGTAGAGGGAATCCTGCTGGGTTTTAGTGAAGTTTGTCGGGAACAGGACCGTGAGGGGCTCATCCTTCCCCGGTAAAACCCTGGCCAGCTCTGCGGCGCCCCCATCCTGGGCCAGTTTCCGGGCATATTCCATGATGGGTCCCAGCTCAGATTCCTGGTAGCCGATCATGGTCCGATCGATCTTCCCCTCCTTGTTGATCACAACGATGGACGGGAGGGTCGCCACTCCATATGTCCTGCTGATGTTAAGCCCTTCGTCGATAAGGACCGGGTAATTAACCAGCTCCCGGTAACCGCGGTAGAAACGCTTAACCCTGAACACCCCGTAAATATCAAGGTTGATCCCGACCACTTTGAGTTGATCTTGCCGGTGTTTCTTTTGAAGATCGGCAAGGTTTGTAATGGACTTGACACAGGATGAGCAGTAAATGGACCCGAATTTGAGGACGATGACCTGTTTTCCCAGAAGGGGCGTTATATCGACCGTGTTGCCCAGAATGTCCACACCGGTAAAGCCCACAGCAGCATCGCCTTCCCTGAGACCTGCGGCGTCAGCAGAAGCTGCCGGGAATAACAGGAGGCCGAGTAAAGCAAAAACGGCTGTCAAACGGATGGAGCCTTTGCTATTGGGTGATCCTTCTGACAAGTTGCCCCCCGAGCCGGTTTTCTAAAGAACCTGTTTGATGATCTTTTCCAGTTCCTCCTTGGAGGCACGACCGACTTTGGCGAACCTGACAACACCGGAACTGTCAATTATGTACACAGTGGGAGTTCCGGCAACGCCATAAGGATCGGAGACCTTGAACGATTCGTCAGGGTTCAATTCGTCGATCAAGGCCAGGAACCCGTAGTTCTCCTGCTTGACAAAAGCTGAGATGGCATCTTTCATGGGCGAACCGTCGATGGCCACACCGACAAACTCGATCCCCTTTTCCTTATAGGCCCTGGAGAGTTCCTGAATAACCGGGAGCTCGGCTTTGCATGGTTCACAAAAGATGGACCAGAAGAAGATCAGGACCCCTTTTTTCTTGTCCAGAGTGGACATCATGTTGAAAGCATTCCCCTCAAGGTCGCCGATGGTAAAATCAGGGACCTTGTCGCCGACTTTGAGCATCTCAATACCGCTGATCATGGGGATGGGCGTCAATTCTTCAAGAGCCAAAGATTCGCCGGTGATGGCAGTTACCAGGAAAAGGGGCAGGACAGCCGCAAGAACCGGTCGGCAGATCATTTTGAGAATTCCTTGACTCATTGTCTGTCCCTCCTCAATTGAGTTCCAGCAGAAACTTCATGTAACGGTTCTTCTTCAGATCTGAAACATACACATTGTTATTCTCATCGATGGCCAGACCAGCGGGTTCTTCGATGACCAGGTTATCGCCGGTCAACTGAAAAACGTTTATCTCGTATGCAGTTAACTTTATCAATTTACCGTGAAGTCCATCAAGGACAAAAACCTCATTTTCCTTATTGACCTCAACCTTGACAGGCTTCATCCCCTCTTCGAGGACATCGGGAACCAGGTTTATCACCTCCTTGAGCTCCCCGTCCCGCTGGTATTTGAAAAGAGCCATTTTCCCGGCGTCGAGGACATAAACATACCCGGTAAGTTCGTCGGAGTATGCAATGGAAACCGGGTCTTGAAGGCGTTCCTCGAGCTTCCCCTTATCACCCCACTCCTCAACGAAAGCCCCGCTGCGGTGAAATTTCAGGATCATATGGCGATCACGGTCAAGAACATACATGTAGTCCAGGGTGTCAACTGTTACATCCACCGGATTTTTCAGCCTGCCCTTCCGGGCACCCTCCTCGCCGAAGGAAAGGAGGTGGGAGCCGTCCAGTTCAAACTTGTGGATTCGATAGGTGCCTCTGTCCACAACAACAAGAAAATCACTGTCAGGGTTGATGGCCAGCGCCACCGGCTCATCGAAATATCCGTCCTGCTCCCCTCTAGCGCCCCACTCATCTTCAAAACGTCCCTTGTCGCTGACGATCTGGATCCTGTAGTTACCGGCATCCAGAACATAGATGCTATCATCCTTGTCCACAGCAAGATCGACGGGATCGTTAAAATAAAGCTTGCCGGTCCCGAACCGACCTTTCTCAAGATCCATTGTCAGCGGGACCGAATCGTTGTGCACGGCGATCCTCTTTCCGTGTGCAGTGGCGGAGGTGAGAGATAGACAAGCGCACACGACGATCGCAAAAAACAGTAACGGCAGAGTGGATCGGCCGCCTGAGGAAGGCCTGTCCATGCCCCCGATCGCCCCTTCGGTTTGTCCCCTGTACCGCCGATTCAGCTGCATTATTTACCCTGATTCTCTTCCTGCTGGATCATCTCTTCCAGCCGCCTCTTCTCGGCTTCCGCCGCTGCCTTCAGTTTTGATTCCTCTTCCGCCTTTATCCGGACCAGCTCATCCTCTCTGTGCTTTCCAATCTCATGTTTCAACTCTTTCATGAGGGATACGACCACTTGCCTTGCCAGTTCCAGGGCGGCGGGGCCTTCATTTAGACCCAATGCCCGTGACCATGTAAAACTGGCCCTGCGCGCGCCGCTTCCGATCCACAACGGTTTGCCGGTCTGCGTGTCCATCAGGGTCAGTGTCATGGAAACGTGCATGGCAGCGGCATCCCCCTCACCCAGACCCCATGCGTGAATGTCCCCGAAGAGGAGCGCCTGCGCATTCATTTCGGATCCCATTTTCTGCACGGTTTCAAGGTCCAGGTCATCGACATTCCTCAGTTTCAGGGCCTTGAGCACGCTGCCCACATAATGGGGATCCTCTACCTCCTCGAAAGTCCCTGAGATGTTGAGTTCGGAAACGATGATAGTCATGGCCTGGTCTTCCGCGCCCTTATCTCCACCGATGTTTTTAAGGGGCAGAACAGCCACCTTTTCCAGTCCCAGGTACTGTCTTTTGCTCTCGCTGGGTTTGCTGACGGACCTCAGCGAGGGCCTTCCAGCACACCCCGCACTTGCCAAAAAAACCACAGCGACTCCCAACCATGTCAGTTTTCGGGCGACACTATTTATCATCTTTACCTCCTGATCAAGACAGCATCCTGAATCACTAAAATTCCATAGAGATCTCAACTGTGTAAACCCGAACAATGTCCTGGGGGTTTTCAAAGATCCTGTCCCTGTTATAGGAAAAAGTCAGGAAAGTATTCCGGTATCTCCACTCCAGGTCAGCTTCGATCTCATCGGAGTTTGCATCGTCACCGTCGTAGCTATATGTATATTGGGTGTCAAACCTGATCACGGGTGTAAGGTCCTTTCCCAACGTCAAAGTAAGGTCGTGTTCCCAGAACGTCGGCACGTCCGTATCGTATTCGATGGTGCCCGTGGATTCTTCCTCGAACTCGACATCCCAGCTGAAATCGGCCAGCTCCAGCGTAAAATCCGATGTCAACTCCAGCTCCCGCGTCAGATCCTCCTCCTTCTCCCATCGGTAGGTCGAGCCGAGTTCCCAGAACGCTGTCGGCGGCAGAACAATGGAATAGATAAATTCCAGTTCAAGGTTGAAAACATCAGTGGTGTCACCGGTGATAAAATCCTTCTCCTTGCTCAGCTCCAGGAGAGGGGAAAAGGTGAGGTTCGGCACGTCGAAGAGCTCGCCTTCAAAGGTCCCTTCGATCAGGATCTCCCTGGACGAATCGGACCTGCTCCCGTTCTCCCTTGTAACGGACCAGTTTAAGGAGTTTTCGATGGTTGCTTTTTCGTTGGGTGTGAGGGTAACGCTCAGATCGAACGTATCCTCCTGACTTTTCAGGTCCGCCGAGGGATCGATCCCGTCCTCGTGATCGGAAATTTCCAGAGTGTATTTCAATGAGTAATCGATATACCTGTCGGGCGTTCCAGCCAATTCGACTTCAAAATCCATATCCAGGTCGGACGTGTTCTCAGTGGTGAGATCGATCCTCTCCCGGGTTATGGTAACTGTTTCGGTCAGGGTCCCCAACTCCACAATAGGCTGGTCGTAGCTGGCTGTAAAATCGATGGTCTTCTCATCACCATCTTCAACAAAATCGTTCAGCAGGATAAATTCAAGCTCCGAGTCAAAGTTGGGAAAGGTATCCAGGCTGAATTTCAGATTGTTTTCTATCTCGTGTTCCCTCTCAGAGCTCAATATCTGGCCGGCATTATTGAGAGTGTCCTCGCGGCTGCCCCTCCAGTTGCTTTGAAAATCCACCTTGAGCGAGGAGGTCATGGTCTGGCTGTAGTCCAGGTTGAATTCCCAGTCATGGCTGTCGATATCACTGTTATCAAACATCCGGTCATCTGTTATTTCCTCTTTCCAGGAAAAGCTGGCATTGAGGAACTCGGTGAGTTCGTAATCGATATTGGCATCCACCTTGTTCTCGACTTTATCCTCCAGATTATCCTGCATATCAAGGATCCTCTGTAATTCGATACTTAGAGCAGGCAAATAGAAAGGGAACAGGTTCAGCTCAAGTCCGTATTCAAGAGAATCCTTTCTGGGTGTGTTGAACTCATTGGTAAAGTCGATGGTATCCTTGGCTAACAGGCTCAGATCCCAGACAAGGGATCTGAAGGACAGGTCCAGCGAGGGCTCAAGGGTCTTTTCATCCACATCCAGGGATCGGATAATGTCTTCGAGCTGAAGCTCGAAATTGAGATCCACTTCCAGCCGGGCACTGAAGGTTTCCGACCAGTTAAAGGAATATTCCTGGGTGTAGGTATCAGTGGTGTTCCAGTCCCCCGGTATGTACTCCTGCTCCCTTTCAAAAGTGTTATCGATGTTAAAGGAGGGGGAATCCGCCATGAGCGGTCTTTCCGGCAGAATAATTATCATAGGTAAAAGTAGCGTCATGAGGACCTTGATCCATCGTCGATCATGTGTTGACGTCCTCAAGCGGCCAGGCTCCTTTCGACCACTGTTCATGGAAATATCGCCAATGGTGCAACCATTCAAAGGCTCTGTCGTAGTACTTTCTTTCTTTTGACCTGTTATGTTGATGCAAATGCCATACCTGACAGTCGAGTGGCTTCAAATGTTCGTAACCTAGCATATTCTATATCGTTTTACTAACGGATGATATGTGATAAATATCACCTGGCTCCACGAAGCGTGATATCCCCCAACGTACTGAAAAAGTGCGTTGTATAACGCCGATACGCCTACCCGGCTGTCACCGGGCTGTTCAGAAATTCCTAAACGACAAGCAAGCTTCTACCATTGGCCGTTGCTGCTATCAAGTTTCTCATTCGGACATTTCTTCCATATTTTGGACATTTATTTCCCAGCCAGGACCAGCTGCAATAAACGTTATTTGTCCATGCAATGAGGCATCGCGGATGGCATGGCTCATTTCAGCCAGGTTCGACCGGATGGATCGTGGGGCCTCGGGGCTGCGGGGGTGATAATGATGGTATCGTGGTTAAAGAAGGGGATGCAAGGACCTGGACGGAAAGGAGAGAAAACCGGACTGTGGCTGCCGGCCGTCGGCTTGAGGCTTCCTGGACCTGGTTGTCCAGCAGGAAACGACGAGGCGGTAAGAGACTTCAGGAGCACAGATGGGAAGAAACCAGGGGCCGGACCCGGGCTCAGCCGAGCCGGTTTCAGACCGATTCCGTAATCATGGTAATGGCCGTATCAGCAGGGGTGAACGGTAATGGCCGTATCAGCAGGGGTGAACGCTGCTGCTTCCAACGACCTTGGGTGCTATGTAACGTCTTTTCATGACTCATCTCCCAGGTAAACAATTATTATTTCTTGGACACCCGGACTTTGTCTGAATAACAGGATACCCTAACGTATTATCGTATTCAATAAAAAGTCATTCAGAAATGTAAATTCAAGATCCAAAATCCAAGATCCAAAATAACAGAGCACCTCACCTTTGGGCATTGGCCTTTGGGCTTTGGACTCATTCTGCCGGCAGCAGGATGTATCCCAGGGTGTCGCCATAGTTCGTGATATCGCGTTCCTCGGCCGTGAACGTAGCCACCGTTCCGTCCCTGGGAGCGACTACGGTATATCTTCCGCCGGAACGATCCTCGAGCACCACGAGATCCTGCCCCTGGACAACCTCGTCGCTGGGCCGGACCAGCCACTCGAACACCTCGAGACGACCCGGATCCTCTTCCAGGCCGAAGAGGAAAACGGCCCCCTCGGCCGCCGAGATCTCTTCCTGGGTAGGTTCACGCGAGATCACCGTACCGCGAACCGTCACCAGACCCGGTACATCCCCGGCCGTGAATTTGACTGTGGCAAAACCCTTGTCATCGGTAGCGACACTCGGAGCGCTCACTGTTCCCTCTCCGGCAGAAACATCGTACAGGACATCGACATTGCTGTTGGGGTTGCCGTTGGCGTCGGTCACTTTGGCCGAAACAGTGCTCTGACCTCCGGTTTCAACCTCACCGGGATCGGCCGCAAGCTCGATCTCGGCGGGAGCATCGGGACGAAGCTCAATTCCTACGATAGCAACCATCCCGGAGGTCAGATCGCGGACCTCCACCTGCACCTGTCCCATGACAGTCCCCGCGATGTAGTCCGCAAAGGCACGGCCGCGGGTATCGGTCTTGCTCTGGACGACCCGGATCTGACCGTTGTCGCCCAGGAGCGCGAACTGCACGTTGTGGCCTGCAAGGGCCTTATCGGAAGCGTCCCTGATAACAGCCGTGATCCTGCTTCGGCTGCGGCCGTCCGCAGTCAGCCATTCGCGGGACAGGAAAACCTCCATGGAGCCGGCCGCCGAGAGGGCGCCGGCCTGGGGCTTGGTCACCACGATATCGATCTCCCCCTCGATATAGGATCGCACCCAGCCCACGCCGACATCCCCTGACACCATGTCCTTGGCCGATACAAGGATCGTCTTGGCGGCGAAGCCGCTCACGTATTGCGCCGTCACCTCGCCGAAGGAGTCGGTCACCCCACCCCAGTCCACATCGATTTCTCCCCCGACAAGATCCTCGAAGGTACCGCCTCCCACCGTGCCGGTATATTCGTCGGTCGTGGACATGGTGAGCTTCAGCTCGTGATCCGGTACAGCCTTGCCGTTGGCGTTCTTGGCCGTCACCGTGAACCCCACGCGGGAGGATCGATCGGCGGGCATCAGGTCACCGCTCGCTTCGATGGACAGCTGGACACGCCCATCGATCTGGACCGGCCTGGCCGCGGCCAAAGGCGGCGCATTGTAACCCATGGAGTTCCTGAATCGCCCCGAGACCTGCCCGTTTTCCATGTACTGGCCGTATCCGATGGTGTAAGTGCCGACGTAGGTCCCCGGGGAACCGGGGTCTTCCGCCAGAGGGATGCCTTCGAAATCGCCGCGGGGTTTTAGGCCCTGGACATCAGGATCCGGTTCGGGAGCAACGATGTCAAAGCTCGCCGCACCCCCCGGTTCAGCCGTCAGCGTCACGGTGAAAGTGTCCCCGGGGACAAGTTTGCCAGAATAACCGGCCCTCTCAAAGGCATCGTGGGTTACGGATGCAATGGACGTCAAGGTGTCAACCCTGATCTCGAAGTTGTCCAGCACCGAGTTGCTCAGAAGAGTTCCCCCGCGTCCCTCGGGAAGGTTGGGTATGGGGTAATGGCCTACTGCCGCTCTTGTCACGCGCTGCAGGAAGAATTGAAAGGGTTTTTCAGGATACGGGAGAGGTTCACCGCGCCTTATTGCCTCCTCATTGGCATAAAACCGTGGGGTCAGAATCCTGTTCCCGTCCGGCCCTAACTGTGTTTTCTCCGGCTCGGCATTCAGCGATATCCCGTCGGCAAACGCATGATATTCGCCGCGAACGTCGTCCCAGACAAGATCCATATGCACCCAATCACCCGGCGGAACCTCCCGGCCCAGGTAAATTGTAGGATTCCACAACCGGATACCGTACTGGAGGTAATCCCTCGAGGGCAGGCTGTTGAGATAAAGGGCCATACCACCGGCCGGAGCAGTCCAGTTCACCTGCATCCTCAGGACCCTGAATCCGTTTTCATCCAGGAGTTCGAACACCGTGTCTGCGCCGCCCGTTCCAGATACCGCCAAGCGCTTAAGATCGAAGGAGATCATGCCCACCTGGGCGTCGGCCAGCGATACCGGCCACAACAGGTTCTCCCCTGTGGCAGGCTGGGTCCAGCCCAGACCCGTTCGCCCGGGAACCTGACTCTGTTCAGGGAGGAGAGGAGCTTCGAACCCCTCGTTGACAAGCTCTCTGGAAAAAGCCCCCGTGGCAGGCATGAGCAGCATCACCATCAGGAATATTCCTAAAATCATGGAAAGAGGACGCATGGCAGCAGTTCCTTCTATTGACCCGGCGCCAGGATGTGCCAGCCGTCGGTCGTGTTCGTTTTCCGGTGGCAGTTGTTGGCTATGAGGTTGGTACCGGTAAAGCCGTTGATCGTAAAGTTACCCAGAGCAGGGTCGATGCAGTTCTGGGTAAGAAGCGCCGGCAGGCCTGCAGCATGGGGGCTGTGGCACTTCGAGCAGGTGAAATTGTGGGCTTTGGCCCCGGCCTGGTTGATCCCCCCGATAGTTCCGATGCCGTACCAGTTGGTAAAATCGCCCCCCATGGGTGAAGTCGTACCCGTCCTGATAGTGTTGAACCAGCCGCTGTTGACAAGATTGTTGCAGTTGGATTCACAGGACCACATGACAAGGGGTGCCTGGGGATAGTTTGGATCGCAGTTTCCGTAATCGTCACACACCCATGGAGAACGCGGTGTCTGTAATTGCATGCCCATGCCGTCGCCGTACCTGGAACCGGTAAAAAGGTCGCTGATAAGGGCCGCGTCTCTGGTCCCTCCCAGGGATGCGTTGCTGTGTCCGTTTTTGCCAGGCGGGGCGAAGCGCCACAGGCTGGATGATGTATAGAAATCCATGGTGTCGATATCCGTGCCGTGACAGAGGGTGCACAGGCCCGCCGTTTCGGCGATGGTGTCCATGGCAGTGTGGAGGGTCGGGGAGTTGCTGTTCTGGTCGATGAAGTAGCCGCCGCGATCCCGTGAGCTGGCCAGGGCACGCGGGGTCGGTCTGTTGCCGGAAAGGTTGCTGACCTTCTTGGTGTAGGTATAGGTATTTCTCGGCGGCAGTTCCGGCGGATAGGGATCGCCCACCCAGGTGCCTCTGAGGTGAGGCTTGCCGCTTGGACCGAAGGTTCCGTGGACATCGTGACAGTAGGAACAGCGGATTTGCCCGGCATCCTCGAGCACCGGTTCGGAAGGATCGCCGTAGGGGTTGCCGGCCGTGCCCTGCCGCACCCTGCGCGTGCCCACCACGTTGGCGGCAACGCTGCCGGACTGGCCCACGGTGTCGAAGTTGGCCGAGTGCACCGAGGCGACCCTCCTTTTGAGGAGGGAATCGTAAGCGCTCATCCAGTGCCCCGTCGTCCAGTCCGTGACCCTGGTGGAATAGGTACTGTCATAGATCCAGCCGTAGTTCTTGGACTCGGCGGTCCCGTCGCCCTGGGTCGGGAAGGCGGCCCAGACCACGTCCATTCCGGCCACGGTCGTGTTCGTCTTGGTGTTAAAGCCCCACTCGCTGACCTGAGTTGCCAGGGAATCGTGGCAGCCCCAGCAGATCCCGGCCTCCGTGGTGAGCCCTCTGATGGACGCGGGGACCAGCGTGGTGGTCCCGCCTATGGCGATGCCGTTGTGGGACACGTAATTGATGCCCAGCTGCGACCTCATGCTGGTGGCGGTCATGTTGGCGTTGCTCCAGCTGATAGGTGGAAGGGGTATGGTCACCGTGCCCGGCAGGCCCACGTGGCCGGCATGGCAGTGTTCGCAGGCCCCTGCCGCGTAGGTCCCGCCGGAACCGTCGGCGTCCACATGGGTGGAGGAGACGGTCACCACCGGAGCGCCGTTCAGGCCGGTTCCATGGCAGTCACCGCACACGAGGGATGAGGGATCGCCCCAGACCGGGCTGCCTCCTCCGTGGCAGGACGCCACCGAGCAGGTGCCGTCATCCACCCCGTCTCCGCCCGATGTCCAGTTGACCCCTGCGCCGCCGAGGCTCTCGCTGTAGGAACCTCCTCCGGGAGCGATCTGAACCACGAGGTCCTGGTGGTTTGTGCCGCCGGTGGCGGTGTAGTTGGCTGCGGTCGCAAGGTGGCAGACGGCGCAGTCCATGTAGTCGCCGTCGGTGTCGGCATGGGCCGGGTGGCTCCTGGACACGCTGGACTCCCACCCGGGAAGGGGTGAGGAGCCCACGCCCGCAGCATCGTGGTGGCAGCTGCCGCAGGCGACGGAAGAGGTGTCGGACCAGACAGGCGTCGTCACGCCGTTGTGGCAGACCACCGCTGAGCAGGTGCGTAAGCCATAGCTGCCGGCAACGCTGGCCGTGCTTCCCTCATAATCAGTATCAGGAATAGAGCCCGAAGGAGCAGGACGCATGGAAACCTGGACCATGTTGTCGGCATGGACGGAATTCATGCCGTACGTGCCGTTGTTCGCATCCAAGGTGTAGTGGCACACGGAGCAGTCCACATTGATGCCCGGATCCATATCCACGTGGTTGGCGTGGATCGTGTCCATGGCCCCCGTGACCGGAAGGGCCTGATGGGTCTGGTCGGCACCGCCAGTGTCCCCGTGGCAGGTCCCGCAGGCAGCGCCGTTGACGGTGTCGAACCAGTTGGGTGCGTTGGCGGCGTTGCCGCCTCCGATCCCGCCGTCGTCGAAGTCGCCGTGGCAGTATATCCCTGTGCATGAATAGTAATCGTTGGTGCTCCC
>WOR8_10003459_pt1 | contig 15431 bp, 12 predicted proteins | sample DeeMarSeWOR38_10_FD_19890 | JGI IMG/M metagenome (IMG submission 19890) | reverse complement strand
ACCGATACCGGGATTATTAATCTTGAAAAACTTATAAGGTTTATTGAATTGCGAGACACCATGGTAACCATCGAAGAATTCAACACCATACTCTGGGAATGATTGGTAATTATCCTCGGTGATTGCACCCGGAGGAACGACCGGATTGTTTTCATCGAAAGTTATACCGGGAGGCAGCACCACAAGATCGTATTCGCTTCCCTGCCATTGCAGACCTAAATCAAGAGTTCCACCCTGCCATTGCAATCCACCCTGCCACTGCAGACCACCCTGCCACTGCAGACCACCCTGCCATTGCAATCCACCTTGCCATTGCAGTCCCCCTTGCCATTGCAATCCACCCTGCCATTGCAGACCACCCTGCCATTGCAATCCACCCTGCCATTGCAATCCCGGATCATTCACAAAGTATTCACTTGTAATCTCTTCAGAGAGATAGGAAATCTGTACACCAAGCAAACGAAGCCAAATTATATTTGTAGCTGCACCTATTTCAGTGGTGCTTGCCATTTGGTAATATTCTCCATTGGTTTCGTCGGCTAACCAGCTCATCAAATCCTGGCTTTCATTTAATCCTTCAAATCCAAATGTAAAAATTCTTATATCCAAATCAATATTCAAATCTGTAATTAGTGAGAATGGAGATATTTCACCTGCGCTAAATAATATAATTACCTTCTTGTTAAGCGAGGCAGAAGAAAATAATTGTTCAGCTGCTGATATTCGTTCTGCAAGGTTTCCATTTGAATTAGGCTCTAAATCATTTAGAGCATTTAGTTTTGAGGTGAAATCATTTCCTAAATTTTCGGTAACTGAACCGTTCACCCATCCTACGTTATCGCCAAGTCTTAATTTATACACGAGTTCCATTGCAGCGCTTTGTGAGGGAGCGAAGCCATTGAGAACATCGGACGATGTAAAATTAGTTGTACCATCAAAGACTAATACTATATCATAGTATACATCTCCCAGATTATCGTAGATATAATTTATTCCCCCGATATCATATTTTGTTATATCTAATTGATTAGTAAACCATTCTGGATCAGAGGATCCAGGATGTAATGTATTCTTATAATTTTCACCATTAGCAATTCGACCATACATCGTAGCCAGCTGGTTATTATTTTTCATTTCCAATACATAACTAAAATCACCGGGATTATAAAGATCAGCCAATCCAGAGTAATGTCCTATTTCGTGTGTAGCAACGTTCTGTACATCGAGTGCATTCGGATCTCCCTCTGTGTCCCAGTAAAAATGCTCACCCGTAACGAGAGAAACGGGATCCCCGTTGAAAGCAATATCTATATCTATCATCTCACCATTCAGTGCGTTATATCTGGTTCTGGTTATAGCGACAACGTTTGTTGGAGCTTCAGTTATTGCTTCCCACTGACTGGTAGTGGGAATCCAAACTATATTATTAATCCCATCAGCGTTTCCACCCCATACTTCAGAATTAGGATAATTATTTCGTGTATAATTAATTTGTTCCAAAGCGCTCCAGGTATTAAATCCATTTTGTACCTCATCATCATAATCCAAATTTGCCACGGATGTGGCTACCTGATAGTCCCCGTTTCCATCTGTCCAGTGCAGTGGAATTCCTGCAAGAGTTGTGTTGACTAAATAATGGTCGCCTTCATCTGTAGCTCTTTCAATAGAGGCAGAAAATTCAGAGGTGCTAAGCGGATTACCGTTAATATCAAGTCTGGTTGCTGTAGCGCTAACCACTTCTCCATCTGATGCGGGAAGAACGGCGTCCTTTAGGTTGGCAAGAAAATCTGCGTTACCGGTTATATCAAAATCATTCACAGTCAGTTCTATTTCACCTAAGAAACGCTTTCCTTCTCTGACGCTACTTGTAATCGAATTTGCAAAAAACTGAATTTTATAATTATCAGGGGTACTGTTAAGAGTTCCTGAAATTGCTGTTCCACCTTTAATCTCTGGTAAGGCAGTTTCATCCTGCCAGGTGTACATAATGTTTAGTACCGGGTATTGCTGAGAGTCATTTGTTCCAGCAGCTAACTCAATTCCAAGAGTAGTATTATCATAAATAGAATTATTTAGTATTGAGTTGTTGTTCCCGGACTGAACAAAAACGCCGGAAGTTCCATTACCATAAATTATTTGATTGCTGATATTATTTTCTACACCTTTAATAATTATACCATAACTTGAATTTCCATGAATTTCATTCTCTTGGTTTAAAACAAATTCAGAAGTATTAATGTCAATTCCGGCTGTGGCATTTCCTGAAATTGTATTCGACGATAGAACAGTATTAATCCCACCGGAAGTTATTAAAACTCCTGCACCACCGTTATCAGAAATTATTTGATTACTGATATTATTTCCACTTCCATTAATTATAATACCATCGCTTACATTATGAGAAATTTCGTTTTCTTGGTTTAAGGTAAAATTCAAAGTATTTAGTGCTATTCCTATAGTATTTCCTGATATTGTATTTTCTAATAAAACAGTACCTTGAGCCCCATCGGATATTTCAACCCCAACACCTGAATTAGAAAAAACATTGTTAGAAACATTGTTGACCGGAGAACTTATTTTGATTCCTGCTATTTGATTTATTTCAATATTATTTCCACCAGCAGATGAAAGAGTTAAACTAAATCCGGTTGAGCTATTGAGAGAAAGTCCCTGCACCGTGCTACCAGTGCCGGTTATTTTTAAATTTGCATATGTACCATTGATCTGAACCACAGGTGAACCAGAGTAACCACTCTGAACCGTTCCGTCCAAATACACCTGGTCGGTTATATCAGGTAGAACAGTCCCGGGTTGAATTATAAAAGGTGCTGACCCAGGAATGTAGAAATAAACTATCTGGAATCCAGTCAGAGCATTAGCTTCCTGAATTGCAGCTCTTAAAGTAACCTCACCATTTCCTGCATCAGCGATTCCATCTCCAGGTAATAAGTCGGGAGCATCACCAGTAGAGTTAACAACAATGAAAGGAGGATGCTTACTGTTTACAATTTGATCAACGTTTTGAACTCTCAAATGATTATTGTAGTCTGATCGATCTTCAAGTGATTTAATACCATTGAAATAAGAAAATTCTGTAAAAGACCAACGGCCATTTAAATATGGAGCAAGCGATTGAGGAAAATTCTCTGAAGGATTACCATTACCACCGGAACCATTGATATTATTGGCACCTAGAGCTATCCTCCAGATTCTTACTTCATCCATCAAACCTCTAAACGTACCTTCTTCAGATTTTCCGATATATAGTCCGCCATTTCCAGAGGGATGACCAGCACCAAGAGTCACACCAGATTGGGTTGCAACCATATCTCCACCATAGTAGAGCTTTAAATTGTTACCATCATAAGTAGCTGCCAGATGAACCCAGGAAAAAGCGGGAATTGGGGATTCATTAATTGTGCTTATTTCTGTAACTCCGTTCCCAATAGAGAAATACGCAACTCTATCTTTTATATAAAGTGAGAAGGTTTCATACCCATCGTCAAAAGCTCTGTAAACAATTGGCATTTTAACACCAAGATTCTCTCCTATGAGGTATACCCAGGCTTCTACAGATATGCTATCATTACTAAATGATGAATTGTCAAAATATTGATATGCGGATTGGTTAGCATCTGTGGTTAGAGCATTGCCGTCAAGTATTTCAGCATAACCAGATTCACCATCAAAAATATATGAGTTATTATTAGATTGTGCAAAAGTGTTTCCGCAAACGATAATTATTGTTATTAAAAATTTTAAGTAAAACAGTTTATTTATAAAATTCTTCATTTTAGCCTCTAATATTTATAGTGAAGGTTTCGACTGCAAAATTGTTTATTAGTCATTTATATGGTTTTTAATTTGTGCTTTAAGGGAATTGATTTGCACATTCGAAGTTGTAACCTTCTCTCCGGTTTTTGGATCGTTGATGACACTGATTTTTCCGCTCTCTCCCTTAAAGACTTTATAGCCCCTACTCTTTTCATCCTTCTTCAGGAAGACCAGGACTTCTTCAGTATCTTTAAATCTTGGCATATGAGAATACATTTCACCGATTTCACCGACCTCTCCACCAGGGTACTTCACCGTCACAGTGTTTCCAGTACCGTTTCCTTTTATGTATTCGTCAACCTGAATGGTTGCTTGAGTATAAATTCTTGTTTTGTTCTCATTCCAGCTGGAAGCCTGTTGAATGACTTTGCCTGTGAGAATGATATCTGCACCCTTTGATAAATTCTTAAGTTCAGTTGCAATTTGCTGAGCAAAAGTATTTAAGGATAGTCCGCAGACAATAAATAATATATTAAGTAAATATCCTTTAGTCACTTGCATAAAGTGATCCTTTCTTAAAGAAAAAGTGGTTTGTTAACTTTGTTTAATAATTAATTTGGTAAGTAGGCGGAGTATCTAATTCCGAAATTACTTTTCAGTTATTTACAGAAATAAATCAAATTTTGATTTTTAGCCCTCATTAAAATTGATTTGACTTAATTATTATCAGATATAAATACTTTATAAATATTTATTATCCTTAATCGACATTCAATTCCCTTAACATTACAATATTAGCTCATTATGAAAGGAATAATAAATGTGGATAGCCCATAATAGGTTATTTTCTAATATGATACAAGTAGTAATTAAAATTATTTTGTTAATAAATAATTAAGAATCTAGACAATTTTTATGTGCTTTTATGAATAATTTGTATGATTCAAAGTTAGAATTACTTCAATCATTTCTCAAAAGTCAACGAGATAATACCGATTTAATTTTTAAATAATATATGTTAAATTTTACCAGTTTATTTATTAATAATGTAAACAATCTGGAAAGTACCGTTATGAAAGTATTTACACAAACAAAAGATAAATTTGCAATTCTTAAATTTGAAGTTGATAAGATTACAGGTTACGAGGCACAGGAGTTCCAGGAATCCTTGTTAAATTCTCTGGAGAAGGATTTTAAGTTTATAGTAGTCGACCTATCACGAGTAACATTCATATCAAGCTGGGGGATTGGAATGCTTATACACGGACTTACGACTACGAGAAATAGAGGTGGTGAATTTAAAGTTGCCTGTGCAGCAGAATCCGTACTTTCAGTTTTTGAAAAAGTAAAGATTGATAAGGTGTTAAGCATTTCCAGTACTTTGAAAGAAGCAATGTCTGAGAGTTGATCATCAAGCCTTAAAGCTTAATCAAAATTGAGGAGAAAAAAATATACCCCACCTTAAAAATTTTTAAGCGACAATTAATAATTTACTATAGCGTACAGCATTTTAAATATTCTCTTTCAGAGTTTAATTTCCAAGCTTTTTATATAGGGAAATCACGCCCTGACTCTCCCTACTGAATTACGATAAACTTATAAATATTCCTCAAAAAGGGACTTTATGCTTTATCGGATATGCGATTCAAAATCCGAGCAGCTTTATCGCCATCCCGCAAAAAAGAATTAAGGCTCCCGCAATTGCGTGCATATAATGTTCCATTTTTTTGAAAGAGAGCAATTTAATCCCATAAACAGATGTCAGGACAATCGTAAGCATGGTTAAAATAGTAACTATTCCAAAAATACTCGTAGCAATAACCAATGCGAAAGTATTCTTTGTCGCTGCCGGATACATTAATAGAGGTATCAGAACTTCGCAAGGGCCTAAAACGAAAATTGTAAAAAGTACCCAGGGTGTCATACTTTTCTTTTCAACATTGTGCGGATGAGCGTGTTCTCTATGATGAATGTGTTCATGTGAGTGCATTGTTCCATTAAAATGCAAGTGAATGTGCGTGTGAGGTCTCTTTTTATATATATTTCTAAGCCCCCATATTAAATAAACCAAACCAAAGCCAATTAGCAGCCATCCAGCAATTTCCCCTCTAACTGATTCAATTAATTCCAGTTTGTCTATGGCAATCCCGAATCCAATTCCAATGAATCCAATAATTATTGAACTAAGGACATGACCTACACCACAAGCGGTTGTTATAAGAGCAGTTTTTTTTAACGACCAATCCTTGGATTTTGCCATTACAATAAAAGGAATGTAATGATCAGGACCTAGAATTGTATGAATAAAACCTAAAGAGGCCGCTGTAAATGTAAGAATTGAGATTTCACTGAACATATATGAGTCACACCTTAGTAATAATCTTTCGAGCTTAAAATTTCAGTACTCAGACTTTTCTGGTTTTTCTTATAAGAAAATTCGTATATTATTTGACAATTAGCAAGAATTTCATGGTAAATAATACTACTATGCATGAACTTTCAGTTGCACAGGAAATTTTGGGTATTGTTAACCAATACGTACCTGAACCTAAGTCAAACAATATAAAATCAGTAAAAGTCAGCATTGGCAAGTTAAGTAACATACTAACGGACTCCCTCATTTTTTGTTTTGAGGCAATAATAGGTGATACCGCTCTAAAAGGTGCAAAGCTTGAAATAATTGAAACTCCGGTAAAAATTGGCTGCGCTTCTTGCAAAAAGGAATATGAAATTGAACCACCCATCTTTGCCTGTCCAATTTGCGGAAACAACCAGATAAAAATTGTCTCAGGGACTGAATTACATGTCGACGAAATCGAACTATTTGATTAAATACCATCATCTCTGTTTTGCAGAATCGAGACAAGGAGGATAAATGAGTGTAATTACTGTAGAAAGAAAAGTTTTAGAGAAAAATGATGCAATAGCCCAACAGAACAGGGATTCATTTAAAAAAAAGAATCTTTTTACAATGAATCTTGTAAGCTCACCCGGCTCAGGTAAAACCAGCATAGTTGAGAGAACAATCCATAATACTAAAGATAAGTTCAAGATTGCAGTCATTGAGGGTGACGTACAAACAAGCCTTGATGCACAAAGAGTAGATGCATACGGTGTTCCCGTTGTGCAGATTGTTACTCAGGGAGCTTGCCATCTTGAGGCAGGACTGGTCAGAGATGCTTTCGGACAAATTGAAAAAAATAATTTTGAGATACTATTCATAGAGAATGTTGGTAATCTGGTTTGTCCTGCAGGATATGATCTGGGAGAAGACCTTAAAGTAGTGATTGTAAGCACTACCGAAGGAGACGATAAACCATTGAAGTATCCAGCAATGTTCAGGAATGCTTCAGCATTAATTATTAATAAAATTGATCTGGTGCCTTACGTAAACTGCTCTCTTGAAACACTCGAGAAAAATTCTCTTTCAATTAATCCATCTTTACATATATTTAAAACTTCCTGCACTACTGATGAAGGAATTGCAGAATGGTGCGAATGGATTAGCTCTAAAATTACCAGATAATTGAAAACACGTATCCACATAGCAGTCAGGGGTGCAGTCCAGGGCGTCGGGTTTCGTCCGTTCATTTATAGGCTTGCAAATGAGCTAAGACTAAAAGGCTACGTGCTTAATAATTCTAATGGAGTATTTATAGAAGCCGAAGCAGAAGAACCAATCTTGAAGATTTTTCTATCAAGAATTGAAAGGGACAAACCAAAAATATCGGTGATCACCAGTCTTGAACATTCATTCCTTGATGCTGTTGGGTATTCAAATTTTGAAATCAGGCAAAGTGAAGATAGCTCAGATGTTTCTGCAATCATTCTTCCTGACATTGCTGTGTGCGATGATTGTTTAACGGAAATGTTTAATCCTAATGATCCCAGATACTTGTACCCTTTTATTAATTGCACTAATTGCGGACCGCGGTTCTCAATTATCGAATCACTTCCTTACGATCGCCCAAACACATCGATGAAAAATTTTAAGATGTGTGAAAAATGCAAGGAAGAATATGAAAATCCATCTGACAGAAGATTCCATGCACAGCCTACAGCCTGTCCTGAATGCGGACCTCAACTTTTTCTCTGGGATGAAAGAGGAAATGTGATTTCTGAAAAACATTCTGCACTTAAACAAACTGTTGATTTAATCCGGCAAGGGAAAATAATTGCGTTAAAGGGGCTGGGGGGATTTCAGCTTATTGTTGATGCGACAAATGATGAAGCAGTGAAAGAATTACGGATAAGAAAACATCGCGAAGAAAAACCTTTTGCACTTATGTTTTCTACTTTAGACTCAATCAAAGATGTTTGTCAAGTTTTTGATAGTGAAGAAAGAGTTCTCTGCTCTCCCGAATCACCTATTGTCTTACTGAAGAGAAAATCCGAAATCGGTGCTTTGTGGATGGGTAAGCGAGATTCTGAATCCGAAATCTCTCAAAATGTTGCTCCAGATAATCCCTACTTCGGCGTAATGCTCCCGTACACACCAATCCATTATTTATTAATGAAGGCATTGGGTGTTCCGGTTGTAGCAACGAGTGCAAATTTGTCGGAGGAACCGATCTGTATCAATGAGTATGAGGCTTTAGAAAGATTAAAGGGAATTGCTGATTATTATCTTAATCACGACAGACCGATTGTTCGTCATGTGGATGATTCGATTGTCAGGATAATTATGAATCGTGAGCTGGTTATCAGAAGAGCTCGAGGATATGCGCCTCTACCAATAATAGTTAATGATAAATATGAAATTTTAAATGATAATCCTGTGCTTGCTGTTGGTGGTCACTTAAAAAATACCGTTGCTCTGAAAAAAGGAAGGAATGTATTCATCAGTCAGCATATAGGTGACCTTTCAACTGAAGAGTCAAACAAAACTTTCAAAAAAGTTATTGATGATTTTCAACTTCTTTATGATGCTGAGCCCGATAAAATAATAAGCGATCTTCATCCAGAATACATTTCAACAAAATTTGCAAAACAATTAAATGAAAATATTGAGCAGGTTCAACATCATTATGCTCATATTGCTGCTTGTAGGTTTGAAAATCAAATTGATGGTGAAGCACTTGGTGTTTCATGGGATGGAACCGGCTATGGTTTGGATGGAACTGTTTGGGGTGGGGAGTTTTTCATAACAGATGATAATTCTTATAAACATTTTGCTCAATTAAGAAAATTTATGCTTCCGGGAAGAGAAAAAGCGATAAGAGAACCGAGACGGGCTTTAGCTGGAATTCTTTTTGAAATTACCGGTAGCTTTTTTATTGATGAGTTCAGTGATGTGATTGAAAATAAATTTTCTTCCGCTGAGATTGGCTTGATCATAAATATGTTATCAAAGAATATTAATTCACCGGTTACTTCAAGTGTTGGAAGACTATTTGATTGCATTTCCTCCCTTCTCCAAATTTGTGATAAATCTAACTATGAAGGCCAGGCAGCTATGATGCTTGAGTTTGAGGCGAACTTGAATGAAAAGAGATATTACCCATTTGAAATTAAAGAGTCAGTCAGGTTTCAGACAGAAGTTGATGAGCCTTTGGTTCAAATTATAGACTGGCAGCCGATTATCATTTCCATAATTAATGATATTAGAAAAGATGTCAATCCTTCAATAATCTCTGCAAAATTTCACAACACATTGGCTGAGGTAATACTTGACATTGCTAAAAGATCAGGAACAACTAAAGTAGCTTTAAGCGGTGGTTGTTTTCAGAATGCATTTCTATGCGAAAGTACAATTAAATTGCTGCAAGAAAATAATTTTCGGGTTTATTGGCACCAGCGAGTTCCACCAAATGATGGAGGAATTGCTCTTGGACAGATAGCAGCTTACCTGATGAAACATAATCATCCAAAAGAAATTGTAAATGAAAATCCACCAAAAAAGGAGATTGGGTAATGTGTCTCGCTGTCCCCGGAAAAGTCATTTCAATTGATGAAAGTAATCCCGAACTTAAAATGGCTAAAGTAAATTTCAGCGGTGTTTCAAAAGAAGTTTGTATTCAATGGCTTCCGGATGTTAATATCGGTGATTATGTCCTTGTTCATGTTGGTTTTGCTTTAAATAAAATTGACGAAAAAGATGCTGAGGAAACACTGAGAATATTGAGAGAGATGGGCGATATTGAAGAAGAAAGTTAATGTCGCACTGGATCTGCCAAAAGTTTGACGCTCAGTCTTCGATAAACTCAGACTGACAATGAAAGAATAAAACAATGAAATATCTTGACGAATTCAGAGATGGAAAAGCCGCGCGGAAATTATCTTTGGAGATAAAATCTGTGACTTCCAAACCATGGCAAATAATGGAAATCTGCGGCGGTCAAACACATTCTATTTTAAAATATAGTATCGAAGAGCTTTTACCTGAAGAGATTACACTTATTCATGGACCGGGCTGTCCGGTTTGCGTTACTCCCTTAGAATTAATTGATAAAGCTATCGCTATAGCTCAAAAAGATGATGTTATCTTTGCTTCTTTTGGCGATATGCTGCGCGTGCCGGGTTCAATGCACGATTTACTGAGTGTAAAGGCGAAGGGTGGAAATGTGAAAATGGTTTACTCTCCGCTTGATGCTGTAAAGCTCGCTGAGAACAATCCGGACAATAAAGTTGTTTTCTTTGGGGTAGGATTTGAAACTACTGCACCTGCAAATGCAATGTCAGTCATAGAAGCTAAAAGAAGAGGATTAAAAAATTATTCTATTCTCTGCTCGCATGTTTTAGTTCCACCTGCAATCGATGCTCTTCTTTCATTCAGGAATAATAATATACAAGGTTTTCTGGCAGCGGGTCATGTCTGTACCGTTATGGGCTATGAAGAATATTTTCCAATTGCAGAAAAATATAAAGTACCAATAGTAGTAACAGGTTTTGAACCAATTGATATTTTACAAGGGGTGCTTTTAACAGTTAAACAACTTGAAGAGGGAAAGTCTGAAGTTCAGAATCAATACAGCAGAGTAGTTACTGAGGAAGGCAACACTGCTGCACAAAAATTACTTGAGGAAGTATTCGAAAGAAGGGACAGAAAGTGGCGTGGCATTGGCTCGATTCCTCTGAGTGGGTTTAAACTCAAAAATGAGGATTCGGATTTTGACGCAGAGAAGATTTTTAAAGTAGAGAATATTGAAACTGAAGAGTCCCCTCTGTGCATAGCTGGAGAAGTTTTACAGGGAATTAAAAAGCCGATTGAATGTCCCGCTTTTGGAAAAGAATGTACTCCAGAGCATCCGCTTGGTGCACCAATGGTGTCAACTGAAGGTGCCTGTGCGGCGTATTTTCATTATGGAAAGATTAAAAAGGAACTTATTAGAAATTGAAAAATGAGAACAAAATAGATTTTTCTACCAATCTTTCATGCCCAATACCAAAAAATGATTACGAGCATGTTCTTCTTGCCCATGGTGGTGGTGGAACGCTTTCTCATCAACTAATCAACAAGTTATTTTTCTCACAATTTGACAATGAATTTCTAAACGAACAGCACGATAGTGCAATTTTCAATGTTGATAAATCAAGACTTGCCTTTACAACGGATTCTTATGTTGTACAACCAATATTTTTCCCGGGCGGAAACATTGGTGAACTTGCTGTAAACGGAACTGTTAACGATCTGACTGTTTCCGGTGCCAAGCCAGTTTATATCTCTGTTGGTTTTATAATTGAAGAAGGCTTACTAATTGAAGACCTCTGGAAAATAGTTCTTTCAATGAAAGATGCTGCTCGAAAATCAGGAGTAAAAATCGTTACCGGTGATACAAAGGTTGTTGACAAAGGAAAGGGAGATAAGATTTTTATAAATACTTCGGGCATTGGCGTGATCAAACATGGAATAAACATTTCGCCCAAAAGATGTGTCCCAGGAGATAAAATCATTTTAAGCGGAAGAATTGCTGATCACGGAATTGCAGTTATGTCTGCCCGGGAAGGACTTGAATTTGAGACTGCTATCGTAAGTGATACAGCTTCGTTGAATGAGCTATTCGAATGCATCGAAATATTTGGAGATAAAATTCACGCTATGCGCGACCCAACTCGTGGTGGGCTTGCCAGCAGCTTGAATGAAATTGCCGAAATTGCTAATGTTGGTATGCTGATAGAAGAAGACAAAATTCCTATTAGTGATGAAGTGAAAGGTGCTTGCGAAATACTTGGTCTCGATCCATTGTACATTGCAAACGAAGGAAAAATGGTAGCCATTGTTGATAACGAAATAGCTGAAGATGTTTTAAATGAATGGCGTAAAACAGATTTGGGAAAAGAAGCAGAAATTATCGGGGAAGTAAGTCCCGAAAGTCCGGGAACTGTGGTGATGAAAACAACAATCGGAAGTAAAAGAATAGTAGATATGATTTCGGGAGAACAACTACCAAGAATATGTTAAAAAATGAAAAATGTTGAATCACTAACATTGATAGCAAAAAACGACAATATGCGGGAAATGATTTCACGTATTGACAAAATAGTGGATTCGGACAGCTCTATATTACTCGTTGGTGAAACAGGCGTGGGAAAAGAAATTATAGCAGAATACGTTCATCGCTCAAGCTCCCGTGCCGGGGGACCTTTTGTAAAACTCGGTTTGTCTGCAATGCCCCCTGACTTGCTTGAGAGCGAACTCTTTGGACATGTAAAAGGTTCTTTCACAAGTGCATCGTATGAAAAGAAAGGTCTTTTTGAAATTGCTCACAACGGAACCATTTTTTTAGATGACATCGATGATGTTCCTGTTCATATTCAGACAAAATTACTTCGTGTTTTAGAATCCAGAGAATTGATGCGGGTCGGAAGTACTGTACCTATTCCAATAGATGTAAGATTAATTACCGCAACAAAAATTGATCTAAAGGATCTCGTTAATCGAAATCTTTTCAGACCTGATTTATTTTACAGGATCAATGTTGTGCCAATAAAAATTCCTCCATTGAGAGCACGGCGTGATGATATCCCCTTTTTAATTGAACACTTCTTGCTTCAATATGCTCCAAATAAAAAAATTTCATTAAAGAATGAAGCGATGCGTGCCATGGTTGGTTACTCCTGGCCAGGAAATGTGCGCGAGCTGAAAAACGTTGTTCAAAGAATTACTTTGTACGTGGATGACGAAATTAATCTTGATGATCTTCCTCCCGAAATTAGAAACGAAAATCCGATTGAATTTCTACTTAAAGCATGCAATAAGTGTTATGTTGATGGTTCAATGAATTTTGATCAGATAGTAAAATGTTTAGAACACAATTTACTTAGTGAAGCTCTTAAAAAAACAAACGGAAACCAGACTAAAGCTGCTCAAAATCTGGGACTCAGCTTATCAACTTTCAGGGATAAAGTTAAAAAACACAGTATCAACTGCTCAAAGGAATAGCCAACTCATACACGAATATCCGCATTTAAATTAGCGGATTTCCGTACTCCAACGAAAAATATTCTTTTTTTTCTGCCAATTAAAGACATTATCCTCGGAACGATTCTTGGCTTGTTAATTAGCAACTATTTGTAATTGCAGGGCATCGAGTGTCTGACCATAATGACTCAAATATAATAAGTCTCCTGGGAGAAATCGTAAGCATTTACGAAAAAGATGGGATACAATATGCAAAAATCCATTTTGATCCTGGTTTCGTTGATATAGTATTTCAGGAAGTGCAGGATGTCTTTCTAAATGATCGGGTGATCATAAACTCAAAATTAGATGTTAAAAGTATTTCTCCACATATAAGTGATAATCTGTCTAAATGAAAATGAATTTTATTCAAAATTATTTTTACAATTACACAATCAAATAACAAAAGGAGGGAACTATGGTACAAAAGCCTCTTACAATTTACGAAAACATGCAAATGCAGGGCTACAGCCGCAGGGACTTTTTAAAGTTTGCTAGCTGGCTGGCTGCATTTATTGGTGTTGAGGCGAGCGGTCTTGGCAGCATTGTAAAAGCGATGGAAACTAAATCAAGGCTACCTGTTGTTTGGTTTCACTTTCAGGAGTGTACTTGCTGCAGTGAATCTTTCATTCGCTCATCCCACCCGATTGTTTCTGATATAATTCTCGATAAAATTTCTCTCGACTATACAGAAACTCTGCAGGCTGCTGCGGGACATCAAGCCGAAGCGGCGCTTCATGAAACAATGGAAAAACATAAGGGTGAATACCTGATGCTTGTCGAGGGATCTGTTCCCACTGAAGATGATGGTATTTATTGTTGTATCGGCGGAAGAACGGCTCTTGATATTGTAAAAGAAGCCGCTGCGGGTGCTAAAGCAATTGTCGCCTGGGGCAGCTGTGCATCCAATGGTTGCATTCAGGCTGCAAATCCAAATCCAACCGGCGCAACTCCAATTCATAAAATTATAAGCGGAACTCCAATAATAAATGTTCCGGGTTGTCCGCCAATCGGTGAAGTCATGGCCGGAACCATAGTTTATCTTCTTGCATTTGACAGAATTCCACAACTTGATGGACTTGGAAGACCAAAAGCATTTTATTCAAGGAGAGTACACGATACTTGCTACCGCAGACCAAATTATGACGCCGGACTTTTTGTGGAATCATTTGATGATGAAAATGCAAAACGCGGATACTGCTTATACAAAATGGGATGCCGTGGACCTGTTACTTACAATGCATGTGGAGTAACACGTTGGAATAACGGTGTTAGCTTCCCGATTCAATCCGGTCATGGATGTATCGGCTGTAGTGAAGCAAATTTCTGGGATAACGGCCCGTTCTATCAGCATCTTGCTTCATTCCCGGGTTTTGGAATCGAAACAACTGCCGACAACATTGGTGTTGCTGTTGGAGTTGCGACTGCTGCAGGAATCGCTGCTCACGCTATTTCAACCAACATCAGGAAAAAGAAACTCATTAGCGAAGCAATAGAGAAGAACAGAATTGCTAAAATTGAAAAAGATGAAGGAGGTATATAATGGCTAGAATAGTTGTTGATCCTATTACCAGGATTGAAGGTCACCTCCGTATTGAAGCAGAAGTACAAAACGGAAAAATTGTTAATGCATTCAGCTCAGGAACAATGGTCCGCGGGTTTGAATTAATTCTAAAGGGCAGAGATCCAAGAGACGCTTGGGCATTTACAGAAAGAGCTTGCGGAGTCTGTACAACAGTACACGCGCTTGCTTCAGTTAGAACGGTTGAAAATGCGCTCGGCATTGCAGTACCTCCAAATGCTGAACTCGTAAGAAATCTTATGTTCTGTGCACAGTATATGCAGGACCACGTGGTTCATTTCTATCATCTGCACGCTCTGGACTGGGTTGATGTAGTAAGCGCATTAAAAGCCGATCCAAAAGAAACCTCACGAATTGCACAAAGCATATCCAACTGGCCTAAGAGTTCTCCAAAATATTTTTCCGACCTTCAAAAGAGATTAACTGCTTTTGTTAATAGTGGTCAGCTGGGAATCTTTGCCAACGGATACTGGGGACATCCAGCATACAAACTTCCCGCGGAAGTAAATCTTATTGGTGTTGCACATTACCTTGAGGCTCTTGAATGGCAGAAAGAAATAGTTAAAATCCATACAATCTTCGGCGGAAAGAATCCTCATCCGAACTATCTCGTGGGCGGTGCACCTTGCTCAGTAAATATTGAAGAAGCAAATGCAATCAATTCCGAAAGACTGG
>WOR8_10003458_pt1 | contig 15432 bp, 13 predicted proteins | sample DeeMarSeWOR38_10_FD_19890 | JGI IMG/M metagenome (IMG submission 19890) | reverse complement strand
ATCGTCAACGTAAGATATACATGATATATTCCAGAAAAAATAAAATTTAATTTACGCCCCTCATTCTGCCCCCTCCCGAGTAAAGAGAGGGGGAGAAAATGTGAGTTTTTATAAAGAAGTTAATTATCACTTATAAATAGTACGATTATTTAAAAGAATGAGCAAATATACCATCATAACATGGTATTTTCAATTTGGCCGCAACACCACCATGATCTGAAGGCCACAGTCCGGAAGGTGTACGATTGCGGTACTCATCACCTACAACCATGACACGTGTTGGTAAAGGTAAATTATCACCGGGATTTCTGGTAAACACATAATCGATTCTTTCATAAAAATCTACGAATTCATTCCGCAAATCAGGATCATGACCAAAGGTAAATCCATCTTCATTACATGTAAGCAAGTTCGTGTTCCAGGCGTCATGAAATCCTTCTGAGAGGATATACTGATAGGTGGTCCCATACGGTGCCTGTGAATTGAAATCCCCTACCATGATGATCGGTTTTTCTTCTGCTGCCAAACTCGCCACTAATTCCATGGCCTGGGCGTTCTGAACTTGTTCAATAATTGCATCAAATTCAGGATCACCGGTGAAGGCTTCCAGATGCGTATTAACAAACCGCACTTTTGTACGTCCCACTTTTGCATCCACAGCAACATAGCCCCTGAATACCTCTGTTCCAAGATCTGCTAAAGGTAAATTGACCTGATAGTTTAGAGCCACAACATTCTCAATTCCTACCTCTTTTCGTGCTAGAACAACATCATAATCAGTAAGACGAATGTCTCCGAACAGTGGTTCATTATTTGCATCAAGGCCAACAACCATCGGAACTTCTATATCAAAATTTTCCACCAAACCGGCTACTTTATAATTCAAATCATAATCAGCCAGAGCCTGCATTAAAATAGCCAGATAATCATAGACCACATCCTCAGCATTGGGTAACGGATATGCAAAGAAATCACTGGAAGTTTGCATACGCACCAGGGATATCTCCTGAAGACCGATTAAGGCGGGTTTGGTCATTTTAATTTCTTTGGCGAGTGAATATGCTCGTTCAGGAAAGTTAGTAGCCTGTAGTAGTTCAAATGCTTCTGTGGCCCGTAAAGGAATTTCTGTTAAATCTTCCGCCATCATAATACCTGACGTTGATGTTCCGACATAGACGTTTCTTGTCAGCACAGTAATTGCCCCGGCATGGTGCTTATGAAACAACCTGCTTTCTTCCAGATTGGGGTTTTCTGCTGTTGGCTGTACAGATACTGGATCTGTTTCCTGGCAACCAATTGTAAAAAACAGAAGGCTGATAAAAACCAAAAAGATACTCTTGTACATGATATACACCTCCTTAGGTTAGTGAATGGTTATATTCAGTTTAAGCCCATCAAAGTGTATATTTGTCATTGAAATAAAATAAAAATGTCAAAAAAATGTCAAAATCAATAAATCTCTATGATTTCAGATCTTGGATAATAGTGTCGCAAAATTGTTCGAAAGCTTGAACCACTTTTAGCCAGGGCAATTGCCCCGGACTGGCACATCCCAACACCATGTCCCCATCCTGCGCCATGCAAAACAAATTTGTCTGAATCCTTTTCGACAACAAAGCAGGAACTTCTCAGAGCAGGTTTCCACAGCTGACGAATAGTTAACTCACCTTCTACCAGAATACTGTCTCTTTCAAAAATAACGCGGGCTTTATTGATCCTTCCCGAAACACCTCTTCTCAATATCCTGATATTCAAAATATCTCCCCATGATTTTTCTCCGGCAATCATCCCTGAAAGAGTATTTATATCTATTATTCTTTGCCATCTAAAATTCGTTTTACTCCAGTTAGGTAGTTCCAGGCCCAAATCAGGATTACAATAAACTCGCGGTTTTGAAAATATCCATTGCCGTACGTCCTTTTCACTCTGCAAATTGAGGTTTATCCGGTTCTCGTCATCGCGTCCTGCCAGGTTATATGTATTCGGATCGGGGCGTTCGGGCCATACATTTTTAATAAGTTCAGAGTGCCCCCCACAATTTGAAGCATAATAAGCATTGATTGGCTGACCTTTCTCGCTTAATACAAGTGATTTTGTCTCCTCAACTGCTCTGTCAGAGATTTGGGTACGCTTGTTATTACCGCTAAATACCTGACATTCCACATCAGAGGTTAGATCGTGGTGTTCCCCACTATATAACCCGGATGTGAGGGCTATAATTGCTTCTGATCTCGCTGCAACTGCCTGTGCTTTGAGAGCTTCCACTGGCGAGTCATTCCCTATCTCATATGGTACAACTCCCTTTAAATACGCTTCTAGTGGTAATTGCACTATTACATTAAATGTGCCCGTCTCTCCTTTAAAAAGACTGATGAGGCCTTCGTAAACCCTGTCTTCTTTTCCTTCCCACCACCATCCGACACCATAGGGTACATCACGTATTTTAATTGTTCCATCTTGCGTCCTGCAGTATAAATCTAAATGACTGTCTTCAGTATTTATTGTCTTATTATTAGATTGGATATGTATTGCCCCATTGTCAATATAAAATTTATGCAGGCTATTCTCCTCCGGGACTTCAATCTTAAAATCAATCCCTTCTATTACCCAATCACCATTAAAAATGACATTAAGTTTCTCAAGTGTATTGATAATTTGAACACGAATCTGTGGTTCTGAATCAAAAAGCAATTGAGCCTGTAGGTCCGCGCACATTAGACAGATTAGTGAAATGCTAATTACAGTATGCATAATGAAGCCAAAACAACTATTATTTTTTGTATGTTGACACTTCATTTATTTTTCAGGTCTGTAATCTTTGGGGATTATATTCTTATATATTCGCTGTGCCGCTGAAATCCCGGATGATTTCATCCCGAAATGTCGATTGGATATCGGCAGTTATATCGGGTCGCGCGAGATGGCTGTTATAAATCGCGACGCAATATGCCCATAACATAAAAATCGGAATATTTTCCATTATAATACATTGCTTCCCTCAAAGTGCCTTCGACCTTAAACCCCACCTTTTTATAAATAGTAACTGCAGGTTCATTTTCGACAGCGACATGTAGTTGAATGCGATGCAGATTTAATGTACTAAAAGCGTATTCAACCATCTGTTTCGTTGCATCAGTGCCATATCCTTGCGACCAGTTCGATTTATCAGCAATACCGATATAAAAAATCGTCATCCGTCCCACCCAATCAATCCTGAAAAAGGCTGTCATGCCTATCGGCGCATCATCCTCCTTGCGACATATGATAAAAACGATTACCGCCGGATCGGTAATCCATGTATCGACTTTTTCTTTAATCTGTTGTACTGTTGATGGTTGTGCATAAAATAAAGTTGAACGGGGATCAGGGTGGTTTTCAATTCTGGCAATCATCTCCTCATCACCTGGCTTTATTGCTCTTAAACAGATCTTATCACCGATAAGAAAGGCTTCCTGAAGTTTTGATGCCATTTTATGATCCTTTCAAAAATTAATTTGTTCGATCATTTGCTACTATCTTTAGAGGCTTTGTAAAAATTAAAAAGCAACCACGGAGTAACACGGATTTTTCATCCCCTATCTAAAGATAGGGGCTAATGGGCAAAACTTATAATCTGTTTTTTTACCGATACACTGATATTAATAAATTTCCTACTCCCCACTTCTTACTTCCTCCTCCCCACTTCTTACTTCTTACTTCTTACTTCTTACTTTCTAAATAGCATAGGCTGTCTTTTCCAATAGGTCAAAGACCTCCACAACCATTCTGCGGGGCCAAAACGGAACCGAGTCAACCATATAGGTGAGAGGATGAGTTGTAAAATCCAGATACACAATACCAGCAAAATCTGTCCGGTTCTTTCCACTGATCCATACCATCCCAACCCATGTCCATAAAATATAAAGGTGCAGATAATGGTCTGCATCAAATAGTTGGATAAAGCCATACGTCCGACTGCTGCCAATGCCTTGACGAGTCTTGAATCCGTAGCCAATCGATAAATAAGCATTGTCAGAGAGATGTAAGCCCAGGCAAGGAAAATGCTTCCCCAGTAGTTAAATTGCCAACCGAGAAACATCGAATAGTTGACGCGCCAGTCTAAAGCAAAATTTTCAGTTATTCCCAGAATAATAATCGGTAATCCGATGATAAATCCAACAAAACTATTGATCAGATAAAAGGAGTTTGATTTTTTTGCTGATAAAATATCCCATTTATATAAAGCCATACCGATCAACATCATTCCGGCCACACGCCAACCTGTATAAATGAGGAATATGAACGTCTGAAAACTTACCGCTTCTTTAATCCGTAGTGGCATTTGTTCAAACCAACCGCTTCTGTAAGTCATTAGTTCTTTGTTGATTAGCTGCGCTGAGGGAAGCCAACTCATTTCAATACCTTGCTGACCTTCCGGGGGAATAAAAGCCCAGGACAAACCAAACATTAAATACAAAAGCGATGGGATAAGAATCATCAGTGAACCAATCGCTACAAGAGCTTTTGCAGACAATTTTCTTAACAGAACCAAAATCAGCGCACACATGGCATAGGGCACCAGTATATCACCATACCACAACAAATAAGCGTGAGACATTCCAATCAGAATCAGCCAAAAGATACGTCTGTAGTGTATTCCAAGCGGAGAGTAACCTTTTGATTCAAGTCTTTCCGTAAATATCAACACGCCTGCTCCGAATAACAACGAAAAGATCGTCATAAATTTCTGGTCAGCAAAAAGATGACTCAGAATCCATACCCATTTATTCCAACCCATAAGATCACCAAAAGCTGTCGGATTGATATAAGCGGCGCTGATCATAGAATAACTCTGTATATTCATGATCAGAATGCCCAATACTGCTACCCCTCTGAGCATATCAAGTGATACAATGCGCTGCTGCGCATTAACGGGACTTTTTTGTCCACCAACTTTATTCATATCATCCCACCCATTTTAAATCGCTATAATATATGGATTACTTGATATTTTAAGTAAGAAGTAGGAATTAAGAAGTAAGAAAATTTTCCTTCCTACTTTCAAGTATATCTCTATTTACAGATTATAACAATATTTTATTTTGATTTGTAGGATTAATTCATAAAAATTGGTCTGTGCGGCTAAGGAAATTCTGATTTGTGGATTCTTATTGATCAAGAAAACCAAAAATGGTTGGATTGATTTAAAAGATTACAGAGGTTTGATCCAAAACAGGAAGCAGGAAAATCTTACATATCACGTTTTACTTCCTACTTCTTACTTCCTACTTCTTACTTCCAACTTCTTACTTTCTAATTCTTACCTTAAGATTAAGTTGTTCCCATCTAAAATTAATTACTGGTATTCCTCTGATTGAGATCTGGGATCAAGGCGGTAATCATCGAATCCGGTTCGATCGTAGAATACAAAAACTTTCCTTAAACCATAGTAACGCCAAATCTGATAAGGATAGGTGTCAATCTCATAAGGATGGCGTTCTATATCATCCGGCATACCAAACTTGATCAATATACGCCCCCGATCAGATAACCAGCCATCATCGCTAAAACCGGAGAATTCCCTGTTTGCATAATTAACCCGGCTGAAATACTCCTCCATAAGTTCATTGGCGTCGGTATTCGGGTTAGGATCTCTTCGAGACCAGAACCTTTCAAAAAAGCCCTTTTTCTCATCCAGGGGTCTATCTTCAAAATAATCAATAGAATCACTGGTCATTATGTATCTCATCTGTCGAAGGGCCAGGTCTATATCTTCATCCGTTTCCGGGATGTTTACCCAATAGAAAGAAATATTTCGAGATCTGACAACCCGGTAATCCTCCTGTTCCAATTGAACAATACACCGATAATTATTCTTTTTAATTCGGCTCTGTTCAATTTTGAGTATCTGCGATGTCAGAGGCGCGGTTACTTCGAGAAATAGTGTCGTATCGCCTTCAATATCTTCATCCAAATTTTCAAACTGATAATTGACTTTTACAACGGACGGATAGGTATCGCAATAAATTTCTGAGTAAATATAAAGATAGGGGTACTCTCTTGAAAAATTATTCTTAACTCTCGGAACATATTTCTTCAATTTACCCACACTATCCAGTTCCGCTTCGTTTAAAAAGAGGATATCACTCATATCAATACCTGAGGTTTCAAAATCATACATTTCAACCTCCGTTTTTCTTGATACTATTTTACGTGACATCAGATCACGCATTTGTGTCGTGATCATATATTCCCCTGCTGGCAGGTCAAAATAGGTGCTGAGTAAGATATTTTTTTCGCGATTATTCGTTTGTTTATAATCATACTCATATACCTGTTTCGTAATACTGCGTGATGCGATCTGTTTTTCTTCATCTTCGTCCTCAATCGCGACTTCCCACTCAACAGAAGCCTCAAAACCGTCTGTAGAATCATTTTTTATAAAGGTAAGATCATCATTTACAATGTTACTATAAATATAGATCCTTCCTGATTTCAAATCATCTGAAAAGGAACGAAATATTTGGACATTAAAAAAGGGATTTCCTGTGCCGCTTAATCTGGATTGTTCATAGAATTGAGCTTCCGATGAATAATTAAACACAAAAAGTAAAATGGCCAAATATAAAATAGATTTTTTCATCATTTCTCTCCTTTTTGCCCTTTATAAACAAACGACAATCTGTCCATAAAGTTCATATTCGGAAACATCGGAAATTTGGACATCGACAAAGGTTCCGATCAATTTTTCGTCATAATCGGAGGAAGAAATAATCACCTCATTATCGATTTCCGGCGCATCTCTGGATGTTCTTCCATAATAATAATTCTGATCCATATCATAGCCATCTATCAGCACCTTTTGAACTGAATCAACATATTGCTGATTATTTTCAGCTGATATCTTCGCCTGAACCGTCATTAAGCGTTCGTATCTCTTTTGTGCAGTTTCCTTGTCAACCTTTGGATAAAGATCATATGCAGGTGTTCCTTCTTCATCAGAATAAATAAAAGCACCTACCCTATCGAAACGGACTGTTTGGATAAATTCTATTAACTGTTTGAAATCATCTTCGCTTTCACCCGGATGCCCAACGATAAATGTCGTACGTAGAGCAATATCAGGTCTGATCTCCCTTATTTGCGCATATAAATCCAGTAATGTTTCTTTCTTCTCAGCCCGCCGCATCATTGCCAACACCCGGTTACTTGCATGCTGAACAGGCATATCAAGATAGGGGACAACCGTGTCATATGTATTCATCAATTGAATATATTCCCTGGGAAAATTGGATGGATACCAGTAGAGCGGTCTGATCCAGGTAAACAAATCTTCATCAACAATTTTTGAAATTAAGTCTACTATTTTTGTCTTTTGATAAATGTCTTTACCGTAATAGGACGTATCCTGGGATACCAAAATAAGTTCTTTAACACCCTTTTCAGCCAATATCCTGGTCTCCGATAGGATATCCTCAATATCACGGCTGCGGTGTTTTCCACGGATACCGGGAATTGCACAAAACGCGCATGCATGGTTACATCCTTCACTTATTTTAAGATATGCAAAATGACCCGATGTTTTTAATTCTCTGAACTTATATATTCCCTGCGGATGATAACTGTTCTCACCTAATCTGTACAGGATTTTTTCATAATCCTCTGTTCCAAATATTGCGTCTATTGCCGGTATCTCTGCAGTCAGTTCATCTTTATATCTTTGAGATAAACATCCGGTGACAAACACTTGTTTTCCTCGATCACTTTTCTTCATTTCAGTCGCTTCAAAAATCGCCTGAATCGATTCTTTTTTTGCCTCCTCGATAAAACCGCATGTATTAATCACAATCAACTCTGCATCGGATGGATTATTTGTAAGTTTATAGTCTCGTAATTTTAATTGGCCGGCAAGTACCTCAGAATCCACCAGATTTTTTGCGCAGCCCAATGATGTTATATGTACTTTTCTCATTCTTTAATAAATAATCCTTCCACAAATGATTCGGGATCAAATTTTTCCATATCGTCTATTTTCTCTCCCGTACCAACGTATTTTACAGGAATTCCTAACTCCTTTGTAATAGCGAGGACAACACCACCTTTAGCAGTGCCATCGAGTTTTGATAGAAATATTGAATCCACGCGGGCCACCTCTTTAAATTCCTTTGCCTGATTGATTGCATTTTGTCCGGTGCTCGCATCCAATACAAGAATCACCTGATCGGGTCCATCGGGAATGCGATTTTGGATGACCCTGAAAATTTTATTCAGCTCTGACATCAAGTTTGATTTTGTATGCAAGCGGCCAGCTGTATCAATAATTAAATAATCAACAGATCTTGCCTGGGCTGCAGAAATGGCATCAAAAACGACAGCCGAAGGATCCGATCCGTTGTGATGCTTAATAATATCACAATCAACACGTTCAGCCCATATACTTAATTGTTCGATCGCTGCTGCACGAAATGTATCGGCAGCCGCCAGAATAACTTTTTTACCTTCACTCTTGAATTTATGCGCCAATTTAGCAATCGATGTCGTCTTCCCGGTTCCATTAACTCCAACAACAAGAATAACGTTCAGACCCTCTTTCTCAATAAAATCGGGTTTGACGAGACAATCCTGAATCTCATCGCGAATCAGAAATTCGAGTTCGTCACTCGTCTCGTATTTATCACTTTTCACCCGATCTTTAATTCTATCAATCAGATCAAGCGTTGTGTCAACACCGACATCTCCGGATATTAAAATTTCTTCAATTTCTTCCAGCAGTTCGTCATCGATCTTGCGTTTTGCCGTAAAAATCCGGTTTAACTTCTTAAACGTTCCGTCTCTGGTTTTTTTCAGACTATTTGAAAAACGACTAAATAATTTTACCAATTATAATCCTTATCTATCAACTGGGACTTTATCCGCAGCCGCTGCAAGTTTTTGTGCTAATTCAGAAGACGCTTGTCTTAAATCTGATTCATCTTCTGCAGACACACTGGCTGCTAAATGGGCTTTACCACTTTGCGCGTCAACCATTCTCGCATCAATTTCAATTTGACCATCAAAATATCTGCTGCTGCCAACAACAACTGCATCAATTCCGATAAGTTAACCGACATCAACGGCTGTTTCGTCATCAATGGCACCCGTTAGACCTAAAGCTTGTTCCTCAAGAATTTTGTCAAGTTGGGATCTTTCAAGGACTTGAAAGCGGTTTGTCTGAATTAATGCGGTCGTCAACATTTCCGAAAATGTTTTCCCCAGATCTATCTGATCATCCTCATATTCAGAATCTTCGAAAGTAAACACTGCTATATAGGGCATATCGTCTGTTTTGAAATCTTTAGAAATTTGATCTGGTTTTTCGAGTGGTGTCTGCTCAGCTTTCTCAATTAAGATTCGCGTCTCATCCTTGATGTATTGGGCAATTGTCTCTTTCTCCCTCGCTGTCGAATATCTTTTTGACTTTCGCAGATGATCCCTGGCAGCTAGAATATTACCTTTTTTCTGATATGTTCCTGCCAATACAAGGTGAGCCTTTGCAGATTTTCGATTTTGATTTAAACACAACCTTGCCAGCTTTTCAGCTTTTGAGTATTCTTCTTTTCTGAAGGAAATTACCGCAAGCATTTCTTTGGCAATTAGTGTTTTATTATCACGCATCAAAATTTTCTCAAACACGTCCTCGGATGCATCCAGGTCCCCTGCTTTGAAGAGCTGAAGGCCTTTTTTTATCGCCTGTTGCTTTTTATCAAATTGTACCTTTGCAAGGACACCATCATGTTCGACAAAAACAAAGAACAGTGCTAATGTAAGAAATAACAGGGTAAATGATAATCTCAAAGATTTTATTATAAATTTTCCCATACCACATCTCTCAAATCTTTTATCCTAAATTTCTAAATATAAATTTACAAAGATCCTAGAGGAAATGTTCCTTTTTTATAAAAATTACCCGTACCATACTTATAACCATTAAATAATAAACAAAATCCACTCATCAGCCATTCCCACAATTTTTAATATGTCGATATTCATTATAACCACAAAGATCTCGGAGTACACAAAAATCCAGTATGTCATTCCCGTAAAAGCGGGAATCCAAATGAATATAAGTCTCTATTTTAATAATATGGATCCCTGCCGGAGTTTACCCCGCACGTGTTGCGGGGCGGGGATGACAGTATTTCTCTTCGTGATTTTTATGGTTAAAATAATTTCATGTATTACTCAATTGATATCTTAGGTCGAAAATGGGCTGAGCGTTTTAATAATATCGACAAGCAGGCCTGGTTGTTTGATTAGGGCGGTTTGAAAGATTTTGACCAGCGTCTGTTTCTCCTGCGGGATGTTTTTTAATGCGTGTGCTGTTTGATTCAATTGTTCGTCAGTCAGTTTTTTAATGCCTTCCTTCAAGCGATAATATCTTTTTTGAGCGTTACCGCAGGCAGCATCCCATTCTTTTTCATATTTCATAAGGAAACCGGCAGAAACATCATCACACCTAATTGCATCGGCGGCGATACCACCGGCAATTTTACCAGCTGTCATTCCGGTGGCAATACCGCCTCCTGAAACAGGATTTGCTTGTAAGGCCGCGTCTCCTGCGAGTAGAATTCCATTTTTAGAAATGCGCGGCAGACGATTTGCACAGGGCACACCACCAACAGTTTTGCTCATTATGGAAGATTCAGGAAATTCATCCTTAATAAATTCTTCAAGTCTCTGGAAAGCATTTGCTTTTCTTGCATTATCACCTGAAATACCCAAACCCACATTAGCGGTGTTATGTCCCTTAGGAAACACCCAGCCATAACCTCCGGGGAATTTTCGTTGAGAAAAATAAAAAACACAGGTATTTTGATCAATATCAAGATTTGAGAGTGTCATTTGAGCACAGGTTTCCATATCACGCATATGAACAGTTGTATCAATACCCGCCCATCGTCCTACTCGTGACTCAACACCGTCCGCACCGATAATAATTTTTCCCCTGATGGAACGGTTCGTTCCGTTTATGTCGACTCGTACTCCCGATACATAATCATCATCTTTAATCAAGCCCTTCACACAGGCTTTCGTGACAATCTTTGCACCTGCATTCGAGGCTAACAATCCGAGGTCAAAATCAAATAACTTTCTATGCAGAACATATCCAGTCATCGGAACCTGCGGATAGACGATGGTACCGTCGGGTGCGACAAATTGAAATTTCTTTATGGTTGCAGCAATCCATCTGGTGTCGATTTTGTCTGCTAACAGCTTTTCCAATCCATCTTTTCCGACTGCTTCTGCACATCTTACCGGGTATCCAATTTCCCGATCTTTCTCAAGAAGGAGCACCGAAACATTTTTTTGAGATGCTGTAATGGCAGCCATGCAACCTGCAGGTCCACCACCGATAACGATAATATCATAGTTTTTTTTAAGATCCATTGTCCTTCCTGGCAAATAAGGCTTCCACAGGACATATCCAGATACATTTATGACAGACCGTACATATTTTGTGATCAATCACAAGATCTGTTTCAGCCAATTCTATGCAGTTTTCCGGGCAGATACCAACACAGGTTCCACAATAATCACATTTATTCTGGTGCAGTAAAATCATTTACTTTCCTGAAAAATTTGGATAATCAAAATCAAACCGCTGTTTAAAGTACCATTTGCTGCCAAAAAAGCCCAGTAACATCAAAACAAAATAAACAGGCCAGCGCAGGCATATACTTAACGCAAAAAATAAAATGCCATATTTTGTAGCGCGAATTGTATTTTCAAGTTTTGCACCGGCTAATGTTACAATAAATAACGGAAGAGAAAGTAAATAAAAAATTAAAGCCTGCCGATCAAACAGCCACAGACTTACAATGAGTCCGGTAAGATAGATTATAAAAGCCAGTCTTATGATGTTTTTCATATCAAAGAGCACAGCCATTGTCTTTTTTCCGGAAACTTTATCCCCTTCCCTGTCCGGCAAAATTGTAAAAAGGTAAAGTGCTGTATTAAAACAGACATAAGGAATCGAATCCACCAGCAGGTCGATATTTAGTGACTTATTGGCAGCCCAACCAACACTAAATGCGAGCCACCCCATCATACCGTTAGCGAAAAGACTGCCCCATGGTCTATCTTTCATTTCTGCCGGCGGAAAATTATATAGAAGACCGGTAACTATAAAAAATATGAAAACCAGGATCCCTACCTGAACATTGATTTTGAAAGATATGATAAAGGAAAGCGCTGTAAGAACCGCAACTTCCCACCATATTGTCCGGGAAGAGAGTATGCCATTTGAAATAATAAAAAGTTTTTTATTCTTTTTATCACTCTCGATATCTTTGAGTTGATTGAGGACAAACGAGCTTCCCATAATAAGGGCAAACCCGATCAGAAGAAATAAAAGATCTGCATAATTGACGTCAAGTTGATAAGCAGGAAACCAGGCGTTTTTTGATTCGATAAAATATCCGGCCATCATTGTGGACCAGCCCGGGAAAAACAACATCGGTCGTAATACAAAAAAATAATCGAGACGGGTAAGCCAGAATTGCTTTTTACTGACGCTCATTACGCTCTTTAAATTGCATTTCTTCAATCTGAATTGGATATTCACCGCTGAAACAGGCCGTGCAGTAACCCTGACCGTTATCCATTGGCATGGCATTCAACATGGCTTCCAGAGACAGGTATTCGAGGGAATCAACTTTTAAATACTTTTTAATCTCATCTAATTCTTTTTGACTGGCGATCAACTCCTCTTTGGTTGGAAAATCCATCCCGTAAAAACAGGGATATTTAATCGGTGGGGAACTCACCCGGACATGAACTTCCTTTGCACCTGCTTTTCGTAATCTCTTGACCAATGCGCGAAGCGTGGTACCACGAACGATTGAATCATCGACAATCACAATCTTTCTATCTTTTATCACTCCGCCAACCGTATTAAACTTAATACGAACATTCATATCCCTGTCTTTTTGTCTGGGATGTATAAATGTGCGACCCACATAATGATTGCGAATAAGACCGATTTCAAATTTTGCCTCACTGCGTGCTGCGTATCCGAGAGCAGCAGTATTACTACTATCAGGAACACTAATGACAATATCAGCATCGCATGGGTTTTCTATCGCCAGATTTTTGCCCAGTTTTCTTCTGGTTTTATCAACATATTCATTGAAGATCTGGCTGTCGGGGCGGGAAAAATATATAAATTCAAATACGCAATGTTTTGCATTTACTTTTTTATCAATTTTAAACGATTTTAGGCCATTTTCGTCAACAACTAGCATTTCGCCACACTTCACATCTCTCACATATTCGGCTCCAATTAAATCAAAAGCACAAGTTTCACTTGCAAAAACGATACTATCCTTTTTCTTACCCAAGGCAAGCGGCCTGAAACCATTAGGATCACGAACAGCAAATAATTTTTTTTTGGTTATAAAAACAAGAGAAAAAGCACCTTCAATTTGTGAAACAGCATCAAGAACTTTTTCTTCAATCGTATCTTTTTTTGATTTTGCAACGAGATGAAGAATTACTTCACTGTCGGTGGTGGTTTGAAAGATTGATCCCCTCTCTTCAAGTTTTTCCCTCAAAGTGCGTGAATTTACCAGATTGCCATTATGTGCGACTCCAATCGTCCCCAGGCGGTGGTTGACCACAATCGGGCCAATATTTTGCTCATTGGATGAACCGGTTGTGGAGTAGCGATTATGGCCGACAGCAATATATCCGGGTAATTGATCCAGAGCATTTTCATTAAATACATCCGAAACCAGCCCCATACCCAGATGTTTATGTACTCTTTTTCCATCACTACAGGCAATACCGGCACTTTCTTGCCCACGATGCTGAAGGGAGTACAAACCATGATAGGTCAAAATTGAAGCTTCAGGTGTTCCGTAAATACCTACAATACCGCAGAAATCTTTGGGTCGATCATCGTCTCTGAACATTCGTTTTTACCACTCAAATTACAGGATGCGTATATGATTTGAAAAAATCCAGGGTCGTTCGAAGTAATAGGCTTCAACCCGATAACAACCTGGTTCTTCAATTTCAAAAACCAGTTTTTCACCTTTCTGTGCAGATATCTTTTTTCCATCTTTAATAAGGTGAACAACTGCTGACTGCGGCAAATTTACGTGTATGTGCGTATACTTATCAAATTTTAATTCGCCCCCAATTTCGACTTTTTCACTTTTATTTTCCGCCTGAAAACGGAAACCTCTGGCATCTCCACAATAGTGATTAGAAACAAAACAACGACAATCACGCAGGCTGTTGTAAAGATTTTGTAAATCTTTTTCGTGATCTCCTTCTCCAGCAAAAGGCGAGGGGGTGAGAATATGCGTCCTGATCGTCTTAAATAATACTTTATATCGAAAGATGGTTATTCGAAATAATCCCCACAGTCTATAGATATGACCGTGTGCGTCAACACCACCGATACCAACCACTTTTCTTTTCAGGTTTGCCTGATCCCATTTTTCCAAGGTCTCCGGCATGGGAGCAATAATGGAACGTCGCGGATGCATGACACGATAGTATTTATTAAAGTGGGTCAGACCTTCCATCCATTCTGACATCTGATTCCAAATTTCAATGCCGTGGTAATTATCGGAATCCCATACCATCCAGGGATAAGGTGGATACTTTTTAATAGCACTTCTTTTTTCATCAGGATGTGCGATAATTCCAAATCCCCCCTGCCTATTAACTTCTCTGACATACTCGGCCGGCTTGAGATGTTGCGGGAGTTCATTCTCCATATTAAAGGCAAGATAATGGTTCAGATCATCTGCATCATTAATTTCATATCCAGTTGCAATTAAAACCCCGTTATACCATCCTTCCATACCATCGCGTCTTGGTTGTAGCGTGTTGTGATCTGTAAACATAAGATAGTCCAGGGCCAGATCGCTGGCAATATGTGCAATATCAGGAATCGGCCTTGATCCATCACTGTATGTAGAATGGATATGGATTATACCAACATATTCATGTAATTGATCATGCATATTATTTTACACCTAATAAAATGACACCAATCAGTATACCAACGCCATTTGCTGTCAGATCTTTCCATGAGAAGTGATTCTGGGGCTTGCTTGAATCATATATTTCTTTAGCAAAACCCAGAGCAAACGTCATCCCTGCTGCCATAACCTTTGAACTTTTTACCGAACTTTCAAACCTATTGATACCAATTTGTCCGACAAGCGTTGTAGAGATCAAACTGCCCATGGCATGATATCCCTTATCAGGAGTAAACCATTTGTCTTCATTGTTTTCCTCATAGCCCTTCTTAAACGATTTAAGATATGCTTTTAATGCAGGTGATATTTCTCCCGCATGCAAAGGTGCAATTGTATTGAACATCAAAGATATCAATGCGAGACTTATCAAATATTTAAAATTCAAAATGAACTCCAAATGTAAATGCTTTTTCCTGAG
>WOR8_10003457_pt1 | contig 15433 bp, 14 predicted proteins | sample DeeMarSeWOR38_10_FD_19890 | JGI IMG/M metagenome (IMG submission 19890) | reverse complement strand
AAAAAGTTGAGAGAAAAAGGGAAGCAAAAAAACATTAAGCGGCTCTTAAACAAATTAGAAAATATTGAAAAAAAGAAACAAAGCCGAATATAATCCTGTATCGTTTTTTCAACAGCAGCAGCTATACCATACTTGTGATACTACCTCATAGGTTAAACTAATTTATGTCTATGTATCACAGCCGTTTTTGTATTGCTAAAACCTGATTTCTCCAACGTATCTAAGGTCTATAATATCCCTATATTATTGAGATATCGCTATTATATCACAAGTGTTTTATTCCGCTTTAGGATACCGTCAGTGAGAATGACTTCCTGAACTTGGGACCCCAATATGTGTTACATTATCCATCAACTGTGTTTCTATCGAATTTTGTGTATTAGGTATCCCAGATTAGCGGTGGGTAGAATCAAACTCTGTGCTTAACTTTCTCAGATTTAACATTTTTTACTATGATAGTGGGTCTGTGAAAATTTCGTTACAATTTTATCCATAATTTTTCATAATTTCATGATTTTGTCTCCCTGCTAGTTGTTACGTATCTAATTGATATCATATCAAATAAGTAACATTTCGGTTATTGGCATGTGTCTTGCTCTCTCCGATTAATACCTGACCAGGTCTCCAAAAGCCAGATAAATTGCTTTTGACTTTTTCCATTTTTGAATATCAATCAATTGAAAAAATTATGTGGATCACATTGTCAGATCGAATAAGGATAGTGCGAAAAAAGCTATTTAAAAAAGTTTCGATGCATGTGCTTCAGTGCTTATTTAGATTGGAAAAGCATTTGTTCTTAGCTTACAAAAAAGCCAGATTGGCTGGCGAAAAACAGATTACCAAAAAATATCCATAACCGTGATCAAATTAATTTCAATGATAAAAAGAAACTACAATAAGAAATTAGAAAATGATCTTCCTGAAACAATCGATCAAGCTGTGGATATGCTTATTTCCCATTTGTCATTGAGAAAGAGGGTAAAGATTGCAAACCTGGTCAGAGACGAATTAATTTCCTTAGATAAATCATTATCCCCATATATCTGGAGCAAGTTTCAGCTTTGGAGAAATGACTCATTAATTGAATCCGGTCATTATCAATACGGCAGATACTATCTACAGGGAGATGATACTTGCACTGTGATAGTTAAAGAATTGTGGAAGAAATTGCGTGAAACACATAAGTTGAGGATTGTTAGGTAACCTTTCTTTATTTATACCCGATAGTGAGGTTTTCGTTCAAAAAGAATCAATTTTGTCTTAACAAATGTTTGGCCAGGCGTTTGGCGAGACCGATGATGGTTAACACCGTTGGTCGATCTAATGCTTCCGGAAACACACTGGCATCGCACACATAAAGGCCATTGACCTCAGTTTGAAGATCGGTATCCAGCATGTCACCAACCCTGACAGTGCCGCTGGGGTGGGTGCCAATGAAGGGTCGCATAAATATACTTGACTTAATTGCTCCGGCTTCAAATAGGATTTTTTTGCATACCTCGTACGCATCTTTTAATCGTTCGTAATCGCCTGCCGTCATGGGTTTGCGGATTGTTCCATCCGGATATATACCTCCCGAAATGTCATCTTTGAGTTTTATCATCATGCCCAGCATCTTATTCCACTGGAACCAGCACAGGGCAGGGCCGATCCCTTTGCGGATTGCAGCCAGCGGATACAGCAGCCAGGGATCGGTGAGTGTGCTGAGCATATAGCCCGCTTCCGGGTTTTCCCATGACCATGTCATCGGTGGTTCTTTGCCGGTTCCGTTTTCACGGGCTGCACCGTAAATCATGACGGTGGTGTCCATGGTCATACCAATACCGGCTTCATTAAGCCCTTTTGGACAACTCCCTTGCGACGGTTGCCCCGCCAGGTCCGGAACCAGCAACGATGATTTCTGCGGAGAAATTTAGTTTTTTAAACATGAGTGGCACCAATTTTGGATCAATTAAGACTAAATATTGATTGGCTTTTCTTTTAAAAATTTCTGAAGCGGTTTTGGTAAATTTCGGCAGTCCACAGATGCCGCTTGCTGAGACATATCCACTGAATTGAATGTATGCCAGTATAAGATCGGTTCGGAATTCATTCGTTGCCCTTGGCAATAATCTAGCACAGCAGCAAAGGTTTTGGCGGTATACGTTGGATCCAATTTAATATTTTCAATATCTTTTGCCATATGATAGGCTTTGGAGCCCTTTTCGGTCGGAAACCCGTAACCATCTCCGAAATAATCCTGCAGAATTTGCGGGGCTTTAATAGAGATACTGGGTATCGTCCCGGATTTCTTTTTCAATAATTTGTAGGTCTTGTGCATTAATGTTTTAACCGTTTGAGGCGTACTAGCCGGAAACGGGCCGAGATATGCTTCGGATACTCTAACGCCGATAACATTTGTATTCAAACCTGCCAACTGCATCCCTAAGGAGAGGCCACTTAAGGTGCCGCCCGATCCTAACGGGCAGATGACCATAGATGGTTCCGGCATCTCGCCTCGCTTGATTTGATCTCTTAATTCAAATACCGCATTGACATAACCGATGGTACCCATGGCATTGGAGCCGCCTGCAAAAATAAAATAAGCACGCGGGTGTGTTATTCTTTCCAGCAGATAATACCAGATCACCGTTTTCCAGAGTGTTTTTTTGTAAATTAATTTGGCGTTGTACTTTTTAATTAAACGTAGATTCTGCTGAACATGAATGGTAATCGGCTGCCAAAACAGTAACAACGTGCATGCTATGTCCAGTTGATTGCAGAAAATGGCGGTTGCCAATCCATGGTTGGTCCCGATTCCTCCAAAAGTAATCAGTTGGGAAGTTTTTCTTCGTTTAGCTTCGGCCAGAATGAATTCAAGCTTTCTGATTTTATTGCCGCCGTAAACTGTGGAACTGAGATCATCTCTCTTGATCCAAAGGTTATCATATCCGAGCCGATTTAGCGGGTGGATTTTTGTCGGGAAGGTACCCAGGCAAATCCAGGCTAATTTTTCTTCTAGTTCAGGATATTCTCTGAATAAGATCGGCATGTTTGGTTTTTTAAATGAAGCTTTCACCGATGGTCCCCATATTCATTGATGAATGTATCAATAACCGTTTGCTGTATGAGACGCCGATCCTCAAATGACAGACGTGTGGGAGTTTCTATGGTAAACACATGGCGACTATTGTTTAGGCGATAATAATTCGACACGCTTAGTTGCCCGGTGAGTTTCATATACCATAGGTCCAACATCGGTGCATCAATGATGCCGTTTTCGGTTTTTAAAATGACCATATTAGCATTCTGCTCGATAGGATATTTCATTTTTTGAATGGTATCGACGATTTTCGTGCTAAACACTTTATCATTTGATAGATGGGATGATGATGAAACCGAATCTTGAAGTCGTTCCTCTATGACGGCTATATTTCTTTTTGCAACAACCGTGTCATCAAAAGGCTTATGATGACCGCTGGCACAGGAGATAACCAAAAGCGCAAGACAAATTAACAAAAATCTTTTAATCGTTTCACTAGATAACCCGGCTGTTGTGGTAAAAACAGTATTTGTTAGTCCATTATGGGAATATCTGGAAGTTGTTTTCATGTCTAGCCTCGCGTTCATCGATTTCAGGCAGAGTTGCAACAAAACATGGCATAGCTGCCACGATTTCGAATAAAAAAGAAACTGATTAAAAGTGATCCTAGCTTAGCCGACTTTCTTTTCGTTTTTTAATTTGTAATGCCGCTTTAAGTCCCTTTTCACGGATGACTTTTAATTTCAGTCGAGTTTCGGTGATTTTAAAGAACCGTTTTCCGTATCTTCGCAACAATGATGGGTTGATTTCAAAGCCAAGTCCAGGTCGTGTAAAGGGCTGTAGCATGCCTTCTTGGTCCGGCAGGATTGGATTAATAATACCTTCTCGGAATTCCGGAGTCCATGATGGCTCTTCCATGGGGTATTCCAGTGGAAGTCGGTTGGTCTTATCCGCCAACACCATATTCCAGTTAATGTAAAAGCCGATGCCATTTGTCCATGTGTGTGGTGAAAAAAGGCGGTCTTTTTGCTGACACATATCAATCACCTGCCTTACCTGCGCGATACCTCCGGCGAAGGTGGCATCTGGCTGGTACACATCAAAACAGTCTTTTTCAAACATAATTTTGATTTCATCCCAGCCGTAATTGAGTTCCGCCCCGGAGATTTTGACTTGCGAGGCTTGCTTTAATGCGGCATTTCCATCGTAATCCCTTGAGTCGAGCGGTTCTTCGAGCCATTCAACGGAGTTGGCATAACATGCGGATGCAAATGCTTTGGCCCGTTCAAGATCCCAAGCCGGAACCCGGTCAACAATCGAAACCAACCATCCCTGGTTGGCATCCACACCGAGTACCAAACCGTCCCCGACGCCTTTTCGAACCGTCTCAATGTGATCAATATCGTCCGTCAGTTCGGCATTTTTTACGCGCAGTTTGGCGGTTTTAAACCCGCGTTCCCTCATGGCTAAGAGTTCGTCGGCACGTTTTTCAGGTTGATGCATTTCACCGGTTGATAGATATAGTGGAATCGGTCTGGCCTCACCGCCGAGCAATTCATACACCGGTTTGCTGGCGGCTTTTCCTATAATGTCCCAACATGCGGGTTCGATCCAAAAATTGCGCCACCCCAAAAATCCGGCCTGTTTCAACAAACTCTGAATTCGGTCAATATCGGTTGGATCTGCACCGATCAGATACCCGCCGAGGAGGTCTCCCAGCCCCGACCTTTCTTTGCCCATGGCAACACCGGCTGAGTAACCTTCAATGCCCTCATCGGTGACGATTTTAATCAAGGTAAAGCGGTTATGGGTTTGAGGATATCCGGGAATCCAAGTCGGCCAGAAGGTTTCCTTCAACGGGATAGATACATGGTATAGTTCAATAGCTGTTATTTTCATGGGTTCACCCTCCTTGGTTTTGGTGAATCTCCAGGGATTGCACAGAGAGAGCAGCGATAATTTAAATTTGTGATTAAGTCATTTGGAGAAAGCTATAATTTGATTTATTACAGATATCCATATATGACATGAAGTGTCATATTTATTGTGCGAAAGAAAAGATAATTTCTAAATCATGGATTCGATAGGGATATTACTTGGCGACATCTGATGTTGCAAGCATAATTCGCTGTGTTGATATGGGAGCCGGGGCTAATATTGATTTAATTTTTGATATTGGCTATACTACAAAAAGATATAAGAAAACCATTTGACAGGGCGTTGAGATCGTGCCGGGGAAATGCCATCGCTCTGGAAATAGCTCGAAAAGCGCAACATGCAGGCGAACAGCAAAAGGAGATGTTTATGACGCATTGTGTGTTGTTAAATGCTGATTACACATTTTTAAATGTGGTTCACTGGAAGAGGGCGATCTGTCTGTTAGCCAAAGGAAAAGTTGAAGTCCTAAAAGATTCCGCAAAAACCATCAGAAGTTCCAGCGGCGCCGAGTTTAAGATTCCGGCTGTGATGAGGTTGATCAAATTAATCCGAACCATTTACCGGACAGGTGTCGCATTTTGCAAAAAGAATGTGCTTATTCGAGATGGGTTTAAATGCGCCTATTGCGGATCGCATAAATTTAAGCTTACCATCGATCATATCATACCGAAATCAAAAGGTGGTAAATCCGATTTTGATAATTGTGTTGCGGCCTGCAAGCTGTGCAATACGAAGAAAGGGGATCGGACACCCAGTCAGGCAACCATGTACCTTAAAGTAAGGCCTCGACAACCAACAGTTTCAGAATTCTTACGGCTAAAACTCCAAAAGCTTGGCATCAATAATGTCTTAAAAGATTTGGGCGTGTATTAGAGGTTGCTATGAAAATAATTGTTACCGGAACAGGATATGTTGGACTTGTGCATGCGGCTGTATGTTCTGAATATGGCCACGCAGTTTATGCATATGACATTGATGCCGACAAGATTAAAGCGTTTTCCAGTGGGCATTCGGATCAAATAGAAAAATATGTCAACGAGCCCGGTTTGGCCAATATAACCCGTGAAACCCTCAACAAATCCTTGTTTTTTTCTTCAGACCTGAAATCCATTATTGAAGGTACCGATGCGATTTTTATGTGTCTGCCGACACCTTCAAATATTGATGGTTCAACCAATCTAACGTTTTATGACGCGGCCGCACAGAATATTGCTGAAGCTCTTGCAAACCGAAAGGATATTCGTCGTGTTGTAATCGTAAACAAAAGCACCGTACCGATTGGAACCGCGCGTCATATGCAGGGCATAATGGATGCTCACGGGGTGCAAAACTTTGGGGTCGCCTCCAATCCTGAGTTTTTGGCAGAAGGGAGCGCAGTGGTGGATGCCCGCAAACCGGACCGGGTTGTGGTTGGCTGCGACTATGATGAGGATTTCAAAATCTTGCGTCGGGTTTACTCCCAATTTGTCAATCATGTTCGCATAAAATATATCGAAACCACCCCGGAAACCGCCGAAGCCATCAAATACGTGGCCAACACCATGTTGCTGACCTATATCTCATTTTGGAACGGCGTGGGCGCCAAAATCGGGGAAAAGATTCCCAACGTAAAAATCGATGATCTCAGACTGGGAGTGACTGCAGACGAGCGCATCAGCACATGGGGTTCATTTGTGAGCAATGGTGCGGGGGGCAGTTGCTTTGGTAAGGATATTGCCTCGTTAATTTTTCAGTTGCGGCGGGCAAATGTGAGCACCAAAATGCTGGAGGCCTCTTTTGAGGTAAATGAATACCAAAAGGTTTATCTAGTCGATCGTGCCATTACCGAGGCCGGTTTCAAATTCAACAACAAGATTGTGGCCGTATTGGGTCTTGCTTTTAAGAAGCACACCAACGATATGCGGGATGCCTCGTCTATCAAAGTCATTGAAACATTGCTCGGAAAAGGAGTAGCTGCCATACATGCTTACGATCCGTTAGCCAATGAAACGGCAAAGGATGTATTCGATCCTTCCAAAAATATTCTGTTTGAAAAGATACGTTATTTTGATTCTGCAAAAGACGCCATTGTCGGAACGCATGCGTTGTTCATATCTTCCGATTGTGAGGAGTTTCGCGGTTTTTCCCGTACCATTGAAGATACGGTTAAACCACCTTATCTGGTGATGGATGGAAGACGCATGATACCGGATTATGATGAACTTTTAGCAAAAAATTACATCTACCTGGCGGTAGGCTCGATGGTGATGATGCCTGCAGAAAGTGAAGCGGTGGCGAAGAACGTCAAACTGAAGTCCGTTGCGGTTTAGGAACAGACGCTCATGAAAGGAATCATTTTAGCCGGTGGTCATGGATCACGTCTTTATCCGATTACCCGGGGTGTCAGCAAGCAGCTTTTGCCGGTTTACGATAAGCCGATGATTTATTACCCGCTGTCGGTACTGATGATGGCGAGAATCCGGCAAATCCTTATCATTTCAACCCCTGAAGACCTACCTATTTTCAAAAGACTCTTCGGTGATGGTTCCCAGATTGGGCTTTCGTTTTTTTATGCCGAGCAGCCGAGACCCGAAGGGTTGGCGCAGGCGTTTATTATTGGTGAGTCCTTTATCGGTGCTGATTCGGTCTGCCTTATTCTTGGGGATAACATCTTTTATGGCCATAACCTTTCCGTTTTTTTGCAAGATGCCGTGCGGTTAACCAAAGGTGGCCTGATTTTCGGATATATGGTTAAAGATCCCGAACGCTACGGTGTCGTTGATTTTGATTCTAACGGCATTGTCACCTCCATCGAGGAAAAGCCGCAAAAACCCAAATCCAATTACGCCGTCCCGGGTCTGTATTTCTACGATAACGATGTCATCACCATTGCCAAGAACCTCAATCCTTCTGCCCGCGGTGAACTTGAAATTACCGATGTTAATCTCGAATACTTGCGCCGAGGGCAACTCAAGGTGCAGCTTTTGGGAAGAGGTTATGCGTGGTTGGATACCGGAACCCATGAAGCCCTGCAGCAAGCCGCCAGTTATGTCCAGGCCATTCAGGAAAGACAGGGGCTTAAAATTGCCTGTGTCGAAGAGATTGCCTATCGGATGGGTTATATCAGCAGCGATCAACTCAAGAAGTTGGCGGAAAATATGCTGCAAAATGACTATGGCCAGTATTTAACCGAGATAGCGATTGAAGGTTGAATTTAAAAACTTCGTTTTACATTATTCCATCTTCGCCCATTGATTTTGTATTTCTGCACGAGATTTAAACGATACACCTGCCTTTATTTCAATCACTTCCAGCGGGTTATTTGATTTTGTTCCCATGACAGTAAGATCATTGTGTTCTCTTCATATGTGGTTATTTTAAAACGTATTTTCTTGACTTATAAAATCATTACGAGTAAAAAATTTTATTTAAACTAAGAAATCCGAGCTCGGAGGATTCAATGGACTACAAAAAGACACTTAGCCTGCCGCTGACGAAATTTCCCATGAAAGCGAATCTTGCTAAGCGTGAGCCGCAACAGTTGAAGAATTGGAAAGACATGGGATTGCACGATCAGGTTCGAAATTCTTCCAAAGGCCGGGAACTGTTTATTTTGCATGACGGTCCGCCTTATGCAAATGGTTATATTCATATCGGAACGGCCCTGAATAAGATCCTAAAAGATATAATTGTTCGATCAAAGCAGATGAATGGATACGACGCGATTTACGTGCCGGGCTGGGATTGTCACGGGCTTCCGATTGAACACAACGTGGACAAAGAGCTTGGAGATAAAAAGAAAGATCTCTCGATGGCAGAAGTCCGACAGCTTTGTCGAGCCTATGCTGAAAAATTCATCGATATTCAGCGGGAGGAATTCAAACGCCTCGGCGTGATGGGTGATTGGGAAAATCCTTACCTAACCATGAACTACACCTATGAATCCATCATCGCCAGAGAATGCGGCAAATTCGCTCAGGATGGGAGTCTTTATAGAAGTAAAAAACCCATTTATTGGTGCTTTACTTGTCAAACCGCCCTGGCAGAAGCCGAGATTGAATATCATGATGAATCCACCCATTCCATCTACGTAAAATTTCCGTTGCAGGATGATCTGAGCCAAGCATACCCGGTGTTAAGTGGCAAAAAGGTTTCGGTGGTCATTTGGACCACAACGCCCTGGACGCTTCCGGCCAACCTGGCTGTCGCCTTGCATTCGGATTTCGAATACGTTGCCGTGGATGTGGGAAATGAAGAGGTTCTCATCCTCGCGCGGGAACTTATGGATTATTGCATGCAGAGGTTTAGGATTTCGAATTATTCGGTTCTTGCGAAAATCGACGCCAAAAGCATTGAAAAAATGCGCTGCCGACATCCCTTTTATGATCAAGATTCCGTCATTATCCTTGGCGATCACGTTACGCTGGACGCCGGTACCGGTTGCGTTCACACGGCTCCCGGACATGGTCGCGAAGACTTTGAAGTTGGTCTTGAATACGACCTAGATGTTTATTCTCCCGTAGATGACAATGGATGCTTTACGGATGACATTGAATTTTTTAAAGGGCAATTTGTTTTTGATGCCAACGAAAATATCAATGCGAAGTTGAAAGAAATCGGGATGCTGCTCGCCGAGGGGACCATTGAGCACTCCTATCCGCATTGCTGGCGGTGCAAGCAACCGGTGATTTTTCGAGCCACCCCGCAGTGGTTTATTTCCATGGATAAAACCAATTTAAGGCAAAAATCGCTGGAAGCCATCGATACGGTCGAATGGATACCTAGCTGGGGCAGGGATCGAATTTACGGCATGATCGAAAACCGGCCGGATTGGTGTGTTTCCCGACAGCGCGCTTGGGGCGTTCCGATCGCGATTTTTTATTGCGAAAAATGCGGGATCTTGCTTCGGGACCAGAAAATAATGGAAAAGGTTTATACACTTTTTGAAGCACATGGTGCGGATATCTGGTTTGAAAAGGAGGTTTCTGACTTTCTGCCGGAGGGTACTGTCTGCCAGGCGTGTGGGAATGGCACTTTTCAAAAAGAAAATGACATCCTCGACGTATGGTTTGACTCCGGCGTCAGCCATGCGGCGGTGCTTGAAAAGCGGCCTGATTTACGATGGCCGGCTGAGCTTTACTTGGAAGGCAGTGATCAACATCGCGGATGGTTTCACAGTGCCCTTTTGACAGCTGTGGGCACGAGAAACCGTGCGCCTTATAAAGCAGTGCTGACACATGGTTTCGTGGTGGATGCCGAAGGGCGAAAAATGTCGAAGTCGCTTGGAAATGTTATCGCCCCCAATGAAGTCATAAAAAAATACGGGGCCGAGATTTTACGACTCTGGGTATCAGCATCCGATTATCGGGAAGATATTCGCATATCAGATAATATCTTAAAACAATTAAGCGACGCGTATCGCAGAATCAGAAATACCAGCCGCTTCATACTCGGCAACCTATTTGATTTCAATCCGCAAACCGATGAGATCCTTTATGAATCCATGCCGGAACTCGACAGATTTGCTTTGCATAAGCTTCAGGGACTGGTGGAAAAGGCCCGCAAGGCCTATGATGACTATGAATACCATATTATTTATCATTCTCTGTATAATTATTGCACGCTGGACCTTTCTTCTTTTTATCTTGATATACTCAAGGATCGGCTGTACACGTCACCACCGAAATCAGAGGCCAGAAGAAGTGCCCAGACCGTTATGCATATTATTTTGGGCACCCTCGTAAAGCTTATGGCGCCATTATTACCGTTTACCGCTGAAGAAATATGGGAACATATGCCGGATAAAGGTCAAAACATGCCCAGTGTTCATTTAACTCAATTTCCTGATGTAAACTCGGCCTATAAAAATATCGATCTTGCTCAAAAATGGGAACAATTGCTTGTGGTTCGTGGAGAGGTAACCAAAGCCTTGGAGGAAGCGCGCAGCAAAAAGCTCGTCGGTCATCCTTTGGATGCTGCCGTGACGATCTCGGCCAAAGAAGAGCTGTACAATGTCCTTTTGCCGTATGCAGATGATTTGCGATTCGTTTTTATTGTTTCCAAAGTGGAGCTAGTAAACGAAGAAAAACTTGAAGATGCTTTTGTCAGCGCGGATGTTGAAGGCCTGTTTATAGGGATTGAAACGGCCCCGGGAGACAAATGTGAACGTTGCTGGGTCCATGACACTTCTGTCGGAGCAAATTCCGATAACCCGACGATTTGTACTAGATGTCAGGATGCTCTATCGAAAATGAATTAATAAGCGACTATAATCATGTCTCACCACTGAGACACAGAACACAAAGGTTTAGGATCTATTGCTTTGCCTGGTGATAAGGCAAAGCATTAAAATCTGCTGCTTCGCGCTAAAGTTTAAAAATCAAAAAAGCACATGCTCAATAATAAATACATAATGCTTGCCATAATCAGCGGATGTGTTGTAATTGCTGACCAAATTACAAAATTATTAATCCTGAATTACTTGCCATTTAATCACAGTGTTCCGATTATAGCAGGTTTTTTCAATCTCACCCATATTCATAATCCGGGAGGGGCCTTTGGCCTGCTGGCCAATCTGAGCTCAAGCGCGCGAACGATTATCTTTCTTTTTATTTCTGCATTGGCCGTTGGTTTAATCTTCTATTTCTATAGAAAAACGCCCCAAAGCCACCGCTGGCTGGCTGCCGGTTTTGCCTTGATTTTTGGAGGTGCAATCGGAAACCTCATCGACCGCGTTCGTTTTGGAATTGTGGTAGACTTTCTTGACTTTTATATTGGAAAATACCATTGGCCGGCGTTTAACATAGCCGACAGTTCCATATCCGTGGGCATAGCTATTTTCGTTTTTCATTTGCTGTTTAAAAAAATGCCGGATGCCTGAAATAAAATACAAAGAGCTAAAAACCTATTTAAACGAAGGGGAAATCGCATCTGACAGGAAGTTCGCTCCGGTTTACTTGATTTACGGAGAAGAGATGCTGGTGAAAACCGTTTATGATGCGCTTTTAGATTTTCTTCTTCCTGCCGCCTCACGCAGCTTGAACTATGATCCGATTGACGGGACGACCGAAAACATCCGTGACGTAATCGAACGTGTAAATACTTTTTCGCTTTTGCCCGGTATTAAGGTCGTTGCTCTGCGAGATTCAAAAATATTTTATACACGGCAGGATAAAAGTCAACTGTTGGAAAATGCCAAAACCGCATATGAAAACGATGATCTAAAAAAGGCGGTGACGTACTTTTTAAACTTGATGGGGCAATTAAATTTATCCTTTGATGATCTCAGCAAATCAAACCGCAGCAAGGCCTTGGGAGCGGTTCCAGATCATTTATCCGATGATGCCTGGTTGGATACCATTATCGGGTATTGCCAACAGCATCATCTGAGTGTACCGGCCCCGGAAGATGATTGCACAGCGCTGCAGACGGCTATTGAGAAAGGATTTCCTGCAAACAATCATTTGATCATAACTGCCGAAGCCGTTGACAAACGTCGAGGCCTATTCAAAGCCTTAGATCGGAAGGGAATAATCATCGACTGCTCGGTTCCCAAAGGAGAGCGTCGGGCGGATAAAATGGCCCAGGAAAATGTCTTAATCGAAAAAATGTCTGCGATGCTTAAAGCATCCGGAAAGAAAATGGACAAAGCGGCTTTTCCGGCCATGTATGAACTGACGGGTTTTGATCTGCGAACCTTTTCCAATAATCTTGAAAAATTAATTAACTATGTTGGTGACAAAGATACAATCACTGTTGATGATGTTGAATCTGTTTTAAAGCGTACTAAAAAAGATCCGATTTTTGAGTTGACCAATGCCCTTTGCGACCGCAATATCGAACAGTCACTTTTTTATTTGGATTCCATTCTTTCGACCGACTTTCATCCGCTTCAGGTTCTTGCAGCCATTACCAATCAGATTCGAAAATTGCTGCTGGTTAAGGATTTTGTGGGAAGTCCGCTTGGCGATGACTGGTATGCAGGATGTTCGTATAACCGCTTTCAAAAAAGCGTAATGCCTCAAATTGTTGCCTATGATAAGGATTTGTTGACTCAAATTGAAAACTGGCAGAATACACTTTCAGATACGGATAATTCCGAAGATATAATAGCAACACAAAAAGGTAAAAAGAAGATCACGACGGATCTGTTGATAGCCAGAAGTCCAAAAAATCCTTATCCGGCTTACCAATTGTTTTTAAAATCTGAGCGCTTTACGAAAAACGATTTGCTGGATGCGCTTGAATTGCTAAGCGAAGCAGATATTCAACTCAAATCAAAAGGCCAGGATGCTAAATTAGTTTTAGAAAGATCGATATTTGGCATCTGTAAATCACAGCAGGGAGCTTAGAACCACAGGGCTGATAATGCCACAAGGATTTATTTCGACATCGAAAAGCTGGTTCTTTCGGCCCGGATTCTTTACTATACAAATTCACATCCCGGCGGATTATGGGTTTTTTCAGACAACAAGAAGAACGACTGGCAATCCGATTTTTAAACTGGCAATACCAGAAATTGGACAAACCGACCCCAGATGAGGGGGAACTGAAGCGTCAAGCCACAGCAATCGTCGATGAAGCCCACCGGATAGCGCGGGAAAGGGGTCAAAACGTGATATCTATCATGAAGGAGCTAATCTCCGATTTGAGAAAATAGCACCGCTACTTGACTTTTTCATCTGAAAGAATTTATCAAATAACGAATCAAATATTCATTGACTGCGAGGAAGGAGATGCAATATGGAGGATGTTTGGGCCGAAAAACTATCCTGTGCAACACAATGTCATCGGTGTAACCAAAAATTAGGGCCGAAAGATCAACGCATATTGTCTGTTTATGATCACGAGGCCATATGTATGGTTTGTAAAACTGAGGAAGAAAAAAGACCGGATTATGAAGACATATCCAAGCAGATGATCGGCCAGTGTTTAATCGATACGGAGGTTCAATGGGGAGATCCCGAAGGCTACTGCTTTCATCATTTTTATCCATATACATGCTGATATGGTTAATTGATTGTTCTTAATTCCTGCCTCATAGGCTGCACGAATGGCCTTTTTAGTTTAACCTCAACTATTCAGCCTTAAAAAGCAAGGCAGCGTGCGAAAGCACCCTCATCACCAGATAATCTTTTCTTATTCGTTTAATATTGCGAACATGTATCGGGGTTAAGATTGACAGATTCATCGCTGAGACCTATAAAGGCAATGCATATTTTTTTACTATTTTTATCCGGGTTAGGAGGTGTGTCAAAAAGTGGCTGCAATACCCCCAAACATATTTGTGATGATTATCCTTGGACTTTTTGTAGGCATCGGCGCCTCGTTTACCGGCCTGGGCGGAGGCTTTTTGATGGTGCCGTTGTTGCTGTTTTTGGGCTATTCTTCCCAGAAATCGGTGGGCACATCGTTTCTGGCCATTCTTGTCATCTCTATTTCGGCGCTGATTGCGCACAATAAGCTGGCAAATATTGATTATCGTGCCGGTATTCTTCTTGGTCTCGGCGGCATCCTTGGTGCTCAGATTGGGGCCCGCCTTGTCGAGCATGTATCCACTGCCAATTTCAAGAAGATTTTCGCGCTAATACTGATAGGTTTGGCAGCTTATTTGTATTTTAAATAATCGAAAACATCCCTTAAATCGTCAATGATTCGTATTTTAGACAGTATAATCAATTGAATTCACATTCAACTTTGTGACGAGGAAGTTTATGGATAAGAAAAAAATGGGATCGGAAACATTGTTGTATCCAATGCCTGCTGTGCTAGTTGGTGCAATGGTGGGTAAAAAACCGAATTTTATGACCGCTGCTTGGTGTGGTATTGCCGCTTCGACGCCGCCGGCTATTTCCGTCGCTATTCGCCCATCGCGGTATACCCTTGAAGGTATCAACGCGACCGGCACGTTTTCGATCAATGTGCCCTCAACGGATCTGGCCCCAAAGGTTGATTATTGTGGAATCTATTCAGGTCATAAACAAAATAAAGCTCAAATCTTTGACGTGGAATTCGGCAGTCTTCAAACAGCACCTTTAATTAAGCAGTGCCCGGTAAATCTTGAATGCAAAGTGATCCATCAATTAGATCTCCATAGTCATATTCTGTTTATCGGACAAATTCTGGAAACCTACGTCAAACAGGATTGTATAACTGACGGCAAACCGGATGCCTCAAAGATCGACCCCCTTATTTATTCCACTTTACTCGTCTTTATCGACGGCGCGCGCAAACGCTTCATCCGGATAAAGGCGGTGACCACGAAAAATTCGTGAAGCTAACCCAGGCCTATCATGCATTACTGAAAACCAAAAAAAAATAATGCCAATTCAATTTTTATTATATTTTGCAATTACACTGCTGCTTATCTTCAGCCAGGGATGTGCAAGCTTGGTCTCCCGGCAATTTGTGACAGAATCTGAGCGTCCACCGGAATATGCGAATTTTTTTAATCAGCTTATCTGAAATGTTCGTGGTGTAAATTAAAATGAGCAA
>WOR8_10003453_pt1 | contig 15438 bp, 13 predicted proteins | sample DeeMarSeWOR38_10_FD_19890 | JGI IMG/M metagenome (IMG submission 19890) | reverse complement strand
AAGGTGAGGTTAAAATGGATGGAAATCCTGAAGATGTAGCTTCGGCATATCGCAATCTAGAATCACCATTACGAATAGTAAATGTATGATACATATAAACGATAATAAGATAAAAAGAATAGTGTTTAATTTTAAAAACACAGTTGTTATTAATGCTACAAATATTGGATATAAATTTCATGGCATTGGGGTCTATTCATTAAATATATTAAAGGAATTAACCCGTCTTAATACAGATTTAAATTTTATAGTATATCTGAACACTAGCTGTAAACCACATGTTGAGGAAACAGATTTTCCTGATAATTTTATTGTGATATGGGTATCCTCAATAATCTCCCCGGATAATAATTTTAAGGGACATATATTGCGATTAATATATTCAAATTACTTGTCAATTAAGCACTGGAAATATTTGTTATTTAATACAAGTCAACTTGAAATTAATTTTTTCCGTAAAAACCAGGTGGTGACAATTCACGATGTAATTCCCCTTTTGTTTAAAGAATATCATCGCAAACAATATCCATACTTTAAAATTATTTTAACTTATGGATTAAAATATGCTAAGTATGTTTTAACTCCATCAGAACATTCTAAAGATTTACTTCAGCAAATTTATAATCTATCAGACAAGAGAATTAAGTTTATTCATAATGGAGCTCACACTATTGGATTGAACAAAAGAGATTCCAACAATGAACCGGAGCAGAAATATATCCTCTACATTGGTAGAATTAATAAAATGAAAAATATTAAAAACCTTTTAAAAGCTTACTCCTTGATAGGAGATAAAATCAGTCATAAGCTTGTTATTGTTGGTGATAATATAACTAATCTACAGCGTGAAATGAAGAATGCCGATTTATCATTCGGGCTAAAAGAACGTGTGGTCTTTAAACACGATATTGATGAATCCTCAAAATGTATGCTGATGAAAAATGCATCATTACTTGTTTTCGCTTCTTTATATGAAGGTTTTGGTTTGCCTCCTCTAGAAGCGATGGCTTGTGGATGCCCTGTAATTGTTTCCGATAATTCCAGTTTACCAGAAGTATGCGGAGAGGCAGCTTACTACATAAATCCTCAAAATCCTTCAGAAATAGCAGAAGGAATTATCAAGGTATTAAACAATAGCACTCTTAGAAATAAATTGATCAAAAACGGTTTGCAAAGAGCAAAGCAATTTAGCTGGACAAATTCAGCTAAAGAACATTTAAATGTTCTTGAACATGTAATAATGCATTCCCGCTTACCATTAGAGAAAAAGCTTAATAATTATTTGCCAATATTAGAAGAAAAAATCAGTTCAATCAGTTTGGAAGGAATTAATTCTTAAGTATGGATAATTAATTATCAACTAAAGTAGTCTTATAATTTACAGGATACACAATAAATGAAATAGTTGCGATAAAAAATGCAAAAAGTATTGAAAGAACGGGTGAGTTTATAAATCCCGCTGTTATTGCAGAGAGAACCAATCCTGCTAAACCTAGCACTGCACCGATTAAAATGTATTTTCGTTCCTCTGAAAGCCGACAGCCCTTTATACATTTTAATGCTTTAATTAAAGGGAAGAATATAATAACCAAAAATACGGCTAAGCCCAGGAATCCGCTCTCAAAGTAAACCTGGATAAAATCGTTATGCCAGCTTCCAACACCTTTGTCGGATAGTTGTTCTCTTTTTGTAAAAACATCATGAAATGTACGCGGTCCATAACCAATTATCGGCCTTTCAAATTTTAAGAAGAGTTCCTTTGCTGTTTCTAATAGAATATCTCTGTCGGAAAGCTGAACGGGTGTTTCAATTCGTTGGTTGATTTCTTTAACATTTAATTGAAATGCAATCCAGCTAATTCCAATTGCCAAAATCAGTAATGCCACGACATATCTTACTTTAATTTTTATGGCGACAATTCCAATAATAAAAATTAGAAGTGCTATAATAATATTTGTCCTTCCAAGCGAAGTGACTATTCCGCACAACATTAAAACAATGCCTCCCGCCAAAAGTAACTTTTGCTGTTTACTTTTAATTAATCTTAATAATATCAATGCAAAACCGATTAAAGAGACAAGGTAAGATGAAAATGTACTGTAACCTGATGTGAAAGATTGCGCACGCTCTACATTACCGGTTAAGAATCTTGTTAGACCTATGCATGCAACTAAAATTGCTGCAATTACCAATGCATAATATATGGTTCTAAGTCTTCTCTCATCAAATACTTTTAAGTAATAGCCAATTGCGAAAAAGCTTAAAAAGAATAGTGCATCTTTATAATAAATTTGATTACTCGAATCGGGATAATTCGAAAAAAGTGCAGATAAAATTCTTACGAGTACAAACACAACAAATATATAGCTGATTGTATCAACAGCTTTAAATTTATTTTTATTTGATTCAAAGAGCCATGATAATACAAGCAGACCCGTAAACAATTGCATTAAGAAAATCGAGAGTAGAAAACTACTGACAACAGCTATTGTTAAATAATATGGTAAACGAATATCGAAACGGCTTTCAATATGCAATTACTTTATCCTCGATATAAACATTATTCAAATTTAATACTAATTGATGGTTTAGCCAATTTCTTAAGCACCTTCAGTTTTAAATTCCATACTAAGCATTGTTATTTGGATGACGGAAACTCTGTAATACATATTTATGCAGAAGTAGTTATCTTTACAAATTAAATTTTATACTGACCATGAAAACTTTTTGGAGATTTTTTAAATATCTTAAGCCGTATCTAAAGCCGCTGGTAATTGCTAACGTCTTTATGCTGTTATTCGTTCTTTTCAGCCTTCTTTCGATTGGTCTGATTATGCCATTCATCGATCTTCTGTTTAATCAATCAGCACAAAATTTTGTACCTCAGGCAGACATAAGCATTCTCGATCTGAAAGATTTTCTAACTTATAAGCTGAGTGAACTGGTCTCACAGTACAGTAAGATAGATCTGGTAACTTATCTCTGCATTCTGATGATCATTGTATTCTTCTTCAAGAATCTTTTTTCGTATCTCCAAACCTTTTCTATGTCATTAGTTGAACAGGGCATGATAAGAGATATAAGGCTGGATCTGTACACGCATTTTCATAAACTTTCTCTTAGTTACTTCACAAAGGAAAAAAAAGGCATCCTGATATCGAGGATTATAAACGATGTTCAGATAATCAGGGATTCAATGATCGCAGTGATCAACAGCATATTCAGAGACCCGACTTTAATAATTGTCTTCTCAATTGTACTGTTCATATTTAACTGGAAACTTTCTTTGCTTATTTATGCGCTACTGCCCATTACCGGGTTTATCTTGGCGAAGATTGGCAACTCATTAAAAAGGCGTAGTATCAAATCACAGGAAAGAATAGCAGATATTACTTCAATTCTAGATGAAACATTCGGTGCAATGAGAATAGTCAAAGCATTCGGAATGGAAAAGTATGAAATAAGGAGATTCAAAGATGAAGAGAAAAATTATTTTTCACTGCTGATCAGTTTGATAAGAAGAAGAGCCCTAGCAGCACCAATTACGGAATTTATCGGCGTGTTTACTATTACAATTATACTTTACTTTATCGGGACCCAGATAGTAATGGGAGAGAGCGATATGACACCGGGGGCATTCTTTGTATATCTCGGTATCTTTTTTCAGATGATGCCTTCTTTAAAACTATTCGGACAGATGTTCAACAGCATACAGGAGGGTATTGCTGCTTCGGAGAGAGTTTTCAGCATATTAGATACGCAGCCTAATATTAAAGATGCAAAAGACGCGGTTGAGTTGGATTCTTTTAATAATAATATTGAATTCAAAGATGTAAACTTTCACTATGACGGTACCGATGAAATACTTAAAAACATTAATCTTGAAATAAAAAAAGGAGAAGTGCTTGCTATTGTTGGACCAAGCGGGGCAGGCAAATCAAGCCTCGTAGATCTTATCCCGCGCTTCTATGACGTGAATGAAGGAAGTATTTCCATTGACGGGATTGACATCCGGAAAATAAAAATGAAATCCCTTCGTGATTTAATGGGAATTGTTACGCAGGAAACTATTTTGTTTAACGATACTATCAGAAGTAATATCGCATACGGTTCTAAAGAACTTCCGATGGCAAAAATTATCGACGCAGCAAAGGCTGCAAATTCTCATGCTTTTATAACTGAACTTCAAGACGGTTACGATACTATTATTGGTGACCGTGGTGTAAAACTTTCCGGGGGGGAGAGACAGAGAATTTCAATTGCAAGGGCACTGTTAAAAAATCCGCCTATACTAATATTGGACGAGGCAACTTCATCTCTGGATACTGAGTCCGAATTGCTTGTTCAGCAAGCCATTGAAAGACTGATGAAAGGCAGAACATCTATTGTTATCGCTCACAGGCTATCAACAATACAAAGTGCTGATAAAATAATAGTTATTGGTGATGGAAAAATTGTTGAACATGGTTCTCACGAATATCTTCTTAATTTAAACGGTCTTTACCGCAAACTTTATGATATGCAATTCAAACTTTAATCAAACATGAAAGTTTCAGGTTTTACATTGGTAAGAAACGGGGTTAAGTATTTTTATCCTTTCAGAGAGGCAATTGAATCAATCTTGCCGCTTTGCGATGAACTGATTGTAAATGTAGGCTATTCGGATGACAGTACTTTAGAGATTGTTGAATCTATCAAAAGTGATAAAATAAAAATTATCAGAAGAACCTGGGACATGAGCTTGCGCGAAGGGGGAAAGCTCCTTTCCGTTGAGACCAATGCTGCATTGAATGAATGCACGGGTGACTGGTGTTTTTATATTCAAGCTGATGAGGTGCTTCACGAAAAATATATCAGGCCAGTCAAAGCAGCTATGGAGAAATACCTGTTAAATAATAAAACAGAAGGACTGCGTTTCAGATACAAGCATTTCTACGGCAGTTATGATTATTACCAGGATAATTACAGAAATTGGTACATTAAAGAAGTACGTGTTATTAAAAATCACAGAGATATTGTCTCCTGGGGCGATGCTATGGATTTCAGGCACAGGAATACTTTGCCGGTGAAAGCCGTTGATATTGATGCAGAGATTTATCATTACGGCTGGGTAAGACCCCCGCAGACTTTAATGATGAAAAGACTTGACTTCCATAAACTTTACCATACTGATGAGGAAGTAAAAGAATTTTCTGAAGCTACAACTAATTATGACGACCTGGGAAATCTAAAAAAATTTTCCGATACGCATCCGGCGGTGATGGAAGATAGAGTAGAAATGTGCAACTGGGATTTTGATGCTAAACTAAACAAACAGCATCCTGATTGGGTAAGAAAAATTCTCATCTTTCTCTATCCTGTTATAAAAAGATTGAAGAACCTCCGGTAGCTTCAAGCTAATACTACTGAGGGGATAAAAAATAAATTTAAATTTCATTAACGGACCTTCAAAGTATATTTATTAAGCCGCAGCCGCCCTTTATCTGAATTCCAACAACATCTTCATTCATTTTATAATTAAAAACACCTATTGCAGACTTATTGTTAATGCTTGTATCAAATATCAGCAAATCATTTGTAATGATAAAGTTCAATTTATCTTCACCAACTATCCTCTTTATTATTTTCTGACTCACTATATCATAAACATAAATTGTTGAGGATATTTTCTTTGATTTAATTTCGTTAACTGAACTTGTCGTAAAAAAAACATAACTCTCATCAGAACTCCATTTAACTTTAATAATTTTGCCGGCTGTAGAATCGATAAATACTTCACTAACAGCATCTGCAATACTTAGAAATACAGAATCTGTTGATTGAGTAATTCCAAAATTGCCCGAAGGTGACATTAATAAAATACGCTTTGCGTCAAACTGAGGGTAACCATCTTTGATGAAATCGAATATCTCAATATCTTCTTTTATAAGTTTTCCAAACGGACTATAGATTTGATTAATCTTACTTATATAAGATGTGATTTTCATATCGAATTGTGTAAACTGTATCTTATAGTTATTATCAAGCCAGTATGAAGACAACTGAACAGCGTTACCAATTTTATTTATCGGTTCAACAGACGAGTTTTTTAAGTCTATGCTATACAGTTTTATATTTCTAATAAAAGAAACACCCTGCTTAGTACCAAGTTTTGTTGCAGTTAAGAAAAATGCATACTCAAGATTTTCACTATATGAAAGCTGAAAAACAGTTTCATTTGGTACATACCAGGCAAGTTCATATTTATTATCAATTAAATAATATTTGTACAAACCTGTTCCGCTTCCGGTCCTACCAACGAAGAAGAAATGATCTATATTTTGGGATACCGTTGTTTCTTCCGATAATTGGTAATCCCTTAAGTTTTCATCATAGGATGGTTCTTTTTCACACGAAATAAAAATCATCAAACAGGAGGAAAATGATAAAAATAATATGACTGTCCGCTTAAACATATCCGCCAATCATTAAAAATAATTGTAGAATGAAGTTAACGATTTTCATAAAAATTCCCCATAACGAACTGTAGATGAAAATCAGCAACACAAATGAGCCATACAAACCTAGATTCAAATACTTCGCAGTTAGTTTATTTGGAAATAAATCGAATAATATATGTGAACCATCAAGCGGCGGAACCGGCAATAAGTTAAATGCAAATAAAAACACATTAAGGAAAACACCGTACCAAAGCAAATCACTTATAATAAAGTTTTGCTCACTAAAAATATTTGCAGAAATAAGAAATAATACTAATAACAAAACAGAAAAAATAAAGTTTGAAAGAGGGCCGGCAAATGAGACTACAGCATCATCCTTTAAAGGATCGCTGAAATTTCTCCTGTCAACCGGAACAGGCTTAGCCCAGCCAATTAATGCAAACCCAGATGCAAAAGAAGCAAGCGGCATAATTACACTTCCAATAAGATCAATATGCTTAAAAGGATTTAGTGTTAATCTCCCTAAATTTTTTGCAGTATCATCTCCGTATTTATTTGCAAAAAATGCATGTGAATATTCGTGAACCGAAATTGAAAGAAGGAATATCGGCAAAAACATTAAAAAGTTTATTAGTCTTTCGCTTATTTGAAGATCGGGCAATATTAACCTCTTGGATGAAACTCTTTGTGAACCTGTTTGATAAAATCCCTGTCAATATGAGTGTATATCTGCGTTGTAGAAATATCAGCGTGACCAAGCATTTCCTGCACTGCTCGTAAATCCGCTCCCCCTTCTAATAAATGAGTTGCAAACGAATGCCTGAAAGTGTGTGGGTGCACTTCCTTTTTTATTCCCGCTTCATTAGTGTACCTGTTAATTATTTTCCACACACCCATTCTTGAAAGTTTTGTTCCACGGTTGTTCAGAAATAAAATGTTTTCACTTTTTAATCTCTTTTCTAATAAGGGTCTGCTCTTTAAAAGATAATCTTCAATCCACCTAATTGCTGAACTTCCTATTGGAACTATCCTTTCCTTCGAACCTTTTCCTAATACTCTTATCACATCTTCTTTCAAAAACAGATCCGATATTTTCAGACCGATAATTTCCGAGACACGTATCCCGCACGCATATAAAAGTTCAAGCAACGCTTTATCTCTTAATCCCAGTTTGGTTCTATAATCAGGTGAAGATAAAATGGATTCAATTTCTTCAACGCTTAGTACAATCGGTAAGTTTTTGGATAGTTTTGGCGAACTAAGTCTTTCAACAGGATTTTCCACAATGTAATTGCTCATATGCAAATAACTAAAAAAACTTTTAATAGAGGAGAAATAACGTGCTGCTGTTGTGCTTGTTAATCCGATTTTATTTAACACCTTAAAAAATTCTGTTAAGTCAGAAAACTTTATTTCCGATAGGTCGCTGATTTTCTTATCTTCTAAAAACCGCAGAAGAGTACTTATATCATTCCTATACGATGTAATGGTATTATTAGAAAGGTTTCGTTCAAGCTTTAAAACGGAAAGATATTCCTTCAGAAAAGTTTTCATTATTCAGTTTTTTCTTCATTCAATCCTTTTTCCATCTCTTCCTGCTTTGGATAGCGAATCCGTCTGTGATGCTGACCTAGTAGTATGCTTAAAAATGCTTCTTTCATTTTGGTTATATCGCTATAAGTTAGAGGTGAATCTTCTAACTGTCCGTCATCAATACGTGCTTTAAAAATACCATCAATTACATTATCAACTTTGTCGCTATCCGGCTCATCAATGGACCTAACAGCTGATTCGCATCCATCCGCAAGCATAATAATTGCTGTTTCCTTAGTGTTAGGTTTTGGACCAGGGTACCTGTAATCATTAATTTTTACTTTGTCTTCACCATAAAGTTTTTTTGCTCTTTCATAAAAATATTTCATCACGGTTGTACCATGATGCATTGGAATAAAATCGAGTATTTCCCGGGGTAAGTTATCATCCAGACCAAGTTGAATACCTTCCTGAACATGGCTTACAATTAATTGCGCACTTTCTTCAGGTGTTAGATTTTCATGGATGTTCTGATTATCCATTTGATTTTCAACATAATTTTGTGGTGTTATGGTTTTACCAATATCGTGATAATACGCACCAACCCTTGCAAGAAGCGGATTTGCACCGATTCTTTCAGCTGCAGTTTCACCCATTGTTCCCATTGTCATCGAATGGTTGAACGTTCCGGGTGCTTTCCGTGCAAGATCTTTCAGAAGAGGTCGGTCATAATTGGATAATTCAAGCAGCGTTAAATCAGTCGTAATATGAAACATGTTTTCGAAGAAAATAAGCAAGCCGTAAGTAAGCACAGGACTGATAAGTGCATTAGAACCGGCAAAAGCAAATTCAATAAGCATCAAATCAATTGGAGCAAATCTTTCCAACCCGAAAGCAATTATTGAAGCAGAGTACCCCAATAGAATTATAAGAAACGATCGAAAGATCTGTGATCGGTTTTTAATATCTCTAACAGTATAAACTGAGAGTCCGCCGGCAATCATATTCATTGTTGCAAAAGTATAATCATTCCCGCGTAGAGCACCGACTATCAAAGCTAATATAACTGTGCAGTAAAACCCCACCCTCGAATCAAATATAATTGTAAACAACATAGATGCAGCAGGCAGGAAAATTAAAAGGTGTATTGGGGCTTGAACCTCAACCTGATTTACCAAAAATGTAATGAGAGATACGAAAACAAAAATGAATGAAATGAGTATAAGTTTATTATTATCTTCAATAATTTTTTTTCTGAAAAGTATAAGATAAACGGCAAGTAAAGAGAGAAGTAAACTAATGTGAATGAATTTTCCTATAAATTGAAACAACAATCCCTCTTTTGCAACTGTATCACCTTTGGCTTCCTTATACGAATCAATCTTTAATTTTGTTTCTTTCGAAATACGTTCATGTTTTGCAATTATCCTTTCATTCTCATTTACAATTCCAGAATATCTTGAAACATTATTTTTTTCCTGTTCAATTTCTTCGTTTGTTAATTCTTCGTCATAAACAAGATTAGGATAAAGAAAATGTACTGTGTATTCGGTTAATGCATTTTCTAATTCTTGAGGATATTTAAACCGTATTATTTCCCTGGCTATTTTTTCCCGCGCACGGTTTAAAAATAAAAATTTATCTATCGTCGCTATCTCATCAACATTACCAATTCTTATTGCAATACTGTCCTTTGTTTCTTCCCCTTCGTTAATATTAAGGACACCTTCTTTATAAAGTTTATTTAAAACAAACCCTGAGGCACTAAATAAATTTCTAAGTTTATATACACCGCTTTTAATCAGGTTTCGTTCCTTCAATCTTATAGAATGAAATATTTTATATGATGAAGTGCTTAGAAATGTAGGATTTACTATTTCAATCGAATCATTCTTTGCAGAATTGTCTAAATCTTCAATAAGAAAATTGCTGTAGATTCTCAGTGAGTCAATGCTTTTATCTACCATTCCTGAATTGCTTATAAAAACGGGATAGACTTTATTTACAGCGGCTCTCAGCTCGCTTTGGTAAATCTCTTCGCTTTTTATGATTGGAAAACTAAATTCTGCAATCAAATCATCGTTAAGCCATACTGTCCCTTCTGTAACTTCGGACTCAATAGATTCGCCCTTTGGAAACATGAGTGCAATCAGCACTATTGTTATAAAAACAATTGCAATTTTATAAAATAAACTTTGGGATGTTAATATTTCTGATATCTTTGTCATTAATTAAACTTTTTTGCTCTGAGAATCATCTCTAAAAACTCTGCCGGTCCTTCATTGTTATTAGATCTTTCAGTTATGTGATCAGCATTTCTTATTAATTCCGGAATTGAATTTGCTACTGCAACTTTTATTGCGCCTGATTCAAACATACTTATATCGTTATACCAATCACCCATTACAACGGACTGATGTGTCTTGATACGTAAATATTTAAGCAATCTTTTCAAACCCTTTCCTTTAGAAGATCCTGCTCTTCTAACATCTAAATAATACACTCCTCTCCTGCTTTGTGAACGGTAATAAGATATATTACAACCTAAGGCATATGGGAATGTGAATTTATCTTTAACATATTCAATTGATTCTTTGTTGTCACCGACAAACACAATCTCTAAAGTCTCATCCATCAGATTATCGTACGAAGAAACTTCTTTATACTTAGCACCGAACTTATTTAACAGCTCTGGAATTACAGTATTAGATTCAGTAAAATATATTGCATCAGAATGACAAAGTGCAATGTTCAACAAATAATCATCAGCGTATTGTACAGCCTTTTCAACATATTTTTTTTTCAAGAAAGATTCGAAAATTATTTCGCCGGAGGGATAATCTGTGATAAGACTTCCATCCAGAGAAATTATCGGATTTTTAATTTCCAGCTCTTTTGCAATATCTGTAACAGCAGAATGTAGCCTGCCAGTAGCAAAAGAAAAAAGCACATCATAATTGTGCAGTTCACGAATAAGTTGTTTAGTTTCTACCCCAACCGAACCATCGTTTTTGAGTAATGTTCCATCAAGATCGGAAACTATAATCTTTATATTTTTTAATCTTTCTTTATCAGACATTATTAGATTATTGTAATACCGAACCCAAATTTTGTAAAAGATTTGTTTTATAAATCTTATTAGTATTACGTGCAAATTTATCGAAATTTGAGCAATAATTTACCAATTCTATATGAAATGAGTAAATTTGTTTCGATTTCGAGCGTAAATTATGCTTTTCAGATTTAAATAGAAGAAGACATACAAAAAATCTTTATTTTTTTGTATTTATTATGACTGTTTTCGTTAATGAACTAAATTTTTACTTGGCATAATATATGAAAATAATATCATAAACGATTTAATAAATTCTTAAAAAAATGATGGATGTTTTAATTATTGCGGGAATTTCCCTGATTATCGTTATAGTAGTTCTTATGCTAATAAACCGAGACAGGAAGAAAATTAATTATAAAGACCGCATGATGCTTGAAACCATTCTGGAAGCTGAAGAACTACCCAAAAATGATGTTAATAAGAATACCAAAAAGCCAACAAAAAGATCTTCTGATGTTTTTCATCCAAAAACAAATATACATGATGAGGCTATAATTAAATTAACGGATGAAAGCATAAAATATTATAACAAAGGTGTTTCATTATTTAAGGAAAAAAAGTACGAAGAGTCTATTCCTTACCTCAATAAAGCAATTAGTCTTAATTCAAGTGAGGGCATTGCATATTACTACAGAGGAATAGCAAAGAGCAAACTTAATTTATTCAGAGACGCAATAGAAGATTTTACAGATGCAATGCTTCATCAATTAAAAAATGTTGATACTTTCTTTCAAAGAGGTTCTGCAAGATTAAAAATTGGAGATAAAGAAAATGCTTTACTAGATTTTAGGCATTATATATCTATAGAAAAAAACAATCCCGAAGCTTTTTACCACAAGGGCCTTTTAGAATATGAAAAAGAAAATTACCAAATAGCAATAGAAGATTTTAGTAATACTATAATTTTAAAACCTAATCATGAATTTGCATATTTTAAAAGAGGACTGGCTAAACAAAAAATCGGGGATAAAATTGGTTGTTGTAAAGATTTCAAAACTGCTTTCGGTAAAGGAAATCTGGAAGCATACCATTATATAAAAAAGTATTGTGAAGATTAATTTATTCTTAATTTTTTAGGGATAGGAGCAGTCCCGTAAAAATAGTTACTGTCACTCCAATCAAAGTGTACCAGGTCCATCCTATATTTGAAAAAAAGATAACAAAAATCATTGCAACAATACCTGCAGCAAAAGCAATAAGCGCATCATTTTGTTTTACTTTTTTAAATAACAATCCTAGTAAAAAAGTACCAAGCAGACCACCATAAGTAAAAGCAGCGATACTTAATGCAATTTCCACAACTGCCTGCGAGCTTTCCTTAAATATCATTGCAGATAAAATTAGAAGAATTGCCCAAAACACAGTAATTATTCTTGATATTTTTAATTTTTGTTTATCATCTAATTTTTCGCCGAAAAAGGGGATGAAAATATCATTCACAGAAGAAGATGAGAGGGAACTCATAGAGCCGGCAAGCGTTGACATTGCAGCTGCAAATAGTCCTGCAATTATAATTCCGGTTATACCAGCAGGAAGAACTTCAATTATAAACCGAGGAAATATTTCGTCAGATTTAACATCCATTGGACCATAATACGCATAAAGCATTACTCCCAAAATTAGAAAAATCGCGAACTGAACTATAACAATAATTCCGCTTCCTATTATTGCTTTTTGTGCACTCTTAAGATTCTTTGTTGCAAATAACCTTTGGACAATTAACTGATCAGTGCCATGAGACGCCATTGAAAGAAATGCCCCGCCTAATAACCCACCTATTAAAGTATATGGATTGCTGAAAAAACCAGAAATGCCTTTTTCGAATCCTAAATTAATAAATGATAATTTGTTTCCCTCAGCAGCTTTTTGCAGAACTGTTGTCCATCCGTTCGGTAAAAGATTAATTAAATAAATTGCTGCAAGTATAGCGCTCCCTAAATAAAGAAACATCAAAATAACATCAACTTTTATTACACCTCTTAATCCCCCGGTATAAGTATAAACCATAGCTACAATTGCAATAAGAACAATTGCTATCATAGGATCAATTTTTAATATAAGATATAATGGAATTGCGGTTGCAAACAGCCGTACACCATCAGCCGCTATCCGCGTAAACATAAATACAAAGGATGCAGAAGTTCGTGTTTTTCTTCCGAAACGGTTATCCAAATAGCTGTAGGCAGTTTTCAATTCGCCCTTGTAATACGCAGGCAGAAAAAGTTTTGCTACTATTATTCTGCCCAAGAGATAGCCAAAAGTAACCTGTAAAAAATTGAGATTTGTTAGATAAGCTAATCCCGGTATTGAAATAAAAGTAAGTGTGCTTGTTTCTGCAGCAACAATTGCAAAACACACTAACCACCACGAAACTTTTCTTGAACCAAGGAAATATTCGGAAACAGTTTTTTGCTTCCCGCCAGATAAGGAACCAAAAACGGCAATTCCTATCAGGAATATAATTATGATAATATAGTCAATTGTATGGGCTTCCAATAATATTCCGTTGTGATGCGATAAAACTTATAAATGATGTGGCATAAAAACTCTTAATTTAAACTCATCATTCCAGAAGAATTCTGCATTAAATTTAATAAGTTAAATAAAAAAGATGCTTTTAGAATAATTCTTTAATAGCGAAAAGTGAGTTCATAACAGTATAAAAAAAGCATCCTGATTATTGCGGATGCTTAGGTTTATAAACATGGTAACAATATAGTTTTCCTGGATGAATAGAATTTGAGTTTGCTTTAATTTATTTTTTGCAATTGCTCAAACGCCTCATCAACAGTATTGCATACAGGTAACACTCTATCTAACTGAGTAATTTGTATTAACGAATATACTTTTTCTGATGGGGCAGCTAATCTCATATGACCTTCATTAACATTTAGTATTCTGTTCGCTACAAGTATTGCGCTCAGGCCCGAACTATCACAGCTTTCAACCTCGCTTAGATCAAGAATAAACTTATTTGCACCTTCAACTTTTAACAAAAGCGTGAATTCTCCTTTTAACAAACCTGAAATGTTTGTATCGAGACGTTTTTCATTCAGTTTAAAAACGGTAATATTATTTTTTCGTTTTATTTCAAAATCCATTCTAAAAATCCTGTAACATTTTAAGGCAATTTAACAAATTTTCATAACAAATTTTTGGATTTGATTCGCTATTTGCTATTTGAATGTTATAAACTTTATCAGCAAAACTCTTAGCAAAGCCTATGCTTACATCAGCACCCATAACAATGGATACATAAGTATAAAACAGTTGTTCCTGCCTGTTAAGATCAAGTACTACATCATATTTTTTCTTTAATAATTTCGATAGCAATCCTTTTGAAGGAAGATCTATTTTATTGATTTCCTTTAATCCATGCCCAAGTGCTTTACTGCGAAAATGTAATGGCAGCAAACTTACACGATATTCGTTGGTAAGAATTAAAATCTCCTTTTTTAATTTTTCAAGAAATACTAAAATATCTCTGGAATATTTAAAATCTATATCCTCCTCAGGCATAAGAACTAGAATGGTGTTGGAATTCTTAAAAGCGTACGAGAATGATTTATTACTGAAATTATTTTTCTTCAGCTTATGCTGAATGAAAAATTTTGCCGCTGTTTGTTTTAACTTTTGCACTTAATTTTCCGCCGTCTCATTTAACTGCTTAATCAATTCACCTTCATTTAAAATACCAACACCTAAATTTTCTGCTTTGCTTTTTTTCGATCCAGCTTTTTCTCCAGCGATAACGTAATCAGTACTGCTGCTTACACTACTTTTTACTTTACCGCCGAGATCAATTATTTTTTCTTCTGCTTCTTCTCTTGTGAAGGCATTCAATTTTCCTGTTAATACAAAAGTTTTCCCTGTAAAGAAATTTTCTTTAGCCGGTCGGAAATCACTTTTGTTGAGTTCGAACTTTAAGCCGGCTGATTTTAGTCTCTTTATTATATTAATATTTGTTTTATTATTGAAGAATTGTTTAACACTTTTTGCAATACTTGGTCCGATTTCAGGAACAGCAATTAGATCTTCTTCCGAAGCACTAATTAGCTTATCAATAGATTTGAAATAATCGGCGAGTTTGCGTGCGACGCCTGCACCTACATATCTTATCCCGATGGCAAATAAAACTTTATCAAAAGGTTTGTTTTTACTTTTTTCAATTGCAGTCAATAAATTATCGACACTTTTTTTGCCCAAACGCTCTATTGAAATTAAATCTTCCCTTTTGTCTTTCAGATGATAAACATCAGCATAAGTTAGTAAGAATCCTTTATCTACAAAAATATCGATAAGGGCTTCACCTAATCCTTCAATATCCATTGCTGTACGTGATGCAAAGTG
>WOR8_10003451_pt1 | contig 15444 bp, 11 predicted proteins | sample DeeMarSeWOR38_10_FD_19890 | JGI IMG/M metagenome (IMG submission 19890) | reverse complement strand
AAAAGAAATAAGAAAATTACTTCATATTCCCGACCATCTCCATGTGTTAGCCATTGTTGCTTTGGGTTACCCTGACCAGAAGAGAGAATCCACACGGAAGGAGTTAGATACCCTTATCCACTGGGAAACCTACGGATTAAAATAGTTAAAATAATAATAAATAATTGGACCCCTAATGGTCGCAAGGCATATGTCTGAATTAGTGATGACTAAACAGTTCAGATTAAGGGGTTCATCCTATCTTTTCTTTGAAAATGAAAACTAGACAGTGGTTAGTAATGAGAAAGATAGCTTATTTTGGTATTCTAATAACGATTTTGATAATGATACATACTATAAGTCCTTTAGTAGATCAAAATGAATATCAAAGTATTCAGGAAATTGAGAAAAGAACTCTTTCTGTTTCTATTGATAATAGATTGAATATTACTGATCCTAGTGGGGGAGAAATAATATCAGGTGTTATAACAATAGAATGGACAATATTAGAAGAATTAATAGATAGTTCAACAAGTTATCAAGTTCATTATTCACCTGATTGGGGAAGTAATTGGATAATCTTGTCTATTATGATATTTGAAACAACATATATCTGGAATACAACGTTATATGAAGATTATTGTAAAGATTGCATACTTAGAATTTCAGCTCAGAGTAAACTCTTTGAAACTTTTAGTATTTTGTCAAATACATTTATAATTGATAATAGAGAAATAAATGGTCTGAATGAGGTTTTTACCTATGCTATTATCATAGGAATTTTTATTCTTCTAGGATCTAGTTTATTTCAATAGCAAACTAAATTTAGACAAAAATCATTTTTACAGGTAATTCAATCAGAGAAACATGATTGGTTAAAGCAGTTAAGTCATAAAGTAATTATCGGATTAAATAACATTAAGAATAGCTTTGTAGAAGAAGTCCCTGATTCATTTACTAATGAAACTCTATCAATTTCTTCTTCTGTAGTAGATTTTTTTCCATTGCATTCATTTATTATAAAAAAGAAAAAAGAATAATTGAGATTAACTCATAATTCCTTTTTCTATCGGAGGGCCTGGGGAAAAGTCTGGTCTTCTAAAATTAATTTCTCAAAACCAATCATATCCACCTGGCCCTCTTTCAAGATGGTTTCGGCTCTTTTGACATCAAAATCCCCATGAAGGATTAAAGGGATCATTGGATGGAGTGATTTAATTTCTTCAATTAGTGAAGTATGTTCTAGAGTTTCTAAATCTTTAGAATATCCTAAACTTAACAAATCCACACCTGCATCCCTTAATATACCTATAAATTTTAAAACTTCATCATCAGCTAATCCTAAAAGGGGTAAAGTCAAATGAAATGAAAGTATTGTTTTTGGAGAAAGTTGTTTTTTTAGGGCTTTTAAAATTTCTATGGTAAAACGAGACCGATTTACGAGACTTCCTCCATATTGATCCTCTCTTTTGTTAAATTCAGCTGAAAGGAATTGTCCTATTAAATTAGATTCTTTGTAATGGACAAAATATGCTGCTAATTCAATAATATCAAAACCAGCATGATCAGCACGTTTTCCAGCTAAAACAAATTCAGATTGCAAATCTATTATTTGGGATAGAGTTAATTCTACTGGTATATGATCTTTACCAATAGGAATTGCTGAAGGAGCAAGAGGAATCTCTCCTGCCAAAGATACAACTGCTGTTGCACCAGCATGGTTCAATCTTAAGCCAGCAAGTGATTTAAGTTGATGAATTTGAGCAACAGCTTCCTCTAATCGAGGAATTGTATAATCATCATGAATCCCAAGCTGATAAGCATGACTCTTACCAGAACGAGAAATATAAGCGGGTTCGAAATAAATGAGTGCTGTTCCTCCATCTGCTGTTGAGATATAATGACGACTTGCTTCCCGTGTTAACTGCCCCGAAACATCTTCTGCAATATTAAAATTTATTTGATTAGATAGTGAGGGAAGTACTACACGGTTGCGTGTCTTTAATGCCCCTAGCTGATATGATTGACTTAGTACTGACTCTTTGGGAACACGATTTCTAATGGTCAATAAAATTGATGTTGCTATTGTATACAGAGTTGCAGTAAAGAGAAAAACATAGATAAATCCAAGAGTATCTACAATGAATCCCCCAATGCTTGCAGAGACACTCCAAAACATTCCCCAAGCCAAGGTTTCTAAGCTATTCCATTTTGCCCGAGAGGATGCTGGTACCACATCCATTACAATACTCCGAGAAATGGGACCACTAGAATTCATTAAAGCATTCCGGGTAATATAAAAACCAACAAGAATTACCACTGAGAGCTCCCATGTAATCATTTGATTCTGATAAAGGAATATATTTACCACTAAGCCGAGTAAACAGACAATCGCTAGACCTTGGACTAGGAACATAGAAATAATTCGTCCAAAGAACTTTATCATACGTTGAGCAACTAAACCCATAAAACCAGTCGTGATATTTGTAATACCAACAACAGAATAAGTAAATAGAGGTTTTAATCCATAACCGATAGTTTCACTAGCAAAAAGGATAGGAAAAAATGCAACAGTAGCTCCAGCGCCAAACCCAATTATTATACCACTTATAACGATAGTAGTGGGAACTAACCAATCATAAGATGGTCTAGAAATATCTAAACTCCTACTAAATAATTTAAAGCTCTTCTTTACACCAATATCTTCAACTTGGTTTTCTATTGATAGAATTTTTTCCTTTCCTCTATCTTGAACTGAAACTAATGCTTTATCATCTGATGCAAAGATCACTGCAACATTACCAATTATATTAGCTAATGCACCAAAGAAAATTATTACTTGTAGAACGCTAAATTCCCAGTTATCACCTAAGAAAATCGTTAGGGCAGCTGCAAGAAAAGGTCCTGCAGCAGCTGCCACGAGATTGATAAAGTGCATATTAGCAAACACTTTGCTACGATTACCAGGTTCAATACTGTCTGCAATCAGAGCCTGAGAAGCAGGACCAGATAATCCCCAACTTAAACCCCCAAACAGTTGCGCAATGAAGAGAAGTCCTAATGCTGAAGAAGGCACTTGAGCTGTTGAATAGATTAAAATGATCTGACCTAAAATACCAAAGGACACAGAAATTCGTATCAGAATGTCACGTCGATATTTATCGGCAAAATAACCCGAGGGAAAAACGAAAATTGTGGAGGCAAGACCAGAAGTTGTGAACAGATTACCTAATATTAAATTTGGAGTAAGAATGCCTACTTCCCCGCTCAATAAATATACATATACTGAGAAGGCAGTTTGAATGATTCCAAATCCAATTGCACCTGTTATCGTCTGGATATAGGCTAACCTGATGTTCCAATTCATGGCAGTTCTCTTCTATAAACATCTATATGAAATAAATCTATCAATATAAGAGTAAACCTATAAGTACATAAATTATTAATTTGTGGTAAAAATGTCTATAAATAATCATTAAGACAAAAAATAAATCCTAATGATGCAAAGAGAAATCAGGAGATTAAACCATGACCCAAGCAGTTATTCATACAAAATATGGGGAGATTGTTATCGAATTTTACGATTCTGTGATTAATACAGTGAAGAATTTCGTCACGTTAGCGGAATCTGGCTTTTATAATGGCCTGACATTTCATCGAGTAATACCAAATTTTGTAGCACAAGGAGGATGTCCACATGGAACAGGAACAGGGGGACCAGGATATACAATTCCTTGTGAAACAGAAATAAATATAGAAAATGGACATAAACACGAAAAAGGAGTTATTTCAATGGCTCATGCAGGGAAAGATACTGGAGGATCGCAATTCTTTTTGGTAAAAGCACCACAACCTCATTTAGATGGAGTCCATACTGTTTTTGGTAATATTATTGAAGGGGAGGAAATAATTGATAAACTTAAACAAGGAGACAAAATGGAGAAAGTAGTGATCCACAATAAAAGTTCAGCCATTGAAAACCATGCTTTAGTTAAAAAACCATCTAGAAGGTAATATGAACTAGTATTATGGGGAAGGGAGCCATTGACCTTATTTTTGCCTCAAGTCTAATGTGAACCAGAAATCCTTTTTAATTGATTAACTTAAATAGGTGAAAACTCTGTTTTTACAGAAAAAGAAGGCCTTATAATGTCGTATGAAATAAAAAAATCCCAGAAGTTCAATGTAATCATTGCAGGAATAATCGGGTGGGCGCATGATGGCTTTGCATTAGTATTAGTGTCATTGTTAGCTAATGATTTAATGGCTGCATATAGTGTAGGCAAAGCTGAGCTTGGTTTTGTCATGAGTGCCCAATACATCATGACAGTCTTTGGTGCTGCATTCTTTGGGTTTTTAGCAGACAGGTTTGGTCGTAAAAACGTTTTACTTATTTCTGTACTCTGGGACTCCGTTTTCACCGCTATTTCTCCCTTAGCGCCGAATTTTATTATTTTTGCTATTCTACGGATGATCTCTGGACTTGGTGTCTCATGGGGGATCTCTTTTTCGTTACTTTCTGAAAGTTTTTCCCCTAAAAAGCGAGGAATGGCGGGTGGACTCGTTCATGCGACATTTGTTGTTGGCTACATTGGTGCTGTAATAACCACTATGATTCTTAAACCAATGTCCCTAGTCCTTGGCTCGTTTGTCATTTATGGATGGCAATTATGTTTCTTATCCGCCCTCTTCCCAGTACCCTTCTTAATTTATCTTGAACTTACTCTTTCAGAGTCTCAGATGTGGGAAAAAGCAAAAAAAGAAACACCTGAAATAGAACGAGTAAAGATCACCGAATTATTAGAATCGCGATGGCTTAAGTATGTTTTCCTCCTCACCTTCCTATTTTGGTTATCGGAATTTGCTTATCATGTTTTAGCGGATTGGGCTCCTACGTACTTTGAATATGTTTTTATCGACCAACTTCAAACTACGGGAGGAAATGTAGATTCTGCAGACACACTGGCATTAATGGTCATGCTAGGAGTAATGATCGTAGCAGGATTCGCATTATTCTTCACTGGATGGATTAGTGATCATATTGGTCGTCAAAATACGTTCATTGGGTGTTCTCTCATTGGAATTGTCGGAATCACTATCTTCATTATCGGGAATTTTGTTACCTTTGACCTTCTTATAATTATTCCCGCTGTTCTCATCCTTACTTCATCCTTTGGTGTTCATGGGGTTTTTGGAATCTGGTCCAGCGAAACTTTCCCTACCAGATTGCGTGCTACAGCAACTTCAATCATTTTTTCACTAGCAAGAGCATTAGGTCTTGGTGCTTTTATAGTTGGCATTGTTTCTGATTCTTTGACTCCTTCTGTCTCAGAATTTGTAGATCCGATCGGATGGGCTAGAGCACTTGCTTTTGGAATGTCTTTAAGTATTATCGCATATATCTTGATGATCTTTGTTCCAAAACTCATTCCTGAGACAAAGGGAATCGACATCTCAAAAATTGTTGATTAATAAAGTTCTACTGGAGCTGAATCTTACCAGTCAGGAGCTGTTGCATTAATCCCATAGTAAGCTTTTCAGTTTCAGTAGTAATATTCTTCGTTGTTACGAGTGTTTGATTTACTACACTTAAAATGTTGGTAATTCTTTTCTGTTCAGACAGAGGGGGAATGGGTATCTTTATTGTCTTAAAATCAACTGGATTTATTCCATGAGAAATCCCAGAAGATCGTTTCTTAATCTGATCTTGTACCAAAGCTGATGAAAGTAAATAAAAGAGATATTGTTGCTCTAATTTCTTAGGATCCTTTGTTCTAACAATTAAAATTTTCTCATTGGCATATATTTGCTTATATGGGAGTTCTTTGATGAAAACTGTATTTCCAGTGGTTTCTCCACTTTTAGAAACCAAAATATCATGTAATTGAACTTGTCCTTTCATTTTGTCTTCTAATTCATCCTGCGTTGTAAAATCCAAACTATCCCATTTCACTGTTCCAAATTCACCAAATTGTTTCACTGAAATTATCGCAATATTTCCATTCTTAGATAGATTAACGATGTTTCCACTTTGAAGTTCTATCATTTCACCTAGATTCAGTGAATACCATGTAGCAGGAAGGTTGCCCTCCTCAGGTTCTTTAAAGCTATCGAGCTCTGAAAGGACATTAATCACCTCTTGACTTAAATGTGACCTTTCCATTTCCAAATATAATAGATTAGCTTTACTCAATGAGATATCTATTTTTTCCTCATGCTGAGATTTCTCAATATAGAGTGGAATATTAAGATTAAAAGAATAACTAATTATTTCCTTTATGGTGACTATTTTGGAATAATCCACAATTGTTTGAAATTGTCTGTAAGCGAAAATAATTTTTTCTATTGAATTCTGGCTTAGAAAATTTTTAGGACTAGCTTCAATAACGTCATTGAAGGCATCTATAAATAATATTTTTCCCTTTCGTTCCTTTACCTTGGATTTGGATAGGATTAGAATACACGCAGCAACTTTGGAATCATAAAAGAGATTAGGAGGGAGACCAATTATAGCTTCAATTAAATCTTGCTCAACAAGTTTTTGACGAATTTTTCGTTCCTCACCTCCTCGAAATAAGACCCCTGGTGGAAATATTGCTCCTAATCGACCATTGGGCCTTAAAATTGCCAGAAAATGTTGTAAAAACATTAGATTTCCATAATGTGATGCAGGTATACCAAACTGGAATCGTGAAAAAGGATCTTCGTTAGCTAATTGCTGCCAAGGCCCTCCTATTCGAAAGGGAGGGTGACTTAATACCAAATCAAATTCAAGGAGTTGCTCTCCTTGCAGAAATTTGGGATCAAAAAGCGAATTGCCTTTTTCAATTCTGATGGTTTGCAGGTTATTCAATAAAAGGTGTAATTTTGCCAATGCAAAAGTTTCTGAACCTTTTTCTTGACCATAAATGTGTAAACCTTCAGTTTTACCTCCTTCTTGTTTTATATGCTCAATACATTGGATTAAAGTCCCTGAAACACCTGATGCTGGATCACAGATCCAATCTCCTTCCTTGGGATTGAGCAATTTTACAAGCAAATCATTCACTGTAGGAGGTGTAATAGAGGAATTTTTCTTATCTCTTAATGATTCTTCAAATTTAATCAATAAATTACGATGGACTTGCCCTAAAACACTTACATTTTCTAAATCTTTGTTTCCTAATCGATAAGCATCAAAATGGTTTATTAAATTAATTAAAATCTCATCTATTTTCTTAACTTTAATATCAAAATTGAATATAGTCATGATATCTTTAAAAGGTTCATTATTATCTTCAATGATTTTGCAAGACTTATTTAGAAGTGATCCAAGGTTTTTTTCGTGCTTTCTTAGTCTCCTCCAACGTGCCTCAGGTGGAATAAAGAAATCTATTCCCGCTATATTTCCCCAAGCTGGAGACTCATCTCCAGCCTTTTTTTTCTTTCGTTCTGCTTCAGAATAGAGATCGTTTAATCTTTTTAAAAATAAAAATCCTAAAATTAACTGTTTAGAATCTATTTGTTTCTCAAAACCTTTTAAAAACTTTAAACTGTCCCAGATATGCTGTTCTAAATCAGATGGGGTTATTTTGATACCTAGAAAGCTATGTAATTTTTGTTTTCCTTGATCTACCATTTTCTCAATCTTTCGCTTACCATAGATTTATAATTTTTGAGAAATAGATTGACATTTGAATTCCGATGAATCTTTCTACAACTTATTTCGAAAAAGCAGGAAAAGTGAACACTCATCAAACGCTTGAACTAGTCAGAAATGCCTCTGAAATACTAAAAATAAATACTATTGTTGTTGCTAGTACTACAGGAGATTCTGCTCTTCAGGCAGCTTCTATGTTTAAGGATGATCCTATTAGATTAATAATTGTTAAACATATGGATGGATTTAGTCATCCTGGAAATGAATTTTCTATCGATATTCACAATGAAATTCTTCGATTGCGTCCCTCTACTCTCTTCTATACTGGTACTCATGCTTTCGCAGGACTTGAAAGAACGTTTCGCATTGAAAATATCTCTCAAACCATGTTACCCATAGAAATGATTGCTATTACACTTCGACGATGTTTTGGAGAAGGAACCAAAGTTACACTAGAAATAGCTCTTATGGTAGCTGATGCAGGTTTACTTGAAAACATTGAGCAAGAAATAATTACTGTCGCAGGTACTGGACGTGGGTTGGATACTGCTTGGATTGTAACTCCATCCTATACAAATAAGCTCTTTGACTTGAAGATGAAGGCCCCTATCTGTAAACCCATCAATTTTTAGACGAAATTAGTGGTAATATAATGAATTTGACTTATGATCAAACCTCCTCACTCTTTAACTTGATAAATTTTGATTTATGGAAGGTTGATCCTTCTAATCAATGTATGTCATTAACAGGAAAGTTGAAAAATCAACAAATAATTCTTCAAATAAAACCATCCATTCTCAATAGCATTTTATTGACTAATCTAGATAAATTTAGGGATTTACAGTTAAAACAACCCATAAGCTATCTAATCCTCCATATTAGAGCTGGAAAGGGTGGATTAGCACTATTCTCTAATTCATCCCTTGTGAAACATAAAATCATAAAGAAGTATATGGTGCGTAAGAAACAAGGGAAAGCACAGCATACTTATAATATACTTAAAGGAAAAGCAAGAGGAGGGGCAAAGCTTCGGTTAGAAAGAACAAAGGAGTTTTATCAAGAAATTAGTGAGAAATTAAACAATTGGAAAGTTGATATAAATCAAATTGAATTTATTTTCTATCAATGTACTCCCCGACTTTGGGAGGGACTGTTTAAAGCTAAGAATAACCTTCCTTTCCTGAAAAACGACCCTAGACTATATAAAATACCTTTAACAACTTATCAACCCTCTTTAAAGGAAATAAATAGAATTAATTTCCATATCTATCATTCTATTCTGCGAATTCAACCGAAAAACGTCTTTAAGATGGAATTTGAAACATTAATGAGAAATCTCGCTATTTTAGAGGTCAGTCAAACTGTTGCATCAGCATGAGAAGTTGAAAAGTACCAATTTGTTTTTGGGTCATAGATTGTTGCATATCATAATCCCTATAATCGTGAAATCCTTTTTGGGACTTAACACCAAGTGTTCCTTTAGTAATCATATCTTTAAGAAAAGCAGGGGGTTCGGTTGAACGCGCTAGAGAAGGATACAGATATGAGAGTACACTAAAAATAGTATCAATACCCATGAGATCTACCATTTCAAATACTTTCATTATTGGTAAACGTAAACCAAGTCCATACCTTACAGTCATCTCTAAGTCTACGATTGACATGACATCCTGGTCGACAAGATACATCAATTCACGAAATACAGCAGCTTGTAGTCTATTATGAACATACCCTGGGATGTCCTTCTTTACCAGAACTGGCTGCTTATTAACCTCCCGTAATAGACTCATTACGGTTTTGGTCACTTTTTTAGAAGTTTTATTCCCATTAACTACTTCAACTAATGGCATAAGGATTGGGGGATTCATAAAATGGGTTCCAATGCATCTTTCTGGTCGGATCGTATTACTTGAGATCTCTGTAATACTTAAACCAGATGAATTAGTAGCAATGATGGCTGTCGGAGTGATATTTCTATCCAATTCATGAAAAATTTTCTTCTTTAATTCTAAATTTTCAGGAACAGCTTCAATAATTAAATCAGAATCGTAAATATCATTAATCTTCGTAGTAAAGGTTATTCGGTCTTTAGCTTTAGCTAGATCCTCTTCACTGTATAGTCCAGTAGTTCCAACTTTAACCAGATCCTCTTTTAATCTTTGAATGGCTTCTTTGATAGCTATTGGTGAAATATCACAAATAAAGATATTAAAATTATGTGAAGCACCAAAAATAGCGAAAACTTCAGCAATTCCTGGTCCCATCACCCCTGCTCCTAGTATACCAATTTTTGAGATGTTCAAGTTTGTTACTCCGATTAATTTCATTTTAAATTTGAAAATATGATTTTTCACGAACTTCACGAATAAAATCTTTAACGAACCCCTCTGGGGTATAAGTAGGTTGAAATCCAAGTTCTCTTTTTATTAGACTATCATCTCCCTTCATCATTTCCCAACTCTTTAGTTGGATCGTTAACATGGGATCAGGATCATAATCAATAATTGCATCTGGAATTTCTGCTTTTACAAGTGACTCTAAATCTTCAGCTTTCAACCAATCCCCATTTATATTGTACGCGGAATGTGGGATCCTTTCTAAATTTAGAAGACTAGTTAATAATCGTGTGGCATCTTTAATATATAGGATTGGCACAGTAACGTCGGATTCAACGTTACAAGTGGCTTTTTTTGATTGTGCTGGATATTGGATAATATTATTTGCCCACATCGTCATTCCTTCCCCTTTTCGCCCTGGACCAATCAAAGCTGGGAATCGTAACGCAATAAATTGAATATTTTGACGTTTGTCATAATAGCTCCCCAGAATTTCTGATATCGCTTTTCCCACTCCATACATTGTCCATGGATCACGGATAGTATTTTCAGTTACTGGTAAATCGACTCCAGGCCCATAAATCGCTCCACTACTAGAATAGATAACTTTAGGGACATTAAAAAGACGTGCAAGTTCGAGGATATAGAAAGTTCCTTGGATATTTATTTTAAATGCTTTTTCTAGCTTTTCTTCGGTATAAGGGGGCATTAAGGAACCAAAATGGAATATTGAACCAAAATCATTCTTTATGAATAGGGAAATAAGATCAGTCCAGTATGCTACATCACCTTGAATAATATGAATTCTTGAATTATCTATAAGATCTGTTATTCGTTTCCTGTTTATATAATAATCAAAAAGATAAATGTCATCAGTTCCTGACGATATTAATTCTCGAGCTAGATAAGAACCAATAAACCCTGTACCTCCTGTGATAAGAATTTTCATTTTATGAACCTCATTTCCAAAATGATGGATCAGCTTTAGCTGCAGCACTTTGATTTAACACATTCGTAACGGAGCCATCAACTCTCACATCAACAATGTAAACTGTTTCGCTCGATTTAGCTCGTTTGACTGCACCTACTATATCTTGAGGGCGAATAACTTTTTCTCCTTTACCTCCTAAGCTTTCTGCGTACTTTACATAATCAATATGACTTTTATCATCAAGGGTTGTTCCTATTCTCGTCCCCCATGATAAATCTTGATTATGTGCAATCATACCCCATAGGGAATCATTTTCGATAACTATTGAAAGAGGTAGATCATACCGAATTGCTGTATCGATTTCTGCACCATTAAATAAAAAACTACCATCTCCTGTTAGAACCATAATATTACGTTCAGGTTCGGCCAATTTAGCTGCAATTCCCATTGGTAAACCAGCTCCTAAGTGACCTGTAGGCCCATGGGATGCAATGACCTGACCTGGAAATTGAGCTTTGAGGATAAGTTGAGCCCAAACTGTAGTATCGCCCCCATCTAAAAATATTCGTGTATGTTCATCCAAAAACTGTTGTAGATCTTTAGTCAAGCGTTGAGGTTTAATAGGAATGTCTTTAGAATCAAAAGGCCCTGAAAATATTTCTTCAAGCTCTGTTCTATCGGATTTAGCACTTTTAGCCCATTCAGAAAATATGCCACGCTTAGTTTTCATTTCTCGCAATTTATAATAGAGCTGCTTAAGAAACGGATCTATTGAGCTTATTACTCCGATCTCAAAAGGACGATTTTTTCCAATAGTATTTCCGTCAGGATCAACATAAATAACTTTTACATCCTCTTTATAGAACATTGGGTTTGTACCAAATCCTAGATATTCTCCAAAAGTGATTCCTAACGCTAATATCGCATCTGCCTTCCTTAAGATTAGATTTTGTACTGCATTTCCAATTGAAAGTGGATGTAGCTCAGGAACACATCCTTTTCCTAAATCATCATGCATCACAGGGATAGATAAATAATCTGCAAGCTTAAATAATGATTGTGCTGCTCTAGCCCAATATACACCACTTCCAGCAATAATAACAGGATTGCTAGCCGAAAGGAGAAGTTTTAGGGCTTTATTTATTTGAACAGGATCAGGAAAAACTCGTGTTTTGGGACGATATTGATGGGATTTCAATTTATAATATAAATTTCCTTCCATATTAGCTTCTAAGGTCAATATATCTACAGGTATATCGAGTAATACAGGTCCCATAGGCTCAGTTGTGGCTGTTCTATACGCTTCTTGCAGATATTCTGGTATTCGGCTAGTAGAAAACACCATCCTAGCATATTTAGTAATTGGCAATGCAATAGGTAAGTGGTCGACTTCTTGAGCTGCATGCCTATTAATATCCCGAAGAGCTGTATGACCTGTCAAACAAATAACAGGACTTCGGGCATAATAAGCACTTATTAACGCTGGTACCACATTTGAAAAGCCTGGTCCAGCAGTCACTAAACAGACTCCAGGGGTTCGAGTGGTCTTTGCCCACCCTTCAGCAGCGTTACCAGCTGCTTGTTCATGTCGAGTTGTGATTATTTTGATATTTTCTTCAGCTAATCCTTTATAGATTGGATTTATGTGCCCACCTGATAATGTAAAGACATATTTAACATTTTCTTTTACCAAGGACTGAGCTACTAACTTACCACCCGAATATTTCAATTAAATCAACCTTTCCTAAACTAATCCTAGGATTCCCGAGGGATTTTTATTATTTATGTAAAAAATGTCTCAACTATAATAGTTAAGGATGTAAGAATGGATGGGGTTAAATGACGTTTTTCTAATCACCATGGGAATAATTCTCCTAGGCTTCATACTTAAAAAAACTGGAATAGCAACAGAGGAGCATGGAAAATTTTTAGCCCGATTAGCCTTTTATATTACAATACCAGCAGTTATTTTTATTACAATAACCTCCATTGAAGTGAATTTTTCTCTTCTGAGCTTCCCACTAATCATTCTGATTTATAGTTCAATAATATGGGGTTTAACTTATTTCATAATATTTAAAAAATCAAAGGATCAGAAGGGGTTATATTTACTTACTATTTTAGGCTTTAATGTCCATAATTTCGGTTTTCCCATTGTCGAAGGAATTTGGGGATCAGTTGGATTAAGCTATTTGGCAATGTGGGGTGCAGGTAATTCCATTATTGTATTTGGTCTGTTATACATTTTAGCTGCAAAATATTCTCCCGAAAATTTAAGTTTAAGTTCTGGTAAACAAGTTTTATACCAATTACTTCATTCTATTCCGCTTTTAACCCTGATTTTGGCTATTCTTATCTCATTACTCAATATTTCTATCCCAATAGTCATCAATGACTTTTCTCAGATTTTAGCTAGAGCAAATTCGGCTATTGTCCTTCTTCTCCTAGGAATTCTTCTCGATTTTAAAATATCTAAAGAAAAATGGATAGATATTACAAATATCTTGGTCATTCGTTATGTTTTTGGGATTTTAATCGGCCTAATACTATTTTGGCTCCTTCCATTTGACCATTTTCTACGAATCATAATTCTAATTTCCTTAATTCTACCAGTTGGCCTTTCAATAACCACTTATGCTGTTGAATTTGACCATGACCTCCAATTGATTGGTATAATAACTAATCTGTCCATAATTATCAGTTTTTTCTTGATTTGGGCACTCTTAATCATTTTAGGATCAGGAATTTAAGATTATGATATACTCTTTTTGCTACTTTTACCAAGCATAAATACCTAAAGAAGTAGAGTTATATTAAGATTTAATTTTAAATATTGTTATGATATAATCTAGGTGAGAATATGGCTAATCTTGAAAAAATTGGTGAAATTATTGACCTAAATATCAAAAAAAGGCATATTTCACATTAAAATATTGAAACTAAACTTCTTTCACTGTTCGAGAAGTAAGCAATAGTTCAAAATTAACGAAATATGCTAATAGTAAGAAAATTTTTAATTGTTCTAGTATGGCTAAAATATTAGATAATTTCCGAACCCATGCTGCAGGAATCTGTATGCATAGGTATTTTTAAAAAATAATATTAATTCTTTTCAGCGATACCTATGGTCGTCGCTACTGGAATTGCTAATAAATTATTAAGATGTAATCTATCCGATCAGCAAATTAAAATTGAACCCTTACCCAAAATCACCCGTCATTTCTTGGGAGGAAAGGGATTAGGCGCATTTTTATTAACAAAAGAATTATCTCCACGAATTGACCCATTGGGGCCTGAAAATAAACTCATCATCGTTACAGGACCGTTACAAGGGTCAATTGTGCCAATCTGTGGGAGATATTCTATAGTAACTAAATCTCCACTCACAGGACTATTTCTGGATTCACATGCAGGAGGATCGATTGGGCCTGAACTTAAATTTGCTGGATATGATGTGGTAATTATTGAAGGAAAGGCAGATAAACCTGTTTATCTTTTGATTACTGACGCAAAAGTGGAAATTCGTGCAGCGTCCCATCTTCGTGGGCTTTCTACACTTGATAAAGAGCTTCGCCTGAAGGATGAAATAAGTCACAATGTGAAAGTCATGTCAATAGGTTTAGCTGGAGAAAATTTATCAAAAATTGCTTGTGTTACAAACGAAAGCTTTCGTAACATCGGCCGTGGAGGCGTAGGGGCAGTTTTCGGAAGTAAAAACCTTCTTGCTATTGCAATTAAGGGAACTTCAAAAGAATTTGCAGTTGCAGATCATAAAAGACTCGAGGAACTTGCTAATGAACTCAAACGCCGTGCAAAAACGGGTCGTGATTCTGATCACTGGATCTATAAGTGGGGGACTCCTAAATTAATCGATTTCTCTTCAGATCGTGATCAACTTCCCGTGAGGAATTTTCAAGCGGGCACAATGGATAATCCAGAAATTTTAGGCCCTCCTGCCATGGAAAAGTATAATACAAAGAAAAAACCCTGTTACAAATGTGTAATTGGTTGTGCTCATATTTTTGACCATAATTTTGTTTTTGCTGATCCCAAACACATTGTAGCAGTTCCTGAATATGAAACTTTAGGATTAATTGGTTCAAACTGTGGCGTTAAGTATGAGACTGTTATTGAAGCAAATTATCTTGCGAATGGCTACTCATTTGACACCATCTCGTTAGGTAGTGTTATTGCATGGTTTATGGAAGCTTCAGAGAAGAATTTAGTTCCAACCAAATTTAAATCAGAAAAAATCAATTTTGGTGATGATAAAGGACTTATTAAACTCATTCACAAGATTGCTAAAAAAGAAGGTATTGGGGAGGTTCTTGCTGATGGATTAATCCATGCATCAAGCGTTTTTGGGAATGAGTCAGAAAAATTTACTATTCATGTAAAAGGTTTACCTATGGCTGCGTGGGATCCACGAGGAAAATTAGGGTTAGGGTTGAGCTATGCGACTGCAGCAGTTGGAGCTTCACATCTTAGAGGGTGGCCTTCGACGAATAAGATTCCTAACGAACCAGTTACTCAACCAATTATTGAAAGCTTAATTGAAC
>WOR8_10003449_pt1 | contig 15445 bp, 15 predicted proteins | sample DeeMarSeWOR38_10_FD_19890 | JGI IMG/M metagenome (IMG submission 19890) | reverse complement strand
TTGCGCCAGGCATTCGAGGAAGCCGTGCATACACACGCCTATCAGTACTGCGTTGAATCACTGGGCCTGGACGAAGGTGAAATATTCAACATGTACCGTGAGCTGCCTGCCGTTGCCCGCAAGGCCGAATGGGCACTGCCGTTCACCAAACACCTGGCCGACCCCAATTTCCACACCGGCACGGCGGAACACGATCAGAAACTGTTGCGCGAACTGATTGCCTTCTATGTCATCTTCGAAGGCATCTTCTTCTATGTCGGCTTCACACAAATTCTGTCCATGGGTCGCCGTAATAAAATGACCGGCGTTGCAGAACAGTTTCAGTACATCCTGCGCGATGAATCCATGCATATGAATTTTGGCATCGACGTCATCAACCAGATCAAGATTGAAAACCCGCATCTGTGGACTCAATCTTTCCAGCAGGAAGCGGTGCAGATGATACGCGAAGCCGTTGAACTCGAAACACAATACGCACGCGACACCATGCCACGCGGCGTACTTGGACTCAACGCACCCATGTTTGAAGAATACCTGCAATTCATTGCGAATCGCAGATGTTCACAAATCGGGCTGGCAGAACAATATCCGGGCGCAGGCAATCCATTCCCATGGATGTCTGAAGTACTGGATTTGAAGAAAGAGAAAAACTTCTTTGAAACACGTGTTACCGAATATCAGACCGGGGGGGCCCTTAGCTGGGACTGACTAAGGGGCCGGTAGATGTACTTGCTAGGGGAATAACAATAATAAAAACAGGATCATGGAGAATAAATAATAATAAGCCATGGAGGCTGGAGTATTAACTATGAGGCGGTAACCGGGAGGTTGCCGCCTTTTTTAATGACACACGCAAGCAACTGGCCGGGTTATTGTTGTAACAGTAACCTGCATACGGCATTAAGCATACCGATTTCAGCAACAGGCTATAACAGCTTAAATCCATTAAATTTGCTGTAAATCCTTCAATTTCTTTCACTATTGCTCATTCCGTGTCCGACCCCGTGAAATATACAGACTAAGACCTTAGTCTAATAGTCGGTTTGTAATACCGGTTTTATGATCTGGATCAAGAATAAATCTTTGACCTGGCCATCATATAAGTGGATGATAGTTCTATTAACTATTTGTAATTTAGTATTTTTTTAACAGGCCAAGCTCGGTATTCATAATACATCTTCCTGACGAATCGTCAGTGATAATATTTGTACTGAGTATTAAAATTGAATGAATTTACCGGGAAATCGTCTATGCTCAGTATCCCGGTAGAACTTGATAATAATAAAAACGCGTAGACGAATTGAACTAAATATAGTGGCTAACGCAGTAACATGGCTCGAGGATATGCTGAAGCATAAGTCATGTGAACGTGCATTGAAGTTCAATTACAACCTGTAGGTACAAAATGAAAACAAAAGTATGTGCGCAATGTAAATTCAAGGAAATGTGTGAAGGACTTCCCGGCTTCTGCATGTTTGTCCCCTATATCCTTATTGCTTCAACTGTATGCATGGTCTTCTATTTCATGATGACCAGCAAGCTGTAACCAGGTCACTATTCGATATCTTCCTGCCGCCGCATCAACGGGACTGCAAGAGTACAACATTGCAGTCATTATCGGCACCATGATTGATGTACGACATCAATCCATGAACGCATGGTTATATGCGCATCTTGACTCGCTTCTTCGTAGCAAGCGCGATTGCCCTGGCAGCAGCATTAAATCCGAATACCGCCGTAACACTGACAGCTGAACCGTATCCAAAACTACAATCCAGCGACAGTCCGGAAACACCCGGTTTGCAATAGCCCGGCTTTCCGTCCTGGTCAGGATATCGCTGCTGTTCTGTTGAAAACACACACGGAATGCCAAATGTACGCTTTGGATTCCTGGTATAACCGTATTTGTGCCGGAGCCGTGAACGCACGGTGGCTGCCAGCGGATCATTCCAGGTTCGCGCCAGGTCGGCCACTTCAACCTGGGCAGGATCTGTCAAACCACCTGCACCACCCGTCATTACAAGCGGTATCTTGTTGCGCTTGCAGCAATAAATAATGGCCGCCTTGTACTTGATACTGTCGATGGCATCGATAACGCAATCATAACCACGCTCGACGATGTCACGCAGGTTGTCATCATCAATATGATGCTCGATGGTATTACAGCGGCATTCAGAATTGATATCTGCAATGCGTGTCTGCATTGCGCTGACCTTGTATTCACCGATGGTTGATTCCAGCGTATGCAGCTGGCGATTCATGTTACTGCGGTGGATTGTATCGCCATCCACAAGAGTGACTTCACCGACACCGGAACGCACCAGTGATTCAACCGCCCATGAACCGACGCCACCGATGCCGATAACGCACACATGCGACTGGCGCAGCGCCTCACACACATCTTCTCCATATACACGTGACAGTGCGCCGAATTTTTCTTCGTAATCACTCATAAAAACGCGTCTTTAGTCGTTCGTCGTTCGTCGTTCGTTTCTGTTCTTTTTGACGAATGACGAAAGACGAATGACGCAGGACATTAATCAGATAGAATACTGGCTCTTTCACAGCTGGTTTGATTATGACATCTCCTGCACAAACACACCGCATCGGTTTCGTCAGCCTCGGCTGCCCCAAGGCCACGGTCGATTCGGAGCATATTCTCACACAGTTGCGTGCTGAAGGTTACGCCATTTCTCCGAACTACGACGAAGCCGACCTGGTCGTCATCAACACCTGTGGATTCATCGATGATGCCATTGAGGAGTCGCTGCAGGCGATCGGCGAGGCACTGCATGAAAACGGCAAGGTCATCGTCACCGGATGCCTCGGCGCCAAGGGTGACATCGTGCAACGGAACTACCCCAATGTTCTGGCTGTAACCGGTCCCCATGCGACCCGGGAGGTGATGGATGCCATTCACCAGCAACTGCCACCCGAGCATGACCCTTTCATTGACCTTGTGCCCGCACAGGGCATCAGGCTGACGCCGAGGCATTACGCCTACCTGAAGATTTCAGAAGGCTGTAATCACCGCTGTACCTTCTGCATCATACCCGACCTTCGAGGCGACCTGGTAAGCCGCCCCGTGAATGAGGTATTGAACGAGGCCGAGCGCCTGGTTGAAGCCGGTGTCAGGGAACTGCTGGTCATTTCACAGGACACCAGTGCTTACGGTGTCGATCTGAAATATAAAACAGAATTCTGGAATGGCATGCCGGTAAAAACCCGCATGACTGAAATGTGCAAGGCCCTTGGCAGCCTGGGCGTCTGGGTCAGGCTGCATTATGTCTACCCCTACCCGCATGTCGATGAGATCATCCCATTAATGGCTGAAGGAAAACTGCTGCCCTACCTCGATATTCCGTTCCAGCACGCCAGCCCGCGCATTCTCAAGGACATGAAACGCCCTGCTGCCAGTGCCAATACCCTGCAGCGCATTCGTGCCTGGCGCGAGATATGCCCTGAACTGACATTACGCAGTACCTTCATCGTCGGTTTCCCGGGCGAAACCGAGGATGACTTCGAGCAGCTGCTCGATTTTCTGGACGAAGCCCGGCTTGATCGTGTCGGCTGCTTCGCTTATTCACCGGTTGAAGGCGCCAGGGCCAATCAGCTGCCGAATCCGGTGGATGAAGATACAAAACAGGAACGGTTGCAGCGCTTCATGGAAAAACAGGCGGCTATCAGCATGCAAAGGCTGAAGCGGAAAATCGGCACTGAACAGCAGGTACTGGTCGATGCGGTGAGCGAGTCCGGTGTTATTGCACGCAGTACCGCCGATGCACCGGATATTGACGGCCTGGTATATATTGAAGAACAGGCTGAATGCCAGCCGGGTGAATTCATAAAAGTCCGCATTGATGATACCGACGAACATGATATGTGGGGACATATCATCGCCTGACCATGCAAACATCTGATCTCAGGCAATGACTGCTTGTCTGCACGATCGGGATTATCTATATGAAAAGGCTATAGATATTTACTCTCGCAGAAGGAAAAGGGGCGGATATCGTCTTTGTTTTTCCTTGCCCCTCGTTACTCGTCCCTTGTACCTGTAATTATTCTCCGCGCCTCTGCGAGAAATCATTGCCTCAAATACCTTTATTGGGCGGTTCCGGCATGCGAAATCCGGCAGTAAATATCAGCTCAAGCCTTAACTACCACGAATAAGCATAAGAATATTAACAATATCTGATATATATCATTATTGAACAGGGCTATTCCCGCTAAACTCTGCTTTTTGTTCGGAAACACCCATGGATTCACCGCAGAGCCTGGCCGCGGCTTTCATTCTCGGCCTTTTCAGCACCGTGCATTGCATTGGCATGTGTGGCGGCATCATCGGCGCACTCAGCCTGAGCCTGCCCGAAAACATCCGCCAGCGGCGGCAGCGTCATGTATTTTTCATCAGCCTCTACAACCTGGGGCGCATACTCAGTTATTCCTTTGCCGGGCTTGTTGTCGGGTATATTGGCGCTGAAGCCGCCGCCTACACCGACATGTCGGGCGGGCCATCCATATTGCGTCATACGGGCGCGGTGCTGATGATCGCCATTGGCCTGTACCTGGCCGGATGGTTGCCGCAATTGTCCAAAATCGAACGCATTGGCACTCCCCTGTGGAAACTGCTGGAGCCGATCGGGCGCAAGCTGGTGCCCGTCACCACCATGCCCAGGGCCCTGCTCTACGGGCTCGTCTGGGGCTGGCTGCCGTGCGGTATGGTTTATTTCGTACTGGTATGGGCGCTGACCTCGGGCAGCGCCACACAGGGTGCGCTGACCATGGCTGCGTTTGGGCTGGGCACCCTGCCTGCACTGCTCACCACCGGACTTGCGGTATCATCGCTGAAGCGATTCACCCGGATGAAAACGGTACGACAGCTTGTGGGTGTACTCGTCATCGCCATGGCGATAGGCAGCCTGTTGATCCCCATGGGCGGGCACAAACACGATCATGCCGACAGCAATCACACCGATCATCAGCATGCGAACCAGCAGATGAAGCCGTAGTTTACGCATTCATAACGACCTGTCCCTGTGTTAAATTTACGCGCCAGCTATTAACCCGCCTTTATTGAATTTATAAAATGGAAAATCCTCTTACCTATACCTCTGCATTTCTGCTGGGACTGTTCAGTACCATACATTGCGTCGGCATGTGCGGTGGTATCATCGGTGCACTCAGCCTGAGCCTTCCCGCGGACATTCGAAACAACAAAGCGCGCATGCTGATGTTCATCACCACCTACAATACCGGACGCATACTCAGTTACAGCTTTGCCGGCCTGGTCGCCGGTGCCATCGGAACCGGGGTACTGGCATCGGCCGGGTTTGACCAGGGTCACGCGGTGCTGCGTGCGATTGGTGTTGCCATGATGGTGGCGATCGGCCTCTATCTCGCCGGCTGGTTGCCGCAACTCGCGATCGTGGAAAAAATAGGCGTGCCGGTATGGAAGAAACTGGAGCCCATCGGCCGCAAACTGTTACCTGTCGCCTCCCTGCCAAAGGCTCTGGCTTATGGCCTGATCTGGGGCTGGCTGCCATGCGGCCTGGTGTATTTTGTGCTGCTCTGGGCACTCACAGCAGGTAACGCCGTAGAGGGTGCATTCACCATGCTCGCCTTTGGTCTCGGCACAATGCCGACGCTGCTCGCAACCGGTTTTATGACCTCCTGGTTAACGCGCTTCGCCCGCTCCTCCAGGGCCCGCCAGGTCGTCGGCCTGCTCATTATCGCGATGGCGGTTGGCAGCCTGTTTTTACCCATGGGTGATCATCCAGCCGGTCATCAGCATCACTAATGATACCAAGGCAGCACAATAAGGCGTTCAGTTCATTGCTGGGCCGCTCTCCTCTGATGGAGGCCGTGATACGCACCGCCCAGATTGCCGCGGCCACCGATGTGCACATCCTGATCGAGGGCGAAACCGGCACCGGCAAGGAACTGCTTGCACAGGAAATCCAGGCTTCGAGTTCGCGTGCAGACGAGGCTTTTATCATCGTTAACTGCGCCGCCCTGCCGGTTGAACTGGTTGAATCATTATTGTTCGGCCACGAACACGGGGCATTTACCGGAGCCGTTGAACGCAAGGAAGGCTATGTGCAAAAGGCGCATCGTGGCACACTGTTCCTGGATGAAATTGGCGAGCTACCTCTTGCAATACAGGCAAAACTGCTGCGCTTTATTGAACATGGCGAAAGCCAGCGCCTGGGTTCCGCTGAAGTTGAACATGTCGACGTGCGTATTATCGCAGCGACCAATCGCAACCTGATGAGAATGGTCGACAGCGGTGAGTTCAGAAAAGACCTGTTCTACCGTCTCAATATCGTGCCCATGCAGCTGCCCCCTCTACGTCAGCGAAAACGGGATATTCCTGAACTGGCCGAACACTTCCTGCGAGTGGCTGCCGAACGCAACCAGTCAGAACCGTCAAGACTGACGCATAATGCACTGGAAATACTGAAAAAATATCACTGGCCCGGCAATGTTCGTGAATTGCGCAATGTGTGTGAACATGTGTCTGCCGTGCTACCCGGTCAACTCATTGGAGCCGAACAGCTGCCGCTGGACCTGACTGCGCACCCGGCAAAGCCTGGCAGCGGTTCCGGCTTTGAGCTGCCGCAGGAAGGCCTAAACATGGAATCACTTGAGATTGACCTGATTCAACAGGCGCTTGAATATGCCAATGGCAATAAAAGCGAAGCAGCCCGCCTGCTGGGCCTGACACGTGATGCTTTCCTGTATCGTCTGAAGAAACACAACCTGTAAATCAAACCACGGTATCATACGTATATGGCTACAGACTCAAAGATAAAAATTCTGTTTTTATGCACCGGTAACTCCTGCCGCAGCCAGATGGCTGAAGGCTGGGCGCGTGAGCTCAAGTCGGATGTCCTGCAGCCCTACTCTGCCGGTATTGAAACGCATGGCCTTAACCCTTTTGCCGTGCGCGCAATGAAAGAAGCAGGTGTTGATATTTCCGCGCACCGGAGTACCAATGTATCTGATTTTTCTGATATCGAATTCGACTATGTGGTCACGGTATGCGGTCATGCCGACGAGCATTGCCCGATCTTCAGCGGTAACGCCGTCGTCATCCACAAGGGTTTTGACGATCCGCCGAAACTGGCGGCTGATGCGAAAACAGATGAGGAGAAGATGATACATTACCGGCGTGTACGCGATGAAATACGCGCGTATGTGGAGACCCTGCCGGAATCCCTGCCTGATCATTAAATACATCGTATCCCATCTAGCGAGTAATCTATCCAGGAATATCCGTTAACAGCTCTCGCAGAGGCGCAGAGTAAGCAGAAAAATTGTGTTGTTTGTAGCCCGGATGCAGCATCGCAGTATGCGGGGCATGTCATGAGTTGTGATAGTTAGGATTTAAACTGACAATGCGTGTCATATTAAATCAAACGCCGACCATGATTTTTTATCAGTACTGCCGGATTTAACCAGATCGAAAAGGCTATAGAAATTTACTCTCGCAGAGGCGCAGAGGACGCAAACAAAGATGAATAGAAGATATTTTCTTTGCAAAAAACACATGTCACCTCTGCGTTCTCCGCGCCTCTGCGAGAAATCAGGGTGTGAAAACTCCAACACAGGCAGATTTCACGGTGATGCGAAAATCGACAACTGCTGCCTGGTCAAACCTGAACTACTACAATTTATTGTTATAGCAAACCACACCTATAGCCGTGTTTTTTGTAATCTGCACTGCAGCCTGGCTGCTGTCAGTTTTCTTTCATCGACAGCCTCAGGATACAGATGCCAGTGGTGTTCTACTGAAACCGCCTGTACGTTTAGATGCCGCTCTAATCGATCACGCTCGGTTTTATCAAGATGCTGTAGTGATAATAATGATGGAGCGATCCAAGCTATGTAAATATTCACCAGGGATATGTCTTCCTCATTCGGCCAGTTTTCACATATTAGAAAGCCGGGAAACTTATATACCTTAATGCATTCTCCATTCCTCTCCAGCACACCGCTGCCATCTTCGTCCCGGTTAACCCAGTACTTACGTATATTTGAGCTTGCCCTACGCTCAACCAGCTGTTCAAGATTTCTTGCACCGGGGAAACGGTACTGGCTTGCCACCCCGTTCGCACCCAGACATGACTTCCAGTATTTTGCTTCGGGTGATGGCGGTTTATCGCCCGGTTTAAGCGACGCTAAAACTGCGAGCGGCAGCCGCTCTTCAATACACTCGATCAGTGTATTACACTGTTTGGTCAATGGACCCTTGTCAAGATGCGGCGCCAGCGGGCGGTTAACCAGCCCCTCCTCTGCCGACCAGAGACCAAACCGATAATACACCGCCTCTTTAGTCTGCTTGTTGAGACTCCCCCACATACCCGAACGCTCTGTGCGTAGCTCGATCTCCCAGACCACACCATTGCTGCTGATCGCTCGTCCACCTTCAGTCTCTATGACCTGCAGAACGCCGATAAAAGGGTTCACACGGCGGATTGCATACGCCTGTATCTCGCCAGTTTCCAAATACAGGTTACGACAAGGCACAATTCAACCCGTGTTGGCAAGCTTGTCACGCAACAGACCGATTAACTTTTCAGCATTATCCTGCATCTCTGGCGGGATTATCTCGAACAGGTACTCCAGTTCATCGAGCACTGTCTCGATCTAGTTTCTGGCAGTTAACTCATCCATTTTTACAGCGACTTGTTGCATATATGCATATGGATCAATGCCGTTCATCGTTTTACCTCACACTTTATCTGACCTGAATAATCACCTGGCTGAATTTGCGGACGATATGAGCAGATCCATCATTAACTCTGATGCACCGAGATGTGGTGCTATCTTAATGTCAGCCTCCGGATACAGCGGTTTGGTAGCATTGACGATCTCGGGAATATCTTCGACCACATGACGCCCCGAGTTGAGAAAATACGGCAGTACAACAATCGACGTTGCACCATCATCAACACATTTCTTAATACCGTCGGGAATCAAGGTCTCTGCCAGCTCGAGAAACCCGGCATGGATGATATCGTACTGTCCGACCGAGTTCTTTTTGAGTTTTTCTGCGAGTACCACAACTTCATCATTAGACTGCTGTCGTCGACTGCCGTGAGCGATAATTAATAATGCTTTCATGCTGGTCCTCCCGGGAACCTGTATATTGCTAAGAACTGATAAATTTTTTGTATCGTTGCATGGCCTCATCTCGACTGCGTGCCAGATCGACTATCGGGTGCGGGTAATCTGATACGGCATGTCCCGGCACCCAGGTATCGATATAACTAAACTTGCTATCAAAACGCCTGGTCTGCGTAATCGGATTGAAAATCCGGTAATACGGTGCGGCATCGACACCGCAGCCAGCCACCCACTGCCATCCCATGCTGTTGTTAGCCAGGTCAGCATCGACCAGCGTGTCCCAGAACCAGTTGGCACCATCCAGCCAGTTTATGCCCAGGTTCTTGGTCAGGAACGAACTCACTATCATGCGTACGCGATTATGCATCCAGCCGGTTTCCCACAACTGCTTCATCCCCGCATCGATGATCGGGATGCCTGTTTCGCCTTTGCTCCATGCAATGAAATCAGATTTCCTGCTGCGCCAGAATTTTTTCTTGTAACGCGGGTTCATCGGTTTTGTCGACGTTTCGGGAAAGTGCCATAACACGTTGTGCGCAAATTCTCGCCAGATCAGTTGCTTGAGGAACACTTCTGCTGACCGTGACGCCCCGGCACCACGTTCACCTTCGAGCAATGGCCACAATGCAAAATAGATCTGTTGCGGTGTGATTTCACCGAAATGCAGATAAGGTGACAACCGCGAAGTTGAATCGACTGCGGGGATATCACGTTCTGCCTCATAATGCTCAACTGCGCTATCAGTAAACTCATCGAGTAACTCACAGGCACGATCCTCACCTGGCAGCCAGTGTGAAGCTAACTTATGATGCCAGCTGTGCTCATCGAGCAGAGCCAGTGATTTCAGCGGCAAGCCCGAACTCAGCGATACACTCTCAGGCACATTTGAACCGCCACTGGACGGCTGGCTGTATTGTTGAGACAGCGACACAGACAACAGCGGTCTGATCTTCCTGTAGAAGGGCGTATACACCCGGTAGGGAAGCTGCTGATTGTTTAACACTGTGCCAGGCGAAAAAAACAGGCCCGAATCGAACGAGACCACCTCGATCTCGTGTTTTAATTTTTTCTCGATCCTCGAATCGCGGTCATGCAAGTGCTGTTCATACAAGCGGTTATAGACAAGGCTGCCCGCTTTGCTCTCAGCGATGATCTTCGGAATCAGCTCTTCGCTGTTGCCACTGTAAAAATGCAGCGTCAAACCTTTTTCAGCCAGCTTCTTTTGCAGCGATGCAAGGCTGTGGTGCAGCCACCAGCGAGACGCGGCGCCTGGTGCCCAGGGCCTCTCTTCCTCGGGCGAATGAATATACACAGGAATCACCGCTGCACTATTTTCACACGCCCAGTCCAGTGCGGCGTTATCGTGAATACGCAGGTCACGCCTGAACCATAAAACTGAGCTTGCCATTATCATCTTAACGTCCTGATCACTTTGACTTCTGGCTGAATGCCGGAATAATCGATTCCATTCGTTCCATCGCATTGACATGATCCGAACCCAGCACATAGGCACCGAGTGACTCAAGGCTGTCTCTGTGCAACTCGGATAACTCGCCGCCAAACATGAACGGGATATTCGCCGACTTGATATTTTTCTTCAGTTCGAGCTCGATATCATGCTGCCACAGTTCCGGCTTGGTCCCTGAAAGCAGGACAGCTGCAACATCGGTACGATCGACCACCGCCAATAACTGCGAGGGCGGCATATCGGTACCCAGGTAGAGGATCCGATAGCCGTGACCGATAGCAGCGATGCAAAATAAAAGTACGCCCAGTTCGTGGTACTCACCGGGCAGACATGCAACCAGTATCTTGTTACCCCGGCTGCGCCGCGACTCATGGTGCAGACGCGCACCAAGCTTGTTCCGCAGAAAAGCAGAAAAGAAATGCTCTTCTGCCACGCCGGCGTCCCTGTCCTGCCAACGTTCGCCGAGCGCCTGCAGAACAGGAATGATGACCTCCTGGGTCACCATGTCGATAGGATATATAGACAATGCTTCGTTATACGTCGTGTCCAGGTTTTGCTCATTAAAATTTTCTATCGATTTGAGCATACGCTGCTGATAGACCGCCCAGTGTCCTTCGATCTCAGCGCTGGACGCAGCATTCAACTCCGGGTTCCTGATGATCCGTATGGCCTCACTGATGGTGTGATTAGACTTTAGTAGCTTTACTATTTCTTTAACTAAATCAATATCTTCCCCACTATATAATCGATGGCCTTTGGCTGTCCTGCTGGGCTTTAACAGGCCATATCGGCGCTCCCAGGCGCGCAGCGTGGTGGTGGGTACACCGGTTAATTCAGATATTGCTCTAATCGGATAATGATTCATTTTTATGCACTTTCCTGAAAAAGTTATACATATTGTATAATAAATTACTTGTACAATACAGCTTTTATTGTATAATTGTTGTACAAGTATTTCAAATGAGGTGTATAGCAATGTCAAATTTAACCGATAGACCACAGATTGGCGTCAGCGCCTGCCTGGCCCGACAGCCCGTACGCTTCGATGGCTGTTTTATTTCCAATCCATTCGTCAATAACGAATGCTCAACGTTTTTCGACATCCATACCGTATGCCCCGAGGTCGAGATGGGTCTCGGCATACCGCGGCAGGTGATACAGTTGCGTGACTTCGATGGCGAGATTAGGCTTGTTTACTCTAAAGACCCGGAAAAGCAGATCACTGATGAGATGCGTGAGTATTCAGAACGAAGAATAAATTGCCTGCCGCCACTGGATGGTTATATCTTCAAAAAAGACTCCCCCAGTTGTGGTACGCATAAAGTGCCGGTAAAAAACAATAAAACCGGCATGAGAAATCGAAATGGTATCGGTATTTTCGCCCAGGCATTCAAACACAGGTACCCGCAGGTACCGACAGAAGACGAAGGCCGTCTCAACGATAAAGGCATTCGTGAGAATTTCCTGGAAAGAGTATACGCCCATTACCGCTGGCGCCAGATGGCTGAAGCCGAGAACCCCCTGAAGTCATTCAGAGATTTTCACAGGAATTACAAGCTGATATTGATGGCTAAAGACAACAGTGCCTACCGCCAGCTTGGACGCATGGTTGCTTCTGTGAATAATAAAAATTTCACCGGTGTCAGCGAACAATACTTCAAGTTGTTCATGCAGGCCATGTCGAAGATTCCATCTCATGGTCATCATGTTAACGTAATGATGCATTTACTGGGTTACCTGAAAGACAAGCTCGACAAAAAGGACAAGGCGGAACTGCTCGACTGGTTTGAAATTTATAGAGAAGATCGCGTCAGCCGGGTAACGCCGTTAATGCTGCTGCAGCACCATTTCAACAGGCATCATAATGATTATATCGCTGATCAGTATTATTTCTCGCCGTTTCCGAGCAAGCTTATGCTACCGGTTTGAGGGCAGATAACAGATAGCATTTAACCGTAAAGCATATGACCGTATATCCTGCTGGATCGGGCCTGAAAAACCTACCCAGTACCGGCATCGATGAAGTTTCGTATCGTTTATCCATACGTTATGAAAGCGACTATGGTCTGCATAGAGACGACCTCTACATACAGAAAAATAATCTGTCTGCCGTGATCGAAACGCTGCCTGCAGCTATCAGAAACGATCTAAAGACCTTCGGCGGTGAGCACTCTATAACTTATGATTATATAAAAGGAAAATTATTCAATAATGACAATAAGGCACAGACCATCGCAGTTGCCCAGGAAGACTTCATCCGGCACCCTGGCCATAACATTGATATCGAACCTCGCTATGGCCGCTTCTACCCGGCGACCATATTCAACTCCGAAAAGTTAGCCCTCAGCAACGGCGTGGGCAACAGGACGATACCGATCCGTATCATCGATCTCATGTATAAAGAACTGCTGGTGTGCACCAGTCACCCGCTATGTGATTACAATACGACCCTGACTATCGAAAGACCTGAGCCGCAACATGACATTCAAACTGCTGCAGCTATAGCAGAAGCAGCCTCTGCAATGCCATTGCTCGGCGCAGGACAGATACCTGATTTTCTGACCGGACCTGGCATGCAACTGCGTTATGACGATATAGCGACAGACTTTTTCAGCGACGATGCATTTCAACGGTCAGACGAGACTATCGATAGCGAATTTTACGCTCAGGCGAGGCATATCAATCACCTGGATGAAGCAGCGCAAAAGCAACTAAAGGCTGTCTATAATGACCTGATTCCGCACCATTCAGAAATACTCGATCTGATGTCCAGCATCAATTCACATATCGATGAAAGACTGGAGAGTAAAAAAATCACCGGGCTGGGAATGAACGAAGATGAGCTCAGTGCCAATCCGCTCCTCGATGAAATAATCCTCCACGACATCAACCAGCAGCAGCGACTGCCTTTTGATGATGCCAGTTTTGATATCATCGTCTGCAGTCTATCAATCGAATATATCACCCGGCCATCACGCTTATTCGATGAAGTCGCCCGAGTACTGAGACCGGGCGGAAGGTTTATCATCAGTTTTTCGAACCGCTGGTTTCCCACTAAAGCAGTTCAGGTATGGAACAACCTGCATGATTTCGAACGCATCGGGCTGGTGATGGAATACTTCATAGCATCTGCGCATTTCGGTGACATAAACACCTATTCGCTTCGCGGTATACCCAGGCCAACCAGTGACAGGCATAATATCCCGTTATCAGATCCCATCTACGTGGTCTGGGCCGACAGAGAATAGAACAGGGACTATACCAGGCAAACAACAATGAATATATTACTCACCGGATCAACAGGTTTAATCGGTCGTGCACTTACAGCGTATCTGACCAGGCAGGGCCATAATATCTTTCCCCTGTACAGAAATCCTGCATCGGAAAAAAAGCATTACTGGTTCCCTGACGAAAACCGGATCCATCTCGATGACGAGATAAAACTGGATGCCGTGATCCATCTGGCCGGTGAAAATATTGCCGACTCCCGCTGGAGCCGGAAACAGAAAGAGCGGATTTTAAACAGCCGTGTTCATGGAACACGCCTGCTCACCGAAGCCATCACAGAACTAACACATAAACCTGGATTACTTATCTCTGGATCAGCAATCGGATATTATGGCGATACCGGCGATAATATAGTCGATGAATGCAGCAACAGGGGCAGCGGCTTTCTAAGTGATGTCGCCTCGCAATGGGAGAGTGCAACACAGGCAGCTGAAGATGCAGGCATCAGGACCATCCATATCCGCACCGGTATCGTATTGAGTCCGGATGGCGGGGTCTTACAAAAGATGTTATTGCCTTTCAACATGGGACTCGGGGGCGTGGTTGGTAACGGCAGGCAGTACATGAGCTGGATCAGCATCGATGATATTGTCCGCATCATCGATCACATGCTCAATAACGAAAAACTATCCGGTCCGTACAACCTGGTCGCACCGCAACCGGTAACCAACTACACCTTAACCAAAAGCCTGGGCCGAGCCCTGCACCGCCCGACGATATCGCCCCTGCCGGCATTCGCTGCCCGCATGATGTTTGGCGAGATGGCAGATGCCCTGTTACTATCAAGCAGCAGGGTAGCAGCCACTCGATTAAATACCCTTGGATACACATTCGTTGACAATGAACTGGATCAGACACTATCTCGCCTGTTAGATAACAAGAATTAAATCAGAAGAAAGCACACGAACATGACTGACATGAAAAAACTCCTGTTAATAGTAATACCGTTTATAGCAGCGGCCTGCACGGGAAAACCTGATGGCGTGGTTGCGGTAACAGACTTCGAACTCGACAGATACCTGGGTAAATGGTACGAGATCGCCAGGCTTGACCATTCTTTCGAGCGCGGACTCAACAACATCAGTGCAGAATACACGCTGCGGGATGATGGCGGGGTAAAGGTAATCAATAGCGGTTTTTCTAAAGAAGACAATGCGTGGGAGCAGGCAGAAGGAAAGGCTTATTTCGTCGACAGCACTGATAGCGGCCACTTGAAGGTATCATTCTTCGGTCCTTTTTATGGTTCCTACATAATTTTTGAGCTGGACAGGAAGAACTACCAATACGCATTCGTTTCTGGCCCCAACACCTCGTACCTCTGGCTTCTATCGAGGACCCCGCAAGTTGACCAGGATGTTCTCGACCACTTCAAAAAACGCTCACAGGAACTTGGTTTCGACACCAGCAAGTTAATATATGTTGAGCACGACAGAAATGAAAAGTAGCGTCTGTATAGATTAACCTGTACTAGTTTCGACTTAATCTGACAGCCAGTGTCAGATTAACTCATACTCAGACTATGATTTTTTGCAAGTACTGCCGGGATTGTCTATATGA
>WOR8_10003448_pt1 | contig 15446 bp, 14 predicted proteins | sample DeeMarSeWOR38_10_FD_19890 | JGI IMG/M metagenome (IMG submission 19890) | reverse complement strand
GGCACAGGAGTTTCGTATTTCAGGAACTGTCGCAGCGATATTGTGACCCAGCTCAAACCTTAGATACTGAAGACAAACCTTTCCAGTTTGAACTTAGGTTCCAAGCTCAGAAAAATCGTCAGAGCAGCGTGGACAGGCTACCGGTCTATATGTGTGAGTCGTTCTGGGAGCGACTCGAAATCGTTGATAGCCAGATCCAGGGTTTATACAACGAAATGATCGATTCCGGCGTGGCTCGTGAGTGCGCTCGAAATATTCTTCCTTTATATACACCAACCCGTATGCACATGAGCGGCACAGTTCGCAGTTTCGTGCATTATGTTGGTTTGCGCGGTAAAGACGATACCCAAAAGGAACACCGCGAGATCGCTCGTTCCATTGGGTATCGCTTAGCCCGTGAGCTTCCGACTGTTGTTAAAGCAATTAAGGAGTCCGGCGACCCTTCTCTGAAAGGGTGGGACTTTATCCGTTACTTGCCTCAGTAGAAAGGTCACTAAAAGTTTTGAGGGCCTGAGCGTGATACGCCTCATCAGGACGTAACAGAGACTCAGGCTCTATCGATAAACATATTAGCGGAGATGACTACGACTGCTCGCGTAGAAGCTGGTCAAAAAACTCGCAAACAACCCGAGCGGATTGGTAGAACTCTCGATTGCTCTGCCCACCCGCAAGAAGTGCTCGGAACTCTTCATAAGCAGCTTGAATTGTTTCTTTGTTAGGCACGTAACTTTTCCAATAACACAGCTGTTTTTTCTGCTAAGCGGCAGTAGCTGGTGCCCTCATCAGAACTAACGATGTGAGGGCACGTAGAGCTGGGTTGATCAAGCCAGTCACCCAGCGCTTTCTGCATAGCGGTGAATTCGCCCCAGGTAAGTGAGATCGTCTGTTCGCCACGGCTGATGTGGAGATCAAACCCCTCACCGTTTGACCATTCAGTCACCTCCAGGAAGTCGTCACCCTTCGCGGTGTGGTCGTCCTCTTCTAGATCAACCCAACGACTTGTGCGCTTAGATTCCTTCATCGTTCAAGTTAAATAGGGACTACGCCGGAGGAGCTACGTTCTCCCAAGGGCTCGGCTCAACTCTTGGCGCGGGTGCTTTAGGCATCGTGGCAGCAGCCTGCTGAAGCTGCAGATATTGCAGAGCCTGTTTGTGTTGGCTCAACTCTGCGTTGAGCTGCTGCGTTTGTGCCTCAGCCCACTTACGTGCGTTGGCAGTCAGCTCATCGAGTGCTGATTGAGAGTGAGGGAAGGCAAAGACCACGCCAGCCCCTTGCTTGACTGTGATCTTCTGCCCGTTCGTAGTCTCTGCTAGTCCTGTTAGAAAAGCGTGAGCTTGATCACCTGGGATGTTTGCCAAGATCCCAAGCTGCATGGGGTCGATAATGCCACGATTTGCTTCATAAAGTGCTGCGAAGCACGCAGTCACACGGCTCGAAGCTTCCTCGTTCCGCTTCTGCCTAAGAGCTCGCTCGCGTCCGATGCTGGCACCTCCAATAAGGCCACCCGCAAAAGCAAAAGAAGCTCCTACAAATTGGGGAGCTGTGATGGCTGTGGTGATGCCTACAGCAGCGGATGCAACCACTGCCAAGGTCAGATTAGGGTTTAACCGGATCATGTTTTTGGAAAGCTGTATCCCAGCGGTTGCTGCTTGTGTCTTGCGCAAACTCCACCGGGCTGGGGAGTCGCTCAGGACCCTTTGCTGCACGGTCGGATTGTAGGTCATATGCCTTGATTCGCAGCCCCTTAATGCCGGCAACGCCATCGTTCAACACTATCTTCACATTTGGAAGCTTCAAGATGTTTACCATCGCTTCCTTAGTACGCTCTACGAAACGGTGTTTCGCCGCAGGTTTGTAGCCGCAAGATTTACAGAAATTAGCGTAGCTAGGATATAGAGCACCGTAAGCGTTTGCTACATACATTCCTTTCTCTGCTTCATCCGTATTCGGTTTACGTGCGCCCTGACCGACGGGAGACACAGTGTTTGGAGCATACAAACAGCAGTCGTGGAGCCAAGCGACAAACTGATTGTTGAACAACAGTGCTTCGATGTTGGTCCGGTTAAGAGAGGGTACATGCTTAGTCGGGTTAGCCAAGACATCCTTCATCGTGGCGTAATCCATAGACAGCGCCCAAGTGACGATGCCGCTCATCTCAGGAACAAACGCGCCTTCAATGTGATCATCAAACACACTGATTAGTTCTTTACGCAGGCTCGGGTCGACAACTTTATCCATCACGATCGTGAGGCGTCGACGCTCGAGACCGCTACTGGAATCATTTGAGGTGATGTGCTCGTTACTAGCGATGCACACGAGACACTCAGGCTTGAAGCTGATGATCTCTTTGCCATACTTACGCTCGGCCCGCAACGTATCGGAAGCGGACGTCAGCTTCTTAAGCACGTCCATGCGACGGTTGTAGTTCGATTCATCCGTCAGCAGCAACAACTTCCTGCCGATGAGGTTATAGCTCTCGAACTTGTTTGTTTCGATGACTTCCAAGCTGGACGTGTGAGTGCCGTGGAAGCCAGCCAGAGCCACCATGAGCTGCTGCATGGTTGACTTACCGGTACCACCGGGGCCGACTAGGTGTAGGAACCGCTCACCAGCTGTATATCCCGTGAGTAGAGCCCTAGCAAAGGCTTGAATTAGAACCTCTTGACCTTTATCTAGAGATGAGGTTATCCAACGCATGAACTCAGGGCACTGAGCTTTAGCGTTGTAATCGTATGGGAGCTTGTGACGAAGATAAAGTTCTTTATGCTGCCCCTCCTCAAATTCAAGTGTCGTCGTGTCAAGAATACCGTTATTGAACGGGATGCAGCCACGCGACTTTGTCCAAATGCTTCGACGCCCTCCGTCCGCTGATTTCAATAGCTTGGCCTTCAAGATCGAAAAGACGCTACTAATCATCGCTGCGTTGTACTTAGCAAGAACCCCTGCCGTTACAAAAGAATCGAGCGCTTTTACAATGCGACGCTTGATGTGCTGCTCGTCCTGGTGATACCAAATATCTTGATCATCGTCATAGTGATAGAACTGATCAAGATAACTATCGTATATAAATTGATCGCCTTGGTTCGTGACGATAATGTCTGCTACATCGTTCTCGGAAAACTCTCTGTTTCTCGTGCCGCCCTGAAGACTCACAAGTTGACTGGGTGTTGAGGGAACATTCATTTCCTTTTCTTTTGTTTTAACTTTTGATTTGGGTTTTGATGTTGATGTCTCAGGCTCTGGAGAGCTGAGGTCGAATTCAGACATATCGAGGACAGCATTTACAGCTGCCTCGCGTTTAGCTTGTTCAAGAGCTGCTTTGACTTCCGGCCCAGCGTGGGTATCGAAGACAGATCGGCTGATACGCCGAATTTTTTTCCAAGTACCAAGCTCTCCAAGCTCGGAAGCTAGGGAGACTGCCGGCTGAAGCTCCTCGGGATTCCTGATGGAATTCAGGATGCGCTCGAACTTGCCATCGATGTCGTGCGGGTAACCATAGATATTATAAAACGCATCTTGTGCCACTGTCAATGGTGAGGTGCACAGAGCTATCTCGTGTGTCGTGCACCAGTTGGCCCAGCCCAGAAGTTCTTTAAAAACTGCAGCCATTGTTGAGCTGCGATCTCCTACTTCCTCGCCTTCGAGCACTGAGCGGACAGTGTTGGAGACGAGTCGAACCAGATCCATTCCGTTTTCACGGAGTGTCACCTGGTTTAGGTACTCGATCGGGTCTCCGCCTAAGTCGCTTTCGTCAGGAGGGAGTGCCGCAAAAGCTCGGACTGCTTCATCGATTTTTTCGATCGGGATGAAACGACCCGGTCTGGCAAAAATAGCTTCAGGGTTTTTGGGTCCGTAAAACAGGTTCGGAATAGTCGTGGCGCGGACGTCCGACCCAGGAATCTGTGAGTAAATCTGTCTACAGAACCACTGGTAAAAAGCAGGAGTGATGACCGTACGTTCTAGTCCGAAGACTAAGCGGAAGCGTGGCCACTTCTCCGACGTTGAGGGACTGTAATAGCCAAGAGTTAAATACTTCTTACATAGGTCAAGTTCTAATGCCTGTTCTACTGTGAGTTCTTGCTTCTGAACTTTATTTCCGTTCTCGTCTTTGTAGTCAGCCTGGTTGTCGATGTCGACAATAATCAAACCAGCTTTTATGACTCCAGTTTGATTTTTTTGTCGTTTACCGTCTTGTAAGTGCCAGGCGCAAAGACCTGCTTGTTTGCCTAAAACTTCTGCGAGTTCATTCGTATCTAACTCACATGAGTCCCACCCTGAGTTGAACGCTGTAAAGTTCCCGCCGCTCGCGATCTTACCCAGCTCGGGATCAAGGTGAGGTACGACCCCGAGGTTTACAGAGCAAATGAACTTCATGGGATGTCGCTGAGCGCCTCTAGTATGGCCTGTTTTCGGACGAGCAAACATTAAGACAGCGTGAAGAACCCTGTCGTGATGCGCCGTCGAGTGGGTTTGATTCTACGTCTGCGGGTGAAGTTCGTAGTAATTTTTTAAAACCTGCAGCCAACTCTCGCAATCTTTTTCAACTTCTTCAGAACCAAAAGTAAATATCTGTGTGTTGAACTCTTTAATAGCTGTTGTAACGATTATCTGTGTCTTAACTATTTTAATGCCGAGGCAAGCTTCCGCCGCCAGCTTGTAAGCTGCTAGCTGCAGTCGTGTTTTCTTTGTTTTAAAGACGCCAGAAATAAGAGCCTTCTTGGTCTTTTCGTCGATTTTATGGTTTTTGTTAGGGAATCTGGCTGAGTAAGGTCCGTTACTGGTTTTGAAGTCAGCCAACACAATCTCGGCGTCTGAGTTCATGTAGATCAAGTCACAGCACCCAGCGTACCCGTGGCCTGTAGCATCGTCGTAATAATGAATGCGACCTACGCCGTCGTCGCCCACGTACTTAGACCAGCGTGGTTGATTAAATGGTTTTTCGCTCCACAGTACTCGACCACCTTCTAAAAGATCGTCCAGCAACTCCGGAACTCCTTCCCAGTAAGGTTTGTACTGTTCTGAAGGAACTACTCTGAGTCCACGAAGGTAGTCCTCTACGCTGTTGTGAATCCACGTTCCCCTGGTTGCTGCTGCGTCTGCAACACCTGGATTCATTAAATTCCAATGCGCTAACTTCTGACGCGTTGTCTCAGTCTGAGTGGCACTCAGAACAGACGTCACAGAAGGCAAAGGTCTAGGAACACCAGCACAAAGGTAGTGTCTTAATCCGTTGATCGTTACTCTTGTATCGGACACAGTTAACGTGTCAATTCCTACATATATTAGAATGAACTTGACATTACGGGACCATCATCTTCGTCATCCTCGTTATCTTCTTCATCGTTTAAAAAGAACTCAGACTTTTGGTATTGATATTCACGATTTCGTTGATCGAGTTCACCCATCAGACAGAGAGCTGCTGAGAAACCTTCAATAGTGATTTCGGCGCAATCCTCTGGAGAGCGAGCGTTACCCTGGTAGTCAACACACTCAGTAAGCAATTGATTGCCTACGAGTAATGCAGTAATTTTATCGAGCTGACGGTTCTGTTCCTTCTGCAGCTCGATTAATTGATCCAGTTGTCGAAAGAGCCGCTTGCTCATAGCTTGAGATCCTGTGGGCGGTGCCACCCTACTTCGAAATCGATCGATGTACTCACTTGAGCAGCTCCCGCTTTTTGAAACACAAACCACGCAGAAGTTACAGGATCCTTTGAACTAATACCATCGGCACGGAAGGAGGGTCTCGGGCTTAGGATCTTAATGTTTGTGAGAGATGCGTCTCGCAAAAAATCTTCACGCGCCCGTGTGGGCTCTAGGAAAGTCAAGCGGTCTAATACACATACACCTTTTCTAGCTGCTTGAAGCCCACACTCTGTTATCCATTTCGTATAGTCTTTCATCCCTTGTGTTATAGCAACAACCCAGTCCACATTTCCTTTTTGCTGGGACCACCACCCAAGGTCTACTAAGTTTTCTTCGCAATCATTTGTAATCACGTCGGATACGTTTCCTTGTCTTACCTGTTTTTCTAAGCTTTTTTCTGGGTCGTAAGGTAAGAGAACTACCCCCTCCACCAAGCCCGCATTACGGATAGGATCGAAGATGTAGCGAGGGACGCGGTAAAAGTTCGTCATGTCGGAACAGTTGATAGAAAAGCTGCGCTCTCATTTAACACTCGAGCAACAGTTTACACACCGTGCTTTCTTGGATGGCATGGATAAGCTTAGCCGCAAAGAAGCCAGAGAAGTTCTTGAGGTGGTCTATGCCAACTACTTAATCAGAGCTAAGCTTTTAGAGAATATCATAGAGTACTGTGTTGCTTATGGTATTAACTTACCGTCGTTAGGCGACTTGCTTGAGATGTAGGCATGAAAAAGGAGCGCTTTGCGGGCGCTCCTCGTTGTGAACAATCCAAGCTGAGCTTAGTTTAAAAGTCGAGTCCCGCAGCCTTTAATGCTGCTTTCTGATCTTCCGTCAGATCCTTTTTAGAAGCAGCTTTTTTAGGTTCGGGAGGCGCTTCTGCTTTCGCTCCAGGAGTTCCTGCGTTTGCCGGAAGTGCCGACAGACCTGCAGGAGCAACCCCATCTAGCCGTTTCGGGTTAGCTTCGATAAAAGCTTCCTTAATGGCCGCGTGGTCTTCTCCCAAAGGAAGCTCAACCAGATGAGCGCCGGAGATAGTACTGCGTAGAGCAGACGCCACCAGATCTCCTGAACCAGATTCGAGCCAGGCACTGATGTCTTCAATGAGCTTTTGCTCTTCATCAGTTTGAGCAGGTCGGTCTCGGAACTCTAAAACGTTGTAGTTAATTTTGGCGCCGTCAGCACCAGTTACTGCGTCCCTTTCGTTAAAGGACTTTTGGACGAATTTCGTCTCAGTAATGACTTCGCCTACGTTAATACGATTGTTGTAGAGCGTCTGGAAGTACGAGATGAAGTTCCTCTGAGACGACTTACCACTGATGATGCTAGTGCACACACAGCGAGGTGGAAGGAGGCGATGGCTAGGTGAGACACCAATGTAAGCAATACGAATAAACTCCTCATGCGATCGCATACCGAGGTTGCCGAAGTACGGCGTGAAGCCCAGTAGTACAAACGAAATCGGTATCCCGTTGCCGTTGCTGTCGACGATCGCAGCTTCGCTATCAGTATCGGATTTCCAATAGCGGCTTTGAAGATCGATTCGGAGTGTGTGCGGCGGGACTTGACAGAGAATCTCATCGGCCGAAAATTTGCCAGCAATAAAAACCATGGTTCTTAATCAGAGAGAGAAGTCCAAAGATCCGAGAGCAGCCGTGGACACCTTGCCCTTATCGGGGTCAGCAGCCTTGGCAGGAGCAGCTTTCTTGCTGCGAGGCAGGTAGAGAATCTTCTCTACGCCATAGTTAAGATACTTACGATCTTCTTTTTCGCTAGTGCTTACGCGACCGACTGCAATAGTCGGTGTGCCAGGAGCGAGCTCAGCCAGTTGTGACGACAGAGCATCCCAAGCCGAGAGCTTGAACCAAGACGTTTCACCTTTCTCATCCTGCCATGCAAGCGAGCGGTTAGTAACAGTGTTGTCTCCTAGCTGAGTTTCCTCAGTCACAGGACCCAAGCCACCTGTGGACACAAACAGATTGACTGCCAGGAGATCATCCCAGTTGTCGTTTGTCACCACAAGCATCGGCTGCATTTGAAGCACACCATCTGGTGTAGTCTTCGTAGGTCCGATCGCAAAGACTGTTTGCTTTTCCTTAAGCTCCTTAAGGATTTTCCCGTTGTACTGGTCTTCCTTAGTGGAGAGCTGTACCTTTGTTGCGACACGGCGGTCGCTTGAAGGCAGAGACTCAGCTAAGACGTGTACGACTTTGCTTTCGTCGATGTCGGCTGCGTCAGTGATGCGCAGGCCCAGCATGAAAATGTTCACGGTTTAACGTTCGGTAGATCGTTGATCGGTGTACCTTAAGCGCCTTGGCGATCTCCCGGACGGGGACGCCTTGGCTGGAGAATACTAATACCAAATTGGTGTCCGCGTCCCCAAGCTTTGACGCCTTCATCTTTTTGTAAGAGTTGTGGTAAGGATTAATACAGAGCTTGTTATTGCAGGACGGTTTGACGCAGCCATCTTTGTTTATTTCGAGATAGTCCAGGATCAATGGACGTACATAGTACTTGTGCCCTAAGGCGTATAGCACTGGTGACCCGTTACAAAATGACCCCTCCCACCTCTCGCAAGTACCGTGTTCGAAGTCACTTGACGCAAGTCGCCTAAACAGGACAGACAGACTCGTGTCGTTTGTACTTTTGTAAGACAATGAAAATGTATCTGCTTGTAAAGCTCTCGCAATGTCGGAAGCTTGCGCCTGCGCGTGGTTAGAGTCGTTCGCAGTTACAGCTATGTTTAAGTTTTTATCTTTACGCTTTAGGGCTAGACAATAATTAGTAGACGTCATTCGGCTGGAATTCTGCGGCTTCCAGAATACGCTTTTTGTCTTCTTCGTTCGCAGCAAAAATGGGGTATACCCAAAGCCATACCCCGAGGCGACCTTCCAATAAACGTTTGAGAAGGCTCATTACGACTGACGTGTCTTTCTACAGACTAGCTATATCTAATCCTTCAAGATACCCCTAAACGAGGTTCAGAGCTTCGCGTGCCTTGATGCCCACATTCAGTTTTTCTTTGGAGATCTGGTCTTTAATTTGTGTGTCAGTCATACCGGCCTTTCGTGCACGAAGCAGAGCTTCGTAACCAATTGTACCCTCGTTGCCGTTAGGGCCGATAAAAGCGGTAAGTGTATCTACACTAGCCATGTGAGTTAGTTTATTAAGGACTCGCAGAGTCTACAGACCTAAAGAGGATCGTGCAGCTGCTCCGAAACCTAAACCTTGGCTAGCGGCCATTTTCCTGATGTCGCTATCAGACAGACCTGAGGAGCGAGCTTTATTAATTGCTTCTAGGCCCAGTGTTCCCTGATTACCCTGACTACCTATGAACTGACTAAGGTTCGTAGAAGGTCTTGAGCTGCTGCTGCTGCTCTGCGTGGCTTGCTGACTAGCCGAAGGAACTCCAAGTTGAGAAGCAGCACCCGAACCGAAGCTTAAACCTTGCTGAGAGGCTAAATCGCGAATCTGAGTATCAGACAGCCCAGCTTGACGAGCCCGACCAACTGCCTCCAAACCAAGTGTTCCGGGGTTAGCACCAGAAGCTGCGCTACCAATGTACTGGTTTAAGTCGCTGACTTTAGCGACACCCAGCTGACTTGCAGCTTTTTCACCAAACCCGCGACCTTGTTCTTGTGCGAGCTGTTTAATTAAGTCGTCACTCATACCAGCCATTCGTGCTCTATCTAACGCTTCGAGGCCAATTGTTTTCCCTTCTGCTAGCTCACCTTGGTACTGACCCAGGTTGCTGAGTCCCAGGGTCTTAGCTGCTTGCTCCCCGAAACCTATACCTTCTTCTTTGGCTTTTGCGAGGATATCTTCTTGCGAGTAACCGTACTCCATCGCACGGCCAAGCCCGGTGGCACCAATAACTCCTTTAGAGGGGTCGCCCATCTCTCCGATAAAGCTACTCAGTAGACGATTTGCTTTTTCCTTTTCTAGGATTTCTTCTTCTTCCTGCATGGCAGTAGGAAGCTTTGCAATATTGTCGGCAAGCTTAAAGACACCCGACGTCACTGTTTGAGGAGGGGTTTTTGCTGCTTTATACGTAAGTGTGCTGGGACTACGTCCTTGGTAGTAGGACGTAACTTGTTGAGGTGAGAAGAATCCTTGGAAGCCGCCGCCGTCCCCTTCCTCGTCTTTAAACAGTCCTGCCAAATCGATACCGAATCTACCTCCTGCGGGACGTTCTCGCCTACGCAAACCACCCCAACCCACACCGGTTGGATTGTTTGCCATAGATCCAGCAGGAGTGGCAGTCATTGATTCTAAAAGTCGACTCAGGTATCGAATATACGACACCAACTAGCTTCAGTATAAAACAGTTTGGTTCCTTCAGCTGCTTTAAAACTCTGGCGTCTTGAAACCACTGAACAACGGAGCAGCTTTTTTCTCTTTGGCAGGTGCTTCAAAGGTTTTGAAGCCTGTGAAAGGTGTCGCTGCTTTAGCTCCACCGAAAGCGCGAGCACCTTCTTGATCCGCTGAGGATGATTTAACTTCTCGAAGATTTGGGAAGTACTCAAGTAAAGACGACTTAGCTTCTTTCTTTGTCGTCAGAGGGACTCCAAAAAAATCGCCAGCAAATCTAACAGCCACGTGGAGTCCCCTTTGTCTACTAAGTATTCTCGATAAAGAAGCGCTTCAAGTCAAACCCAGGTCCGACTGTCCCCTTAAGAACACGCATAGTCATTTTAGCTTTTTCGTGGCAAGTGAAGTAGAGCGCTTTGTCTTTATTAGACGTGTAGCTTACTAAATTTTTTCTCTCTTTATCTAGACAGTCACTGACGTACATAGAGTCTTTTATAATTACCCACACCTCTTGGAAACGCATGAGAGGCATTGCCTTGGTCTCGTCGAGAGTGTACAATTTCGACCTCAAGACTACCTTTTTATTAGTTTTTTTGACTACACATTTTTTAGTTTCCTCTGGATTTTTTCTGATTTCTTCACAATCCTGATGCTTAGAGAGCTCGAGTTGTCTCTTTAAGCTTCGAGCTTTGTTTGCTGCTTCGAGAGCACTATCAAATACCTCTATCGTCAGGCACACACCAGATCGCATTCGAACGCAACCAACGTAACCGTTTTCGGTTTTAGCCGTAAAAATATCTTTTTCCTTGACTGTGTCTAAGTTAAGGATCTCAACAGAGGTCTTTGACTTTTTCTTAGGTGCTTTTGGACTGACTTCAGGCTTAACGGGATTGAGCTCTTGTGATGCTGCGTGGAGCTTCAGGCGACCCTGTTCGTGCTCCATCGGCGTTTTCAAGTAATCCCAAAGAACGGAAGCGTAGTGTCTACGGTCACCACGACTGTTAGTTTTGACGAAAACCTCTTTAATGGTTCCAACGCGAGTCTCGTGCACATAACTTGCCACGGTATCTCTGACTTTTTTGTCAGCAAAGGGGCTTACGAATGCAATGTTTTTAACATTCTCTGTTACACGATCCCCCACTTTAAATTTGCTGGGGGACATCGGGCGAATGCGCTTAGTGGTTTTGTTCATTTTTCAGACCAAGAATCTCCGTAACTGGCATCTGCTTTAGCAGGTACCTCTTTTAAAATCGTTTCAGCTGCTTCTTTCATGCAGCGTTCAAGTACTTCTTTGTAATACTCAACTTTATCTTCAAGGGCTTCGAGAACAATTTCATCGTGAACACAAGCAACTAAGTGGGCTTCATCCCCTAAGAAAGGGTTGAGGTTTGACAAAGACAGTTTAAGGATATCAGAGCCGGCGCCTTGTATCAGCGTGTTCGCACAAGCTGTCATCACAGCCGAGTCGTAAGCCAGCAGCCGTCGTCTGCCTAATGGTGTCCTTACATAGGTCCAGCCGTCCTCAACCATCGCAGCTCGTTCGCGGTGCCACTGCCGCAGGCGCGGATAAGCATTATGGAAAGCTTGGTGCGCGACTTTCGCTTCGGACAATGATATGATGTTACCGCTCTGAGCTGCGTAGGTTTTATACTTACGATAACCCATACCATATAGTAATGCGAAGTTCAGGGTTTTTCCTTCCTGACGCTGACTTTTTGTAACTTCCTCTAAAGGTACCTTGTAAATCAAGCTCGCTGTCACAGTATGAAGATCATGACCTTGTTTGAACGCCTCAATCATCTGGGGAATTCCAATTAACTCTGCGCCAAGCCTTAGCTCGATCTGACTAAAGTCACAGATGATGAGCTGGTAGCCAGGCGTGGCGATAAAGCACTCGCGGAATTCTTTGTCGCGAGGGATCTGCTGAGCGTTGATTGCGAACTGATTTTTAACTTTTTTAGCACTAGTTTTTTTGGCGCCGCTCGATGTGAAACGGCCCGAGTTAGCCCCATACTGATTGTATCCAGAGTGTATACGCTGAGTGATTGGGTTGATATTCGCAATCAACTTCTCAGCGTGTTCAAGCTGTGTCTCTACTTTTGTTCTCTTTCGATAGAGGTTGAGGAGAGGATCGTTGCTATCGAATTCTGCGAGCTGGATTTGATTAAGAGTGCTCTTTCCTGTAGAAGGGTTTGTTGGTAGAGCAACGCCAAGTGCGTCGAAGTACTTCTTGCACTGAGCACCTGATCCGGGGTTAAATTCTCTGCGGAGATTTTTTCCGATTGCCAGTGAGCCATCGACACCTCGTGGAAGCTTTAGGTCGGGAGGCAGTGCCTCGTCGAGCTTGGTGCAGAATTCTAGTGTAACTTCGTCGAGCCTGTCTCCTATAGTGTTTCTTAAAGCCACTAATCTACTTACATCAACATTAAAACCTCTATGACACATCTGTGCTACTGCACGTATGCACTTAGACTCGAGTGAGTAAACATTTATTAGAGCCTCGACTACCAACTCTTTAAGTTGATCTGCCGCGACTTTGGGGAGCAGGTCGACGTCTTTAGCAGCGTATTCAATCTGTTCATCCAGAAGATCTTCTTTACTCCAGTCAGACACCTGCTGTTCTTTGCTGATATCAATCTCTAGTCGTCGTTGTACAACAGCTTTTAACGAGCAGCTTATGTCATCGAAGTAAGGTTTTTGAAGCTTCGGCGAAACCTTCTTCTCTTTGAATCCTGCTCTTAAGCAACGTTCGGCGATATAAGTATCGAATATTTTTCCCTTGTAGTCGATGCCGAGCGACAGCAAAAACTGAAGGTCAAAGTTGAGGTTATGACCAAGCAGCATTTCTCGGCTCTCGATCAACTCCTTTAAACCAGTTGTAGTAGGGATTTTAAATAGATCAATTACATAGACTGTTCTGTCCTTAACCTTTTCATCCGTGGTACAAAGCTGCACCAAACGTGGCTTTGAGACATGTGAATCTAAACCTGTTGTCTCCAAATCAAGGCACAGTTTTGGTATTTGAATCAGCTCCTGCAATGCCTGCTTCAGCTGCTCTTCGTTGGTCGCGTAAAAGATTTTCATGAATTTAAAAAGGGCGCCTTTCGACGCCCTGTTGAGTCAGTAGGAGCTTAGTTTACGCAACGTAAGAGTTTTTCTCGCGGATTCGAGTGCTCCATCGATGGCTGATGAAGTCGGCAATGTCACCCCACTCGCTGCTAACCATGCGTCCCATCGAGCTTGGTGACACTGCGTAGACTACTCGGCGTAGACGACGACTGTTGTCGTTAATTTCCTTATCTTGACTCCCAAACTCGATCATCTCTTTCAGCTCGATCAGACCCCACTCCCTAAGAAGTTGAGCTCCGTCTCGGATAGCGGTGTACATGGGCGATGCGTGGTAGCAAGCGCTGCGCGGAACATTAGGCCCTTGGTTCAGCGTGCGGTAGTGACCTTCCCCGTCCTTACAGAATCCTGTGAAGCACTGGGAGTCTGGGCTTACAGAACCCCGATAAGCCATTCCGTTGACGCAGTTGGTTGCGATCTGACGCAGAGTGAGGCTGCACCCATCAGAGACGCCGTCAAGGATCATCGCAGCTCCGATGGCCTTCAGGCTGTCCATCTTGCAGATTGCTTCGATCGCCTCAGCCGGTTGGTTGATAACTTTTTTGGGTTCGATACGGGAGATTCGATTAGCTTCCGTACGTGTGTAAGTGCGCTTCTTCGGAGTTTCGATACCTTCGATAGCGAAACGTGCGGCGAGAGAAGCCAGCGTTGGATTCTTGGTTTCCACGCTGATGCAGAACAGTTTCTTGGAGTCAATCATCGCCGGATCGATATGCTCAGCGATGTCTACGACTATTGCTGAGTCGCGTCCGGCCGCACTGAGGAGCGCCTTTGCTTCATTGTTGTCGAGTGCTGTGTCGCCGATTTTGAACTTGAAGTTCATGTAATGGAAAAGCGGAACGAGTAAAGACTATCCTTCCAATGCTTGCCCTCAAGAATACTACAGACTTTTTTAAGGATTCAGTTACTTCTGATGCCTGATCAACACAGCCGTCATCGAGCTCACATTTTCGTACCATGCAAGTATGTCGTCAGCTATCTGCAAAGACATCAGTTCAAAGTCATGTTCGGTAAGCATGAGCTGCATCTCTACTTCAGCCTTGTTTCCGAGTTTCTTCACTCCATAGTTTTTGTAGAAAAAGCCGCTCAAAATTACACAGTGTTCTGTTACATCTTTGTTTACTAAACGTGTAACATTTATCAGTTCTGATTTAGGTATATAAAAGAGGACAGCTTCGCGGAACCTAAAAAGTTCAGGTTCTCCCTCCTGAAGGTTATGGTACGTGTCAAAAAGCTGTTGAGCTATCCAGTCCTCAAGCTCAACGATCTCCGTGGCAGGGGAGTATTCAGACTCTAGTCGCCGAATTGCCGCTGCTTCCGACTGTCTGCTCATAGGAGGGGCGACTCAGGCCCCTCAATCTAAGCGTTGCGGCTATGAACGGAACATCACCGAAGTGCATCTTGAAAAAGAGCAGCGCTTGCAGGGTCGTCTGACGTATCTATGGTGTGCACATTATCACTAAACTCTCTCAGCACACGAGCTTGCTTTCCGATACAAAAACTATTCCATTGCACACCATGTTCTTGCTTGAAAGCGTTTAAGCGTCTGATGAAGGGGTCAGATACGTCTGCGTTTCCGTCTGTGATCATCAAAACATCAGCTTTTTCAACGAAGTTTATTTTCGTTAACGCGTGGTCAATCACGGAGCAAAAAGAAGTACCACCTCTCGTAGTCCAGCTAAGAACAAAATTTAGAAGCCTTTCGTTATCAGTTCTGTCTTTCTCTAGGTGTATGCTTTTCTGAACAATTGTGTCAAATAAGTGAATATGAGTAGCCCTATTCTCTCTTAAACATTCTTCCGCGACTACGTAAGCGATAGCCTTAGACCAAAGCTCACACTCTCCTGCCATTGAACCGCTGATATCGATGTAAAGAATTACAGGACCCTTATCAAGTTCTTTGACTTTTGCTTCGTAATCTTTGCAGAGTAGTGTTTTCTGGCTGTACTTCAGCGCAAAGAGGGCACGACCCTGCTCTGTCGCAGCTAGTGCAATCTCAGCAGGGAAAGCCTTAGTAACTATGTCAGAGAACTTTGCACCGACTATGTCACTGTAGTTCGTCTGTGATCTGTTAGCTCGTTTGCGATCAGCCCACGCTTGCCGCAGAGCACCGAGACGACGCACTAGTTCTTTGAGTCCAGGGTTGCTGTTGAGCTTCCTCGCAAGGTTCCGCTTCTGATCAAGATCGTTGAGAGTAATGCCTTTACCCGCCTCGGTGCCAGCGAGAGCAGCCATGGCTTCCTGATTATCCTTAGCTGCCTGATGAGCACGGTCGATCGCCTTGTCTACCTGAGGCTGTATCTGATTACCCATCTGCAGCAAGCTTTGCTCCATCTGACGTCCAAACTCCTTCCCTTGTTGGCGAAG
>WOR8_10003444_pt1 | contig 15449 bp, 12 predicted proteins | sample DeeMarSeWOR38_10_FD_19890 | JGI IMG/M metagenome (IMG submission 19890) | reverse complement strand
AATTCCCTTTTCAGTAAGTTCTATTGAATTATTTTTTTCATCTATAACAAAGTAAAGGGCATCCGTAACCTTGGGCATCTCCTTGCTGTTATTCTGCATATAGAAGTTCTCGGTTTTCAGCAAAAGAGACTTCTTCCCCTCTTCACTTAAATATTTTATTAAGGCACTGTTTTTTGGCAGTCCCTTAAATGCCCTGAGTAACATTAATCCACCTTCATCTGTATTATCTTCATTGATAAAACGTTTGGCATCCGCAAGTACCTGGGTAACAAGTTTTTTCTGGGCACTTACCAGCTTTTCCACCCTGGGTTTTAAATCGTCAAACTGCTGCGTATCACTTTTAGCGGTCGGCCCGGAAATTATCAATGGTGTACGTGCATCATCAATTAGCACTGAGTCGACCTCATCCACTATTGCATAATTATGTTTTCTCTGAACCAGGTCCTCGGGGTTTATAGCCATATTATCCCTGAGGTAATCAAAGCCAAATTCATTATTCGTTCCATAAGTGACATCAGCCTGATAAGCTTTCCGGCGTGCAGCCGAGTTAGGTTCATGTTTGTCAATACAATCAATAGTCAACCCGTGAAACTCGTAAATTGGTCCCATCCATTCAGCGTCACGGCGGGCAAGATAGTCATTAACCGTAACAACATGTACTCCCCTGCCGGTAAGGGCATTTAAGAAAACAGGGAGTGTGGCCACGAGGGTTTTGCCTTCACCGGTGGCCATTTCAGCAATTTTTCCCTTATGTAATGCTACGCCACCTATCAGCTGAACATCATAGTGGACCATATCCCATGTTATCTCATTGCCCCCTGCAATCCACCTTTTTTTCCATATAGCCTTGTCTTTTTTGATCTCCACACTATCCCTCCGGGCAGCAAGATCCCTGTCGAAGTCTGTTGCTATAACCTCAAGCTGTTCATTCTCCTTGAAACGCCTTGCAGTTTCCTTCACCAATGCAAATGCTTCAGGAAGTAATTCATCAAGGAAGGTCTCCAGCTTGCCGTCGATCTTCTCCTCAATCTTATCTATCTCATCATAAAAACTTTCCTTTGCATTGACGTCCTCTTCCGCAGCAGCCTTTTCCCTGAGAGCAGCAATCTGCTCCTCTTCATCTTTTATTGAGTCCCTCACCCTTTGCTTTAGTTTTTTTGAAAGTGAACGTAAATCGTCATTACTGAGGGATGACAGTTTTTCATATTCTCCGATTACTTTATCAGCGAAAGGCGACATTTCTTTTAGATCCCGCTCATACTTGTTTCCGAGAAATACTCCGAGTACCTTATTTAATACACTCATCTCTTATATATTCATTATATCCTATGCTCCATACTTAATAAGCAAATTATGGAGCAAGCAACAAAATTAACTTGTTTTTCCCGATAATAAAAGAAATGGATTGATGGAATAATGGATTAATGGATTCTTGGAATCCAGGAACCAGAGTCCCGAAAACTCGGGACTACGGCTGACGAGTGGGAACTAGCATTATTCGATATTCGAACTTCAATATTCGATATTCATCATTCTTATTCGTCTTCTTCCCTCATCGACATGATATCCCTGTCGAACATGTACAGGTTATTGGTACCAACAAGCTTCAGTTTATCAATGATAGCCTGTACTGAGCTTTCTTCCTCAACCTGTTCCGAAACAAACCATTGCAACCAGTTATGGGTTGCAAAATCATTTTCTTTGATTGTTTCTTCTACTATTTCATTAATACTGCTGGTAATGAATTTCTCGTGTTCCAGTACCTGGTCAAACAATAATTTTAATCCCTCAAAATCTGATGGGGGTTTATCAAAGGAGGGTATTATAGCTCTCCCTTCTCTTTCGTTAATATATTTGATTACTTTAAGCATATGCATCTTTTCTTCTTCAGCCTGGGCATACAGCCATTCTGCAATCCCGGCATAGCCCTGTGTTTCAGCCCATGATGCCATTGAAAGATAAAGAACAGAACTATATCCTTCTCTTTCAACCTGCCTGTTTAACATATTTTCAATAGACTTTTTAAGCATTGCACTATAATTTTAATGGTTAATGTTATTTTAATGGTTAATGTTAAATAATAAACAATCTCTGATGGAAATGGTTTAGAAAAAATGATTCAGGTATTAGCTATGCATTGATAAGTTTTTCAACTTCTTCAATAAACTGGATGAGGTTGAAAGGTTTTGGAAAAACAGCATCTGCTCCAAGTGTCTTTGCAACATCGAGATAATTTGATGGCCCGATCTTCCCTCCCCCTGAGATGGCCACAACTTTTATCCCCGGTTTTATTTTCCTTAGTTCAAGAATCAGCCCGATACCGTCCTGTTCAGGCATTAGTAGATCAGTGATAACCAGGTCAGTAATGGATGACTTAAATTTATTGAGAGCTTCCCTCCCGTTTGAAGCCTCGATTATTTTATGTTTACGCCTTTCAAAAGATTCCTTGAGCATAATTCTCAGATCATCATCATCTTCCACAATTAAAATTCCTGCCATATTCTCCTTTGTTAGTTTAATTTACTCAGAATATCCTTAAGTGTGACCGGTTCGAAAATAATGTCATATTCCCTGTTCTTATCGTAAAGAGATACATTATCATCAATGCTGTCTTTCTGCACGATAATATTAACTCTGAAACGCTTTCCTTCCTTCTTCTTCCTTGTTAACAATTCAAAAAGTTTTTTATTTACGAACTTATTCACAATAAAAAGTATGTCATTATCTGATATTTTATTTGCTATAACCTGTGTAACGTCGGTCTGCGAGGATATAAGTATGACATTAAATCCCATTCTTTCAAGAGCAAGAGATAAGGTTTTGGACAGGTGCACGTTATCATGGACAAATATGATGTTGCCAGGTTGTTTGTCACCTTCAGCTTCTGATTCAGGATATACTTTCTTCAGTGGCATCCTTAATGTGAAAACAGATCCTTTGCCTGGATTGCTTTGAACGTTTATTTCTCCTCCTATTCCTGTTATAATACCATGTGACACTGATAGTCCCATACCGGTACCCTTATTAACTTCTTTGGTCGTAAAAAAAGGTTCAAAAATTCTGTCGATTATTGAAGGATCAATACCGGTACCTGAATCAGCAATTGCAACATCCGCAAACTTATTATTATCTGATGATGATTCGGAAAGACTGACTTTCATTGTACCCCCTGTTCCTTCCATGGCATGTAATGCATTTGTCATTATATTCAGAAATACCCTGAATAACTGTGTGGGATCGGCATAAACCAGTCCGTCGATCTTTTTATACTCTGTTCTGAGAGTTACGTTGTCAGGCACTGACGACTTCATGAATTCCACAGCTTCCTTAATTATTGTATCAACTTCCAGGGCAACAACATGCTGGTCGAGCTGTTTACTGAATACAAGCATCTGGTCAATTATACTACCGGCTTTATTCACTGCTGACCTTAATCGTATCATGTACTCATAGACTTTGGAATCATTATCCACTTCCTCCATTGTCATTTCAGAATATCCTAAAATAGTGGTTAATATTGTATTAAAATCATGTGCTACCCCACCGGTAAGTGTGCCCAGGGTTTCAAGTCGGTGCGACTGGTAGAGGCGCCTTTCCAGGATCACCTCTCTTGTTATATCTTCAAGTGCACCATCTATAAATGTGGCATTCTGGTTATCCCCCCTGATATGGCTGCTAATCCTTACATATAATTCTCTCCCCCCCTGAGTAACAATCTGCATCTGTCCAAAGGTAGCAGCCTCCCCTATCTTACCCGATCTTATATGTTCTGAAAAGCGCTGGTCACTCTGCATTAAGTCTGTAAAATTCAATTTATCTCTCTGTTCCCGGTCAACTTCAAGTATATTAAAGAAAGTATCATTAGCTTCTATTATCATACCTTCCCTGTTACATGTAAAAATACCAAAAGGGAGATATTTATCCATGAAGTCATAGTTTACATGCTCGCCGGAATGTTTATTTTCACTCCGTACTTCACTGCTTATATCCTTAGTCTCTATTATTGTATAACTTATTTGTCTGCTGGGACTTTTGAAAGGAAGGTATGTAACTTCATAAAACTTTCCAGAAGAACCTGCAATATCAAAAAAAGCCCTGTACTGGATCTTCTCTCCTTTCAGACTCCGCTCAATATTTTTTCTAATCTTCTCCCTGTAGGTATTTTCTCCCCAGAGCTCCGACGGGCTCTTCCCAATAAGCTCATCTTTTCTCATGTGAAAATACCTGCAGAATGATTTATTGACATTGACATACCTCAATTCACTATCTATTATGCTGATCATTGACTCAGAATCGTCAAGCAGGAAGGTCAGTATTTCATTGGATAGTTTTTCCATATTACTCAATCATATTCGAGTCCAAGCTCACTACGGAGTTTATCGAGGGTAGGGTTTTTGTCAGCCAGGTGCCTGTATTTCTCCTCATCAGTGTAGGGAGTATTGTTTTCCGTTTTTTCACTGACCTTGGTGAGAAAGTTAATTTTTGAATTTGATAATTCCTTTTTGAGATGTACTGTCACATCATGTTTATACTTCTGATCAAAATAATCTTTCTGGGCTTTGTTACTAAGTTCGAGTATAATATTGGTTTCATCCTCAATTTCCGGTTTCATTGCCTTGATAATACTCGACATTCTTGGATTACCTGATTTCACTGTATCACCAAAACTGCGCCATGCGTCCATAAGTTCATCCTGGTCAAATTCCCTGTCATTGCTGTTTTTATCAACCGGATTATACTCATCCCTGTCATCTTCAAGGTTTTCATTATTCATATCTTTCTCCTGTTTTGTAAGTCTTTCCTTTATGGAGAATGATTTCGCAATATTATCCTCTTTCTTTAACCTGGGTGCCTTTTCGAAATCCTTGCTTTCAGTTTTAATTTTCAGTTTGTCTTCCTTCCTCACATCCAGTACTTCATCATCATTTTTTTCCTTGTAGGATATTTCACTGGCGGTTTGTTTATCTGTATTTACATTAACTGTAGCCAGTCTTATCAGTGCCAGTTCAACATGGAGCTTCTGATTCTTGCTTGTCTTGTAATAAATATCAGCAGAACTTAATATTTCCAGTCCCTTATATAGAAAACTGACAGGGCACCTTAAAGTTTGCTCCCTGTACTTGTCTCTTATGGCAGATCCAGCTTCAACAAGCTTAAGTGTGATCTCATCCTTACATACCAGTAAATTACGGAAATGGCTCATCAGACCTGCGATGAAGTTATGGCCATCGAAACCTTTCTCGAGGATATCATTAAACAGTAAAAGAGCGTTTGACACATCGCCGGAGAGAAAAGAATCTGTCGCTTTCATATAATACTCATGATCCAGTACGTTAAGATTCTCAATAACATCAGCATATGTTATATTCTTTCCTTTATAACTGACTATCTGGTCCAGAATGGAAAGTGCATCCCTCATTGAACCATCTGATTTCTGGGCTATTATCTGAAGGGCTTCCTGCTCTGCTTTAATATTTTCCTTTCCTGCAACATACATCAGTCTTTTTACAATATCATCTATGGTAATTCTGTGAAAATCAAATATCTGACAGCGGGAAAGTATTGTTGGAATAATCTTCTGTTTTTCTGTTGTTGCCAGTATAAACACTGCATGCGGAGGCGGCTCTTCCAGGGTTTTAAGAAATGCATTGAAAGCAGATGTGCTAAGCATATGAACCTCATCAATAATATATACCGAATACCGTCCTACCTGGGGTGGAATCCTGACCTGATCAGTTAGCGTGCGTATATCATCAACTTTATTGTTTGAAGCTGCATCCAGCTCATGTATATTATATGACCTTGAACTGTCGAAGGCCTGGCATGATTCGCATTTCCCGCATGCTTCTGTTTTCTCAGTGAGATTCTGACAGTTAATAGTCTTTGCAAGTATGCGGGCACAGGTTGTTTTGCCTACACCGCGGGGACCACAGAAAAGATAAGCTTGTGCCAGGTGATTGGTTTTAATAGCGTTTTTAAGTGTTGAGGTTATTGATTCCTGTCCAACCACAGTATCAAATTTCACCGGCCTGTATTTCCTTGCTGATACTATAAAATTCTCCATCTTTAAAGCTTAACTTTTATCCATGTTTTATAAAGAGCAAATATAAGAAATAATGACTTCCTTCAGGAAGGATTTAATCTTAAATATATCAATAACATAATTGGTATTTTTGAGAAAAAGCTATATTTTTGCAGGCCGATTTTGTTATTTTTTAAAAGTAAAAACTATGTTAAATCAGTATGAAACCGTTTTCATTGCAACTCCCGTTTTGTCTGAGAACCAGATGAAGGAAGCGGTACAAAAATTCAAGCAGGTGATCACTGAAAATGAAGGAGAGATCATCCATGAGGAGAACTGGGGCCTGAAGAAACTGGCCTACCCCATTCAAAAGAAATCAACAGGGTTTTATTATCTTATTGAATTCAAAGGTCCGGGCGAATTAATTGAAAAACTGGAAGTCCAGTACAGAAGGGACGAAAGGATTATACGATTCCTGACCTTTAAAATGGACAAGTATGCGGTACAGTACGCAGAAAAGAAAAGAAAACAGAAAGAAACCGAAAAAATTGAGGAGGAATAAATTATGGCACAGAATGAATCAGAGATAAGATATTTAACCCCACCGACGGTTGAAATAAAGAAGAAAAAGTATTGCCGGTTCAAAAAGAACAGGATCAAATATGTTGATTACAAAGATCCTGAATTCCTTAAGAAATTTTTAAATGAGCAGGGAAAAATATTGCCGAGACGAATTACAGGTACATCCCTTAAGTACCAGAGAAAAGTTGCCAAGGCTATTAAGAGAGCTCGTCATCTTGCCTTGCTTCCCTATGTTACTGACCTGTTAAAATAAAATAGGAGGATAAAAATGGAAATTATACTAAAACAGGATGTTAGTGGATTAGGAGACAAGGGTGAAATAGTAACAGTAAAGGATGGATACGCCCGTAATTTTCTCATACCACAGGGTTATGCAATACTAGCAACACCCTCTGCGAAAAAAGTCCATGAAGAAAATACCCGTCAGAGGGCACATAAAGAAGAAAAAGTCAAGCAGGAAGCTGAAGCAATAGCTCAAAAGCTTGCCGATATTAAGCTTACACTAGGGGCCAAGACAAGCAGCTCAGGTAAGATATTCGGTTCAGTTAATACAATTCAAATTGCCGAAGCGCTTAAAAATGAGGGCTATGATATTGACAGGAAAAATATTTCCATCGAAGGTGACCAGGTTAAGGAAGTAGGCAAATATAAAGCCCTGATTAAGCTTCATAAGGAGGTTAAAGCCGAAATTGAATTTGAAATAGTAGCCGAATAGAATATTGAATAACGAATATTGATTAACGAATGATGAAGTAACAGAGATTGACATTTCACCTTCATCATTGAACATTCGATTTTCGTTACTCAATATTCATTTTGCTATTTTACCGCTACTGTCACGATCTCGAGTAATGCGCCAAGAGGCAAATCCTTAACTGCGAATGCAGCTCTTGAGGGCTGATTGTCAGGGTAAAATCGTGCATATACCTCGTTCATGGCTTTGAAATCAGACATATCCGACAAAAGACATGTGGAGCTGACAACATTTTCATAAGAATACCCCGCTTCCTCAAGAATTACACCAATATTTTTCAATACCTGCTCGGTCTGCTCGGTGATACCGCCTTGTACTACTGAACCTGTCCGGGCGTCAACCGCTACCTGGCCCGAAATATAAAGTGTATCATTAATTTCCACAGCCTGGCTGTATGGTCCGATTGCGGCTGGTGCTTTAGATGTATGAATGATTCTTTTCATCGAGATTTGAGTATTTTAATAATTATCATGATAGTCTTTGCGCCTCTCATACTTAAGATCCTGCAATACACTTGCCTTAACGCGTATTACAAAATCCCAGCTCTTAAGATAGCCTGTAGGTATCCAGTTAAAGCTCATTTCCCAGCAATGCAGGTCCCTGGTTATACCTATCCTCGTCATGGTTATTTCCTTGCTACGGAAATCATATCCTGTTGAATATGTTATGGCAAAGTTTTTTGTCAGGGTGACATTACCACTTGCAGTCAGGTTCTGGTTTATCACCGATTCTTCTCTTGTTTTTGTATAATAGAAATTGTAGGCTATCCTCATAGACCATGGAATGTTAAAATCAGCATAACCATATTGGTCATATAAATCCTGAGCTGCCTGTCTGCCTTCAGCCTGACCTGACCTGCCGGCCGCCTCCAATGCTTCTGGCATTCCTCCCATGCCTGACTGATCTCTTTCACTGCCTGTACGCTCACTGCCTGTACGGGCAGGTATTCTTCTTTCCTGTTCTTCACCAAAAAGAGATTTAATCAGGTTATTAAGCTCAAAGTTAAGACTCAGGTTAAAGTTAGTCATACGCACAGGCCTTCTGTTAACCGACCACTCGCTTCTGTTAATCCTCCTGAAAAGGGAATCAGTTGCATAAAGATCAAAATTTCCCCGGGCAGAGATGCTAAGTTCATTAAACAGGCTTGTCCTCATAACCATAGATACGGGGCTCCATTTAAGGGAATCGGCAAAAATATTATATGAAGTATTGATACTCAGGTTATCCAGTATTTTCACTTTCCTTTCAGTATCTGCAGTATCATTCTTTGGTCTTACTTTTGCTTCAATAATATTGGTCAGAGAAAAATTCACGTTTCCACTCCTTCGCGACAGGGATGGCGTACTGTATATCCCGTTTTCAAATATTGAATACTCCCTTGTATTACCTGCTGTATCGGATTGCACCTCCCTGTACATATCTGAGGAAAGTCCTTCCACGGCAGGCACATAAGAAAAGGAGACAGAAGGTTTCATCACATGGCGCACCGCAATAATTCTGGATTCAGGATTGGTGAACTGGAACATTCCATATATCTGGGGACTGTAGCTTGCACTTATGGAAGGATTGATTGCATGGCCGTAAAAAAATCCTTTTTCCTTTTCACTGATAACAGTGCTGATGGTATCATTTGTCTCAGGATCAATATATTCAGGTTCCCATCTTTTGGATGTTCTCTCCGTGAATAATACCCCTGAATATCTGAGCGAAGGGGATATGGAGAAATTTCTGAATGGCCTTATAGGGAGACTCACAGGTATATCATGCTGGAAACCATTCTTCATGTCTTCGAACATTTCACTTGTGAACATTCTCTCATCGGTGGTTGCAATCCGGTTATCGAGATTTGCACTGTACTGTAGCTGTAATTCCTGCCACCATTTAGTTGTGCCGCCGCTTCCCAATGATTTAAGCGGATAAATCCTTGACATACCAAAACTCATTTTCGGAAGGTTAAGGCTTACATTTTTTGACGCTGAGTTCTGGCTGTGATTAAGACTGGTCGAAAAGTTAAAAGGACTGCCTGCCCATGTCTTGGTATAACTGATACTTGATTGCTTGGTTGTGTTAACATGCTCCTGTACGGTGTAACTGTTCTCCCTGTCAAAACCCGAGGAACTCAAATTGACACTGGCTGAAAATCTTGTCCCGGGCCTGGCCTTTGCGTCCTGTGTATGTGTCCATCGTACCGAGTAATTGCTGCTTTTGGCATAATTTTCCAAACCCTTGTAGCCTGATACATTATTGGCATAATTAAAGCTGAAGTTACCGCTGAATTTGTATCTTTTGCTGTAATTGGTGGCTGTGTTGAGTCTCCATGTACCATTAGTGTAAATGTCACCTGTAAACCTGAGGTCGAAATAATCACTTACCGCAAAATAATATCCCATCTCCTTAAGGAAATAGCCCCTGTTATTCTCCTCACCATATCTCGGTATAAGAATCCCTGAAGCATACTCTTTCTGTACCGGGAAATAACCAAATGGCAATACCAGGGGCAGTGGAATATCTTCAAGCACTAGGTAGGCAGGACCGGAAACTATCTTTTCATTCGGTATCACCTTGGCCTTTGGCAAGCTGACATAAAAGTGGGGATCTTCAGCGTCGCAGGTAGTGTACTTGCTTCCTTTTACATGCAGAGCTCCATCCTGATGCCGCTTTGTAATATCACTGTGAAGGAAACCTTCTTCTTCTTCGGTAACAATATTTCTTATTATTGCCCTTTTGGACTTGAAATTATATGTAAGCTCATCTGCTTCAAACTCCTCTTCCCTATCTCTGAACCTGGGAATATCAACAAGCTTGCCTGTGGTATCGCGCCTCCCCCATGCATTAACCTCACTGGTATTAAGATCAAGCACAATGTAGTATGCTTCCAGACTGATATCTCCATATACTGCTGAGGCACCATTTATCAGATATACTTTCCGTTCATCCATGTTAATATACTGACTGTCAATAGCACTATATACTATTGGCATATCCACGGCATCTGGTGATATTATAAAAGGCCTTACACCTGTTGTATCAATTCGGAGAGTATCGACACGTATAGTATCCTGCATGAAAGTAATTGTATCCATTACAGCAACAAGAGAATCTCTCAGCCCCTTAATCTCCTGGGAGTAAATTACTGTTGATAAAAAAATACTTATGAGGATAATATGTATCTTTTTTGCTGAAATAGTATATAAGTTTAGTACTATTTTTGTAACGTTTGTATAGAACGGAGTAAAACTAATTAAAATCATCTTCATAGCATGAAGCGCAGGATTAAAAATTACAAACATTATACCATAATTACTACGGCTTTGAGAATGACCATCATTGTCGGCATATCGTTATTTGTCACTGCTGTTTCCATCACTGACGAGCCACCGGAAAATGAATGGGTGGTGGTTATTGACGCCGGGCATGGTGGCAAGGATTCAGGTGCACTGGGTAAAAAGAGCAAGGAAAAGAATATAACACTTGCTATAGCCCTGAAAACGGGAAAGTACATTGAAGAATTGCTGGAAGATGTAAAGGTTATATATACCAGAGAAGAGGATGAGTTTGTCGAATTATACAAGAGAGCTGAAATAGCTAATAAAGCGAAAGCTGATCTATTCATTTCAATTCATTGTAATGGTTACAGAGACATAAGAATAAGCGGATCGGAGACCTTCGTTATGGGTTTGCACAAAGACCAGGGTAATCTCGAGGTAGCAATGAAAGAGAATTCAGTTATTACACTGGAGGAAGATTACACAACCAGATACGAGGGTTATGATCCAAACTCATCAGAGTCGTATATTATCTTTTCCCTCATGCAAAATATTTACCTTGAACAAAGCCTCAACTTTGCCAACTATATACAGGAACAGTTTAGTAACCGTGTTGGCAGAACTGACCGCGGTGTAAAACAGGCGGGCCTCATAGTACTTTGGCAAACTACTATGCCCAGTGTTCTTGTGGAAACAGGCTTCATTACTAATTTACAGGAGGAACGTTTCCTGATGTCTGATCAGGGACAGGATTATATTGCATCAGCTATATTCAGGGCATTCAGAGATTACAAATCTTCAATAGATCAGAAAAGTGATTTCAGTACCTCCGCGAGGGAAGAAAATATCCAGGATGATAAAATCTGGTTCATGGTACAGCTGGCAACCTCTTCTGTCAGGAAGGAAGAACTTCCATCAGAATTTCTGGAAACCGGAGAAATTACCGAACTTGTATCAGGGAAATATTTTAAATATGCTACAGGCAAATACGGAACATATAGTCATGCAGCTGACAGAAGAGTAGAACTGCAGGATAAATTTCCGGATGCCTTCGTTATCGCAGTGAAGAATCTAAAAATAATACCCTTGCATGAGGCCATAGAAAAAACGGAGGTTAGGTGATATGAAGAAAATCTCACAAGAGCTTATAATCGGACTGATCGCCATTATTACTATTTTATTATTTATCTGGCTGTTCAGCTTCCTGAAAGGCAACAGCTTATTCAATAGTAATGACAGGTATTATGCTGTATTTGAGGAGATAGGAGGATTACAAGAGTCAGGTGCCGTTGAAATCAATGGCTATAAAGCAGGAATTGTCCGCAATATTAAATTTATTAACGATGGATCAGGACGACTGGTCGTAACTGTTGGTATCAACAGGGGATATAAACTTCCGCTGGGCACCATAGCGGAGATAACACCTGAAACAGTCCTGGCAGGCATGAAAGTAAAACTCGTGATGGGCGACAGCCCGGCTTTTCATAATAACGGTGATACAATTGAATCAAGACTCGTCAGAGGCATATTCAACACCATAAGTAATGACCTTTCACCTGTTATTGAGAAAGCAGATCGAATAATCTCAGATATTGATACCTTGCTCAGCAGCATAAAACCAATTATTAATGATGACTTAAAGAACAACATAAGTGAAAGCTCAAGGAATATCAAGAGTGTAAGCTATCAGATGGATACCCTTATAAGAAATTCTGGTGAAAATATCAGCAGTTTGATAGCTAACCTGGATAATTTCTCTGATATGCTCCAAAAAAATTCTGAGATCCTGGATACTACCATCAACCAGTTCTCTGCAATTACCAGTGAATTGTCTGATTCAGAAATAAAATCCACTGTCCACAATTTTAATGCTGCCGTTAAAGAAACCACGATACTACTAGAAAAATTAAATACCGGAAAAGGATCAGCCGGACTGCTTTTAAATGATGACTCATTGTATACAAAACTTACACTCAGTCTTGAACAATTAAGCTTTTTACTTGAAGACCTTAAAGTGAATCCTAAACGCTATATTAATTTTTCAGTATTTGGGGGGAAAAAATAAATCCCCAAAAACTGGGCTTGACAGGAGATCAATATAACCAAGTTGGTATTATAGCATTAATAATCAACTAATTAAGCTAATATATTTTTTTTATGATTTTAATTGGTTGAATGTTAACACCATAGAATTTTTTTGAAAAAGTCAAGCAAAAAAAATTTTTTTTTTCACTTTTTTTTTTGCAAATATTGCTTCAGATTTTGACCTGTAGTTGACCTAGCAAAAATTATTAACCGCTAATCTAAATGAATAAGACACATCATGAGGTATGGGAAAGCTGTCTCTCAATTATTAAGGATATAATTCCGTCTATCAGTTACAAAACGTGGTTTGAACCGATTATACCTCTGAAGCTTAAGAATAATGTATTGACCATCCAGGTACCCAGCCCCTTCTTCTATGAATATCTTGAAGAACAGTACATTGATGTTCTGCGTAAAACACTCAGAAGAGAATTAGGCAATGATGCTAAACTTGAATATAATGTAGTTATGGAGAATACCCAGTTCTCCAATGGAAAACCGTATACAGTAAAATATCCTTCAAGCAATAAAACCGAACTTAAAAACAAGCCCATATCAGTACCGTACGAAGCAGCCCAGACTTCTATCAAAAATCCTTTCGTAATCCCGGGCATTAAAAAGGTGCATTTTGATCCAAGACTTAACCCTGACTATTCATTTCAAAATTTTATCGAGGGTGACTGTAACAGACTGGCGCGATCGGCAGGTCTGGCCGTTGGAAATAATCCCGGCGGCACAGCATTTAACCCTCTCATGATATATGGTGATTCGGGACTTGGAAAAACCCACCTGGCACAGGCCATTGGTATACAGGTCAAAGAACAATTCCCCGAGAAGATTGTGCTGTATGTCAATGCAAATAAATTTCAAACTCAGTTTGTTGAATCAATAAGGAATAATAACAGGAATGATTTTCTGCATTTCTACCAGATGATAGACGTGTTGATTCTTGACGATGTTCATGAATTTGCAGGAAAAGAGAAGACACAGGATACGTTCTTCCATATTTTTAACCACCTGCACCAGAGCGGCAAGCAGCTTATACTGACCTGCGATAGACCCCCTGTGGAACTACAGGGTATGGAGCAGCGTTTGCTATCGAGATTTAAATGGGGACTGCTGGCTGACCTTCAAAAACCTGATTACGAGACCAGGCTCGCTATTATGCAGAAGAAAGCCTACAATGATGGAATTGAACTTGACGATGAAATATTCGAATACCTTGCTGCAAACATTACAAATAATATTAGGGAGCTGGAAGCAGTATTAATCTCTCTTTATGCACAATCCACACTTAACAGGAAGGAGATTACACTTGAGCTTGCAAGGCAAATGATTGACAAACTGGTTAAGCATACCACCAGAGAAATCACAATCGACTTTATTCAGAAGATTGTCTGCGACTATTACAGGATTCCAATTGAGCTGATGCAGAGTAAGACCAGGAAAAGAGAAATAGTTCAGGCAAGGCAGGTATCAATGTATTTCAGCAAGAATTTTACAAAGGCTTCCCTTGCAAGTATAGGTTCCCAGATAGGAGGTAAAGACCATGCAACGGTATTACATGCATGTAAAACTGTCAATAATCTTATTGATACCGATAAACATTTCAGGAACCAGATATCAGAAATTGAAAAGAAAATAAAAGTATAAGATGGAATTATCACGGCTCAAAGACGAGTTTTTTAAAAGGTATGGTAACAGGACAAACAATCCTGTTATTTTTTTCAGTCCTGGCAGGGTTAATCTGATTGGCGAACATACCGACTATAATAATGGCTTTGTTTTTCCCTGTGCACTGAACTATGGTACTTATCTGCTTATAAGGAAAAGAAACGACAAACAGCTGATGCTTAATACCCTGAATTTTGATTTCTCTGATACTATGCTTATAAATAATATACAGAAAAATGAATCAGGAAAATGGGTCAATTATCCCCTTGGTGTTATAGTTGAGTTCATCCAGAGGGGCATCCAGCTGAGCGGTATGGAAATGATTTTCTACGGTGATATCCCCAATGGAGCTGGACTGTCGTCTTCTGCATCAATAGAAATGGTTACAGCTTATGCCCTTAATACGCTGTTTGATGCTGGCCTGTCGGATCTCGAGCTGGTGAAGCTCAGTCAGCATGCCGAAAATACTTTCGTAGGAATGAACTGTGGCATTATGGATCAGTTTGCTGTAGGAATGGGAGAAAAGGACAAGGCTATTTTCCTTAACTGCGAAACTCTCAAATATGATGCTGTGCCTGTTGAACTTAATGAATACCAGCTTATAATTGCCAATACAAATAAGCGCAGGGGCCTAACCGATTCAAAATATAACGAACGGCGTGCCGAATGTGAAAAGGCAGTTGAATACATAAGTAAAGAAGTACCGATTAGTCACCTCAGCCAGCTGAGTATAAATGACCTGCAACTGCTAGATGAACTTATACCTGACAAAACGGTTAGAAAAAGAGCAAGGCATGTCATATCAGAAAACAACAGGGTACTACAGGCGGTCAAAGTGCTAAAGCTAGGTAATATACAGCACTTTGGTAAACTTATGAATGAGTCACACGACTCACTGAAGGATGATTATGAGGTAACGGGTAAAGAGCTCGATGCACTTGCCTATGAAGCCCGAAAGATTAGTGGAACCGTCGGAAGCAGGATGACAGGTGCGGGTTTTGGTGGATGTACCGTGAGTATTGTTGAACAGAACCAGGTTGACAACTTTATTGAGAAGCTCGGTAGG
>WOR8_10003440_pt1 | contig 15458 bp, 14 predicted proteins | sample DeeMarSeWOR38_10_FD_19890 | JGI IMG/M metagenome (IMG submission 19890) | reverse complement strand
TATATCCGAATGTTTAGTCATTCAGGCCAATTTTTTTTAGACGAACCTTATGTTTATCTAATTAATCCAGATTTATTTCCCGAGAGAGTAGCATATATTAAGGATTTTAAATTAAAAGAGATTCTACCAGAGTTTCATAAGAAACTCCTTGAGCAAGGACTTGATTTTCGAATATTAGGACAATCAATTTATTCTGCTGCCCGAATTCATAAAAAAAAGGTAAGTATGGCTATTCAATATGAAAAGAAGCAAGAAGAGAAGATTGCTATACGAGCAAAAAGAAGAGAATTCCAATTTAAAATACCTCTCGAAAATTTTGTAACACGAGACCTGCTTTCCCTTGCAGAATCTGCAAATCCTGAATCATTTTATGCTGAACTCCTTTTAGCTCTTCAAGAAGAAGATGAAAAAAGGAAATTAGAAAAAATAAAAGAAGAAAAGAAGAAACAAGAAAGAAGGGGAGATGAAAAATCACGACGACGACGACTTGAATTAGCTGATTTTGAAAGCTTCGAATATGAACTTGACTTAGATAGAGTAGCAATTGAAGAGGTCGTAGAAAAAACATTTGAGGTTATTAAACAAATTGCTAAAAAAGATAAGAATAGAGAAGCTGAATTTTCTAAAGTTGTAGCTCAAATGGAAAGAAAATTTAAATCTGATGAAGAAAGACGTTTATCGAGGGCACGAGTTCTTATTTCCTGTTTATATCTATTTAGAGATGAATTAATAACGGCAGAACAAGAATTAAATCCCCCCTATGAGATTTATATCCAAGTTATAAAAGAAAAAAAAAATAAGTGAAAACAGTTCGAGATGTTTTACATCCCAACCTCTGCACGAGTTATTTCTTGAGATCGTGCTAAGAAGTAATCCCCTAATACTATTTTGCCCATTAAACCTATAAAAGCGTCCGCAAGGCTGGCAATAGCAACCACTTCTCCTTGATCCTCTTTAACTGCAATAAGAACTTCCTCTCCATCTCGATCTGCAGCAATATAGTTCTCCACTCCAACAAACTTTGCAGCATCAACACTTTTAACCTTGACATTTGGTTTTTGATATAATTTCTTCAAGAGATCACGATGTTTAGTAGGATCTATAATTGTAACTAAATTCACTCTTTGATGATTTTTTGTCTGTAAAATTTCTTGGACAGGTATGTCTGCTATAACAGGTAACAGAAGGGTAATTCCACCTTTCATTCGTGTCATCATCTCTCTGATATAAGTCAGTGTTGCATTTTTAGACACAATTGGAGCTGTTTGTACGGGGGGTTGTTTAGTATCCCTCACAAGAGAAGCTATCTTGTCTAAAGAATAAAGGTAATTCTTGAAAATATCCTCGTTTTTTGTAGTGACTTCTTTAAACTTTGTTGAATAATCTGATAATTCTTTCTCCAGTGTTGCTATTTCAGCTTGAAAACTTGATTGAATAATTTCATTGGCTACGTCTAGGTTTTCAATAGATGTTTTATGAAGTTCATTTACAACTAAGAATATTTTTGATTGAAATTCTCTTGTTTGACTTATTAAATGTTCAGAACTTTTAATTAATTCTCCTGAAATAGTATTGTGAAAATTAGAATCATAATCTTGAAATTGGGTAGTTAAATTAGAAATTAATTGTGCAATTTCAGATTTTAATGCTAAAATATCTTCGGAAATTACTTTCTCATTTTCTGCTTTTTTTGTTTCGATAGAGGTTTTTAATTCAGTGATCAAATCATTAAAACTGCTTATAGATTGGTTTTGCATGTCATTAAAGAACTGCTTGAACCTTTGAAGAATTTCATTGAGCTCTTTTTCTTGAGGGATGATGGTGGAGTTAAACTCATTTATTTGGGATTCTAAATCCTTTTTCAATTGTTGAATTATATTGCCTAATTCTTCGATTGCACTTTTCTTAATTGATTCAGATTTTAAATCGGTTGAATTAATTAAATCATTAAAAGAAGCTGTTAGACTCTCTTGAGTCTGTTTTGTCAAAGTTTCAGCTTCGTTTCCAAGACTAGATAAAGTAGATTCAGTATTGATTAATAGCTTTTGAATATCAGTGTCTGTTTGTACGTTTACAGCTTCTGAAAATTGATTAATCGATTCCTCAATATTTGTACGCACTTCTGTAACTTTCTGAGAGAGAGCTTCTTGAGACTTTTGAAACATATCAATAATTTGGTTTTGAGTTTCAATTAAGGCTTGAGAAACTGTTTGTTGTATATTTTGTGCACTTGCTATAGCCTTTGATTTAATTTCATCTCGTGAACCTATCATAGTTTCAGATAAATTCTTTTTATCCCCTAGAATTTGATTTTGGAGATTTTCATTGTATTCGTTAATAGAAGCTATCGTACTAGCTTGATTAGGAGAGGTAATTTCCTTAAAGCTCTTTTTAATTGTATCAGTAACCTCAACTATATGAGAAGTTATTCTAGTATTCTGATCATCAATGGATTCTAATATCAGTTTTCCTGAATCTCCCATTTTTTGATGAACATTCTGAATTCCTGTAGTCAGTAATTGATTTGAGTTAATATATGATTTATCAAATTCCTCATGGATTTTATTGTTCCTTTCTTCCTCCTTCAAGCTTATTTCTTCCAAATCGGAATTAAATTTAGATTCAATTCCTTTATTAATTTTTACAAAGGATTCATTCATTTTATCGATGTTAGAGGATTTTTGATCTCTCAAAGTAGATATAAAACCTTGATGTTCTTTTTCTAGTGATTCAAAAAGGTTTTTGAGGTTTATTTTAGCTTGTTCCATACCCTGTTCAATTTCAAGAGTCTGATGAGCTATTTTAGCTTCAGTATCACTCTCAGCATTCATTTCTGCTTGATCCAAGGTATTTTTAGCAGCATTAAAGCTGTCTGTCAATTTTTTAGATTCTTCGGACATCTTATCAGAAATTGTTCCTAATTTTTCTTTTACATGTTTTTCTAATTCTGAAGTTAGATTTTCCATTTTTATTATTGATTGATCACCAGAGACCTTTAATCCATTGAATGGGAGGATCGCACGGTATCTAGGAGTTATTCCTTGAATATCGTATACATAACCTTTTTGTTTTAACCCCTCTAGATATTTTCTGGTGTTTTCAGTTGAAAATTCTGTTTGTTTTTCAATCTCACCTAGACTGAGTGGTCCCAGTGCAATTAATGAAATATAAATCTTAGTTTCTTGAAAGTCTAAGTCTAATGAATCCAAACCAAGGCTCATAGTTAATTATCCATCCTTTATGTTAATTTTATAATTCTATTTTGAAGATCTTTATTTTACAAATTAAATAATGTTTTCTTTTGTGATTTAGTAGGAATATTAAAAACTCATAAATTACCTTTAAAATCACTAATAAATAAAATTAATTATTGAATAGTTTAAAAGCAAACAAAGTTAATTTTAAAATATCTTCTTTTAACTTCTATATCTGTATACTTATTTATTGAAAAATTAATATAAATATAATGAGACTAAGCAATTTTACAAGCAAGCTAGTAACCTAGGATTTGTTTAATTCATGTCAAATTCCCTTTTAAATTCTCTGAAAGAGAGAGATATTATTGAAGCAGCTCTATTTTTATTTGACCGTCCAATGACTTATACTGAACTAGCTGAATTAATTCAAAGCGATGAAGATAATGTTGAAAAATTGATTGAAGAAATCCGAGATGATCATCTTGATCAAAAAACTGCTTATACTGTTTTTGACGTAGAAAAAAATGTGGTCCAGCTTAAACTAAGGGAAGAAGTGGCTGCGAAATTACAATGGCCTTTCATTAAACGTTCAGAAGTACCCAGAGAATTATTAAAAGTTCTTAGCTTAATTGCTTTCAAGGAATATGTATTAAAAGAGGAGGTTACTCCCAATAAAATATTAAAAATTCTTGGAAAACAAGCAAAAGATGATATTGACTCATTAAGTGCAATGTCTTTAATTAATATTACTCCAAAAGGAAATAAAAACTTAGTTACTGTAACAGAAGAATTTTTAAATCTTTTTAAGCTTCCTTTCGAACCTGAAAAGACTAAAATGGCTATTCAAATGGGTTTAAAGGAATATGCTCTTAGACAACTACAATTTGATTAAATAAGTGAGGATAAACTATGTTCCGGTTCTTTCGAAGAGGGAAAAAAGAAAAGCCAGTAAAAGAGAAGAAAGAAGAAGTACCCCCACCTGATATAATTGATTCTAAACCGATTAGTGAAGATCAATCTATTCTCCCTGAATATAAAATTTCAGAGATTACTTTTGAAGAAAAATTTAAAAATATGTCAAAATTCTTAAGTGAAACACTTCCTGATGATTCACTCATTGAAGAACCAATAATCTCCTTTTCTCCTTTAATTCCCTTAATCGAAAAGATATATGACCGAGAGGATTCAGTTCATAGCTTTATCTCTCCTCAAGTTTTAGTAGAGAAGAAGGATGAACCATCTATTGATAATTTATCTGTATTTTATTCTAAAGAAGGTTTACCTTCCATAACATTGGAAGAAAAACTCGAAGGAGCCCTATTTTCTATCGGAAGGCCAATACATACCGATGAATTAATCGAAGCACTTGAGGGTGATTCACCAGTAATTAAGAGAGCTATCCGAAAGATATACCGAAAACGAAGAAAATCTTCTCCAATTATATTAACTGAAATTTCTAAAGATAGATGGGTTCTCCAATTAAATCCTATTTATTATGAATTTTTCGCATCTTACTTGCCTGAAAGGTTTATGGAAGAACCAGAACGTCGTATATTAACCGAAATCGCATATAGACAGCCAATTTCAGTCGCAATGGTTAAAAAGATTGTTAAAGAGATTGGACCAATGACGATTAATCAGCTGTGTGAATCTTTAGAGCAAAGGGGATATATTGTCGGAGAAGAAAGAGCACGGTCATTAGTTTACACAACCACTCCGAAATTTGCTAAAGATTTTGGATTTGATAATGAAAGTAGACGTTTGAAATTACAGATGCTCTGGAGATTAAGAAGATTAATGGGAGGCTATTATGATGATGAAGAAGAAGAGGAATTAGAACAAGAGGAAGTTGGAGAGGGTGTTGAAGATAACGAAAGTATGTTAGAAGCTCACAAAGATGAAAAAACGGCCGAAGTTGAACTATATGCCATAGAAGATCCTAAAGAAAAAATTGAAGATACTAAAGAGGAATTAGAACTTGATCTAGAAAAAGAAACCTTAATTAAGATGGAGGATTCCTTAAAAGAGGTGATAAAGGAGGAAGAAGAATAACAGGTTTTATCCTCTTAGTTCCTCAAGCTTTTGAAGGAAAGTCATATTCCGTTTAACTAAGTCAGTGTAAATACTCTCAACCACATCTCCACCTAATTTTGCTGAACATTCATAAAAAGGGAGTCCATAATGCTTAGCGAATTTAGCAATCTCTTCCTTAGTAACTTCTCTTTGATCTTCTAAATCAATCTTATTTCCAATTAGAGTAATAGAAGTATTATCTCCAGTTACAGCTCGAAATTCATTTATCCAACGATCTAATTCTTCAAATGTTCTTCTTCTAGTAATATCGTAAACAATGAGACAACCAAGAGCTCCCTCATAATAAGTAGGTCTAATTTTCCCAAAAATTTCCTGCCCTGCAGTATCCATTAATAACAATTTTATTGTTTGTTGATTAACAGATATTAATTTCGTTGTAATATCAACCCCTATTGTTGGAGTATACTCTAATTCAAATTTTCCCTCTGCATATCGTCGGATCAAAGACGTTTTCCCTACTTGATATGATCCTGCTGAGCAGATTTTAATGACCCATCCGTTTTTCATATGCTAATATACCCCACGATAATGTGATGTCTTGGTTACTTTTATTAAGGCTAAAGATTACTTAAAAATTCTGAAGGCATCCTTAGAAGTGTATCCAAGCTTTTAGCAGTAAATTAAATAATCTCTAGATATTAGTAAGGATTTAACATATTTAATCCTACGTAAATAAATTTGTAGTTTAACCATTGTTAACTTAGTTTTATCTGACTCTTATTTCAAAATGATTGATAGAAAGGATTTTTACAACTAGTTGAAGAGTAATTATCAAGCCAATCTAGGCTAAAGGTAATATTTTATCAAAGATTTTATTGTATTAAGCTAGGAGAGTTTTCCGTTTTGGCTAAAGAGATTATTGATATCCGTTTACATGGTAGAGGTGGTCAGGGAGTTATGACTAGCAGTTATTTGATCGCTGAGGCCGCATTACTTGAGAATAAGTATGTTCATGCTTTCCCATCGTTTGGACCTGAGAGATCTGGAGCACCAATCGCTGCATTTGCACGAATATCAGATGAAAAATTCTATGTGAAAACAGAAATTTATGAACCAGATATAGTTGTTGTTCAAGATCCGACTTTATTAGGGCAAGTTGATGTGGTATTAGGACTTAAGGATGGAGGGCTAGTGATTGTCAATACTGACGACCCTAATACTATAGGGATTCAAAATTTAAAAAATTCCAGGCCAGACATTAAATTAGCTACAGTTAACGCTTCAAAAATTGCTTCAGAAGAAATAGGAATAAAAGCTACCAATACTGCTATTCTAGGTGCACTGGTAAAATTAACTGGTGAAAGAATAATTAGACTTGAATCAGTTAAAGAAGCTATTCAAGCCAGATTTAGTGGTGTAGCTGGAACAAAGAACATTAAAGCGGTTGAACGCTCTTATAACGAGGTGATTTAATGCCAGCATTACCAACAGATGTGTCAGATGAAGAGTTCAAAGAGTGGGTTAAAGAAAAATGGGGATATAAAAAGCTCCCTATGGCTGGAAGTACTCCCCCTGGGAGTTCGAAGTTTTTTAAAACTGGTGACTGGGCTGCTCAAAGACCCAAACTGATCATTGAGAACTGTATCTCATGCCTCAAATGTTACTTTTTCTGCCCAGATAATGCCATTAAAATGGTTGTGGGTATAGATGGAAAACATCACCCTGAATTTGATTATTTTTATTGCAAAGGTTGTGGTGTTTGTGCTAATGAATGCCCTGGAAGAAAAGGAGATACAGCCATAGTTATGGAGGATCTATGAAATGGTAAAAATAGCTGTAACAGGTGATGATGCGGTTGCTCAAGCGGCTAAAGCTGTCAATCCTGATGTAGTAGCTGCATATCCTATTACTCCCCAAACTATTATTGTAGAAAGATTCGCAGATTTCGTTGCAGATGGTGAGGTGGATACAGAATTCGTAACTGTTGAATCCGAGCACTCAGCCATGTCTGCATGTGTTGGTGCTAGTTCAGCAGGAGCTAGAGTATTTACTAGTAGTGCTAGTGCTGGCATAATGCTAATGTATGAAATTGTTTTTATCGCTGCATCATCAAGAACCCCCATTGTAATGGCGATTGCTAATCGAGCTATTAGTGGACCAATTAATATCCATGGGGAAGAGACAGACCAGATGTTATTTCGAGATTCTGGATGGATCAGTCTCTTTGCTGAAGATAACCAAGAAGCCCATGATCACACTATCTTGGCTTTTAAAATCGGAGAACATCCAGATGTACTATTACCCGTAGCTGTTGGTCTTGATGGTTTTATCCTTTCACATGCAATCGAAGGAATTGAACCTGTATCTAGACAAGAAGCTCTAGATTTTCTTGGAGGAGAAAGAGTTGCCAAACTCAAGCTTGATACCACTAAACCATTAAGTATTGGACTTCTACATCTTCCTGATTATTATATGGAAGCACGAGCTCAAGTAAGAGATGCACAAGAACGTTCAAGGAAAGTTATTTTAGAAGTCTTTTCTGAGTGGGAAAAGCGTTTTGGGCGAAAATATAATCCAGTGGAATCATATATGATGGAAGATGCAGAGTATGCATTTTTAACAATGGGATCATCAGCTGGAAACGCTAGAACTGCTATTGATGAATTGAGAACAAAAGGTGAAAAAGTAGGACTAATTAAAATCCGAGTGTATCGGCCATTCTTTGGAGAACACGTTGTAAATCTCTGTAAAAATCTCAAAGGATTAATCACAATTGAGCGTTCTCACTCTTTTGGTGGACCTGGTGGAATATTAAGCCAAGATATTAAATCAGCTTTATATGGAACTGGAGTAAGTCCACTTATGGCTGAATATACAATTGGCCTAGGAGGACGTGATACATTAATCAGAGATTATCATATTATGTACAATAGAGCAAAAGAAGCATTTAATACTGGTAAAAACCTACCAATTTACTGGTGGGGATTAAGAGAATAAAGAGGAGATTATATGTCAATAGAATTACCAAAATATAAACTTAAAGACCTTTTAGATAAACCTATATTTTTTTCAGGTGGTCATCGATTATGTGCCGGTTGTGCAGCCGGAACCATGGCACGACAAGTGACAATGGCTTTTGATAAACCTACAATGATTGTAAATGCAACTGGATGTTTAGAAGTCGCAAGTACTATCTATCCTTTCTCTGCATGGGAAGTTCCTTGGCTTCATGTAGCTTTTGAAAATGTTGCTGCAGTAGCAAGTGGAATTGAGGCAGCAATTAAAGCAATGGGTAGAAAAGGCACTTATAAGGAAGGAGAAACGGATATAATTGCATTTGGTGGTGATGGTGGTACCTATGATATAGGTTTTCAAGCTCTCTCAGGTGCCTTGGAAAGGGGTCATGACTTCCTCTATATACTTTATGATAATGGTGCATACATGAATACAGGAATTCAACGTTCTGGTGGTACACCTTTTGGTGCATCAACAACAACATCTCCTGCTGGTTCTGTTATCCCAGGAAAACATCAATTCCGAAAACCAATCACTGATATTGTTGCAGCTCATCGAATACCTTTTGTAGCTACTGCATCACCAGCTTATCCTGAAGATCTTATTGCCAAGGTACGTGCAGGGTTAGATGTTAGAGGCCCTGCTTTTCTACATATTGAAGCATCTTGTAATCGGGGTCAACGCTTTGATCCCTCAAAATCCATTGAATATGTTCGTTTAGCAACTGAAACTTGTATTCATCCATTATATGCTGTTATCAATGGAAAATATCAGTTAAGCCGACCAAGTCAGCGAATTGCTGATGATCCTTCAAAAAAATTACCAGTAGAAGACTATTTAAAACTTGAAGGCCGCTGGAGACACTTTTTCAAGCCAACAAAGCGAACCGATTTAATTGAAATATTCCAAAAAGATATAGATGAACGATGGGAGGAACTTCTGAAAAAAACCAAATAGATGTAATTTTTTCCTTCATCTATTTATCTTCCCTTTTTCCAAATTTTAAGTTTCTATAATACCTAAAAACCATTTTTTAGTTAAGTTTATATAGTATTTTCTCTTTTTAAATCTAATTTAAAGAATAAAAGCGGAAAAATCAAATAGTCTTTGTTGGAGATAAACAATTGAATGTTGAAGGTATTCAAATAAAAGAAACGGAAAATGGGATGATAATAGCCCTTGAAGGAGATCTTTACAAGAAAATAGCTCAGGAATGGGAAAGAGGAAACATTAAACCCTTTTATTCTCACTTAAAACTTTTCGTAAAAAATATTCAAACCGATTATGCGATTTAAATAATCCAATTGTACGGAGAATCACCCTCAATAAGTGTTCCGGCAAATAATTGAAGTAATTCAAATATTTCCTGAGAAGGAAGAAGTGCCTGTTGAACATCTCCAATTACATTTAGCATACATGTTATTGTATCATCACTATTCCATTGAAATTTCAATTTAATATCTTCATTCTGATAAATAATATGGAAAATCGGTGTTTTAACTGAATATTGATATTTTATCCCTTTTTCACGTAAAATTACCTTTAAATCCTCTTTAAATTCCCCCCATGCTGATTTATCAGAAAATTGTATCAAAAAATAATAAGAAGTATCTAGGTTACTCAATACTAATTTCACGTCCTTTTCGTAAGCAAAATCGTCTTATTTCACTTCCAATAAGGCTTGGATTTTCTAGAATAATCATATGACCTCCCAATAATTCTTTATAGGAAATTTTAGACGTAGGAATAATATCTATCATTTCTGTTTTCAAATCAGAAGGGATCAATTGATCTTCATTACCCCAAAGCAACAAAATTGGTATTTTTATATGATGAAGCTTTTTCGAATAATCAAATCTAGGTAAAAAATCTCGGAAAATTTGATTATAGATCTCATTTTTTATTTGAAAAGCGTCTGTAATAAAAGTTTCTATAATTTCATGATCAGTCTCTTTTCCAAATAGAATTTTTGGTGCCATTCTTTTTATTTGACCTTTGAATGGTCCCCACATCTGTAAAGGAGGAAGCGCCTTAACACCCTTTCTAAAGTTATCAGGAGCACGATGCAACCCTGAAATAAGAATTGCTTTAGTTATATTATTGTTTTGATTTTCTAAGAACTTCTCAAGTATTATTGCGGAAAATATGGAATGAGCAGCTAGTATTATTTCGTGTTTGTTCCCCAAGAAATCTAAGAAATCTTCTAAGTCTTTTACATAGTTTTTTAATTTAAATTCTTTATCTTGATTTAATGAGGATTCATATCCTCTTTGACCCATGATGACGACGTTTATATCAGTCAAATGACGTAAAAGAGAGAATAGATGCTGAATTTTCCCTCCGATGGGTGATAATATTACTAGTGTTTGAGAAAAATTAACATTATGCTCATAATAACGAACTTTCCGAGAGCAGATTTCAACTTCCTTAATTTCATATGTAGGTTTAAGTTCAAGGGAGGAAATTATTTTTTCTCCAACTTTCTTAGAGGATTTCCTTAATGACATCAGATGTGTAGTTACATCTTCAAAAAGCGACTGAATTTGACTAACTGGCTTTGCAAGTAATTTAGAGATTATTTCTAGAATATCAATATCAGATTGAGACACTTTGGAAATTTCTAGGGACTGTATTTCTTCCTGAAATTCAAGAATCTTAATTTTTACTTCTTGTAGATCATTTAATGAGAATGAATAGCGTGGAATCATTTCATTTGGATCATCCCCCATATATAGTTCCAAATAATGGTATCTTTTTATTAGTGATCTATGAGAAGAGATTTCTACCTTCTTTAGATATTGAACTGGATAACTAACAACAATTAAAGGAGATTCATCTCTTTCTGATGTTTGGACAGCAAATTCAAGCCTTTTTTTATCGTAATTTAGTCGAAATATACCATGTCGTTCCTGTTTAATTCTAGAATCTCCTGAAATGTATTTAGCTAACCATTCTCTACTCATTCTTCCAGGCATACTAAAATACCCACAATTCAATCTATAACAAAGGAATAATACATAAAAATTCAAAATTTATTGAACCTGTATTTTTATATCCATGTGCCTCATGAGGAGGAACATAAAGGGTATCATTAGGCAATATATTGAATTGTTGACCTGATTCATTAGAAACGAGTCCTGTACCACTCAATACTAAGATTTCATGTTCTTCGGGATGTTCATGAATACCTATATGACCTCCAGGCTCAATAATAAATTTCCTCATTGCAAAATGAGGCACTTTATCTTTTTTTCCCCATATCCATTGTATGGTAGTTTTAGTGGATCCAAACATAGTTATAGGGTCTGCAGTAACATCTTTAATGTTTTTTAACTCCAATATAACACCTCAATTGTAATTGAACTATCTATAAGCTCCTTATTAAAATTCATCCTTTATCAATTTTGAAGACTTTTCTAACTTTCCCTTTACAGCTTTTGTAATCCCAGTTTTCTTTAACTCATCTTTTAAAGATTCTTTAGCAATATCTGCTGCTACCCCGCTTACTGCTCGCGTACTTATATTTAAAGCTTCTTTTGCTCCTTTTTTAACAATTTTTTTTGTCATTTCCTTCATTTATAAACCAAATCCAAATGCTAGATCACTTAATGATATATTCCATTTGAAATCCTATTAATTTAACTTATTTTCCTCTTCAAATTTGTGAGGGGAAATTTCACTAATTTTACTACAATTGAAATAAAAATACAAAAGATTCAATCAATTTAGATTAATTACCCTTTAAGGGTTTTTCTGTTCTTTAATAAGAACACTTTTTTAACTACTTAGTTCTTTAGGATACTTAGTTTTAAAAAACAAAAAGATATTTTCAGCTAATTTTTGATTTATTCCCTCCACTTGGCTTAATTCTTCAATTGTAGCATTTTTAATGTTCTCTAAAGATCGAAAGTGTTGAAGTAAAGCATTTCGTTTCTTTGGACCAATTCCAGAAATAGAATCTAATTCAGATTTTGGTTGAGATATTCGTCGTTTCATATGGTAGTTTATAGCAAATCGATGAGCTTCGTCACGACATTGTTTTAGCAACTTTAATCCTGCATTTTCGGGTGATATTTCTAGTGGTTTTTTGCGAAAAGGCAAAAAAATCTCTTCTTGCCTCTTTGCTAATCCTATCAAAGGAATTTCCTTACCTAATCGTTTTAAAACTCGTGAAGCTGCGTTTACCTGCGGTTTTCCTCCATCGACAACAATTAAATCTGGATCTTTTTTCGCAAACTTTGGTTCTTTTTGTTGTAACCTTCTTTCAAGAATATTTCTAATCATTGCTACATCATTTGGTTTGGAAGGAAGATTTTTAATTTTAAAACGACGATACTCACTTTTTAAAGGAAGGCCCTCTTCAAAAACAACCATTGAGCCAACTGGAAGAGATCCCTGGAGATTTGATATATCAAAAGTTTCTATTCTTTGTGGTTTTTTGTTTAGTTCTAAAATATCTTGGATCTGGTATAATGCATTTTCTAGGAAGTCTTCTTTTCTGTGATCTAATCGTATATTTTCAGCAATATCGTTATTTATCTGATTAATATACGGTTTTACAAGGTCTCTACTATTTAAATGTAAATCAAGACATAGATGAACACTAGTTCCTTGCCTTTTAGATAACCAAATCTCCAAAATATCCTGGCCTTCCTCAAGATTGATATTAATTGCTATTTTCTGAGGAACGAATTCAGTATTGATGTAATAATTATAGAGAAAAGATCTCAAAATCTCTTTTTTTGTTAATATTTCAATTTTACCTAAATCTATAGATTCAACATTTATAATCTGGTTACTTGATATCCAGATTATTAAAATAACAAAAAAATTTTGGTTTTCGATTAGAATAACATAATCTTTTTCTCTAGGTTCAGGAATATTAGGTTGAGGATCTAATGTAGCTTCAATACGATGAATTCTATCACGTAACTTAGCTGCTTTTTCAAAGTTTAACTCTTCAGATGATTGAATCATCTCTTGATGAAGACTTAATATTAAATCCTCTTTTTTACCTTGTAAGAACAATATTAATTGACCAATGATCTTTTGATATTCCTCAAGGGAAATTTTATTTACACAAGGCCCTGTACAACGATTTATAGAATAATCTAAACAATATCTTTTAGTTTTGAAACAATATAGTTTGTTTGCAATTGGAAAGATACTCCTTAGAGCTCTAACCGAATATCTTAATGCTTTTACATCTTTTTTACGACTAAAATACCAATCATCCCGTTTTGTCACACTTCGAACAATAAAAATTCGTGAAAATTTTTCTTCTTTATCAGGTTTGGTAATTTGAATCATAGGGTATTCTTTATCATCTTTCCAATCAAAATTAAACCGAGGATGATGTATCCGGATTAATTCTCTCTCACGCAGAAAAGCATTTTCAACTGATGAATGAATTTCATAATCTAATTTGTTAATTTTATTAACAAGGCGGTAGGTTTTAGGATCATGAATATCATTTCGAAAATAAGACGAAATACGCTTTTTAAGATTTGATGCCGCTCCCACATAAATAATCTTTCCAAATTCATCAAAATAAATATATACACCCGGCTGTGCGGGTAATTGGTGCAATGATATATCTAAGGATGATTTTTTAAGCTTCATTTTTGTCATGAATTAGACTCTGAACTACCCGCAAATATTTTCCTACAGGTTATGATAAATGTGAAGTTTTATCAATGGTCATTCCTAAAATTATTAATAATAATTTTATTGTTAAAATTATACATTGTTGACAATATAGGACTTAATCATTTGCTGGAAGTTTTCAAGAATGAGTGATAATAGAAATTTCATAATGTGCCCATCAGTTGAGATCACAGGGAAAAAACAAACTTTACAAACTCATAAAGGGTATTTCGAGATAACCCAAAATAAAATACAGTATAGATATGCTGATACAAAAGCAGACTTTTTATTATTACATCCAAAACAATCGTATGGAATAATAAATGATCTTCCACCTTATTTTACCACAAATACGATGAATATACATTATTCAATCTGGAAAGATTTATCAGAAATATGTTTTTACGGAGAGAATATACCTTCAGAGAATTTATTACTAGATTTTCTTTTTGGTCTAAAATTTCCTTTCACGATGAAGAATTATGATTCATGGTTTTATAAAATGAGGGATTTGCCTTCAAATATTTACGAGCAGCTATATAACTCATCCGTTTCTCTTGAAGAAATTATGGCTACAACAATTGAAACATTTAGCGAAAATGTTTATATCCCTTTCAAACAAAAAATTATTTCTACATTAAGCAGTAGTTCAGAGGGAAAGGAATCAAAAAGTGTTAAAGCCTTAAATTTTGTTTCCAAAGACTTTCCACGATTTTTAGGTCTTCAAAATGATTTAATTACTATTTTAAGAGACCAAGCAAAACAAATATCTGAACATCAACAATTATCTTATAGCGTAATCAGTCCTATCTTAAGGAAAATACGATTACAAATGACTCTTAAAAAAAACCTTATAATGAAGGTTCAAAAAAATCAATTATTATTAGAAGTAGAACCATTTCAAATTGATACCTCAGTAATATTAAGAAAAATTGAAGAGGGGTTAAAATAGGAAATTTATTAGATAAAAAAATAATTCTTCACGTTTGGTATCGATAGACCTTTAAAATCTCAAATAGTTTGTCTAGATCAAGATAAGGACTATATTTTGCAGAGAGATATGATATCCCGATTTTTGAACGGGGAAATGTTCTCTTAAACTCGTCCATTGTAAGAGCAAAATGGGAAAGAAAGTCAACAGCTTTTTCTTTGATAGAGGGAGTTAATGTAAATTCACTTTCAGAGAAATTATCGAAAGTATCACATTTATTTACTACAAAATGGAAAATGTACTTCTTACTCTTAGCAAAGAGATCCGCTTTTTGTGGATTAAGGTCTAATGAGTCAAGAAAATAATTATATGAATCCTCCATCGCATTTTTTTGAACAACAACGCTCTGCTTTGGATCTAAAAGGAATAACATTCCATCAGTAGTAAATTTTCTTAGGACTTCTCTCCAAACTCGACGTAATTTATAATCCCCTGGATTATCTATGGCAACAATTCTATATTTTCGATGTGCCTCAATTGAATACCATGGATATAATTCTGAACTCCGTAAACGAATTTTTTTTTCTTCAACATTCATATTTAAAGTCTTTTGTGCTTGTAAAGTTTTAACCTTT
>WOR8_10003976_pt1 | contig 15465 bp, 11 predicted proteins | sample DeeMarSeWOR38_10_FD_19890 | JGI IMG/M metagenome (IMG submission 19890) | reverse complement strand
AGTCGTCTTGCCATGATCAATGTGGCCTATCGTACCCACGTTTACATGCGGCTTGGTTCGCTCAAACTTCTCCTTCGCCATCTTCTCATCCTCCTATTTAAATTGACTATTTACGATCAATTCCATTGAATAATGAACATGACGACAGTCAATTAACGATCTTCAATTATAGTTCGATACGTGTCGATCACATGGCCTACCAGCGAAAATGAGCAAAGGCTTTGTTGGCTTCGGCCATTTTATGGGTGTCTTCCTTTTTCTTTACGGAAGCGCCTCTGTTATTGGCTGCATCCAATAGCTCGGAAGCGAGCTTATTGGACATACCTTTTTCCGGCCGCTGGCGTGCATAGGTAATAATCCATCGAATGCCCAACGCGGTTCTGCGGGATGGCCGTATTTCAGTCGGGACCTGATAGGTTGAACCTCCCACGCGCCGTGACTTCACCTCAATTAAAGGTCGCACGTTATCCAGGGCTTGCTCAAAAAGTTTCAGCGGAGCTTCTTTTCCTTTATCTCCGATAATATCAAGCGCATCATACAAAAGTCTTTCGGCCGTGCTCTTTTTACCATCTCGCATAATACAGTGTAAAAACTTGGCAACGAGTGGACTGCCGTATTTGGAATCCGGGGCAATAACCCGCTCCGGCACCTCTCTTCTTCTTGGCATATATTCTCCTGCAACTCGTTATTCGTTATAAGTTATTAGTTATTGGATAAAATTGTTTTTTTACCTTGGTTTAACAAATAACAATTAACCATTAACCAATAACTATCATCACTTGGGTTTTTTCGCTCCATATTTGGACCGGCCCTGTTTGCGGTCTTCAACCCCAAGAGTATCCAGTGTGCCTCTCACAATATGATATCGAACCCCGGGCAGGTCTTTGACACGCCCCCCTCTAACCAGCACAACCGAATGCTCTTGAAGATTATGCCCGATCCCGGGGATATATGCGGTGACTTCAACACCTGTGGTCAACCGCACGCGTGCGACTTTACGCAAAGCCGAGTTTGGTTTTTTGGGGGTTGACGTATAAACCCGGGTACACACACCTCGTTTTTGCGGCGCGCCCTTGAGCGCCGGAGTTGTAATTTTCCTTTTGGCCCTTTTGCGACCTTTGCGAACTAACTGGTTGATAGTTGGCATAATCTCGTTGGTAACCTCTTCAATTTCTTCTTAGGATTCCGAACTTGGTAAAATGACCGTATTTATACAGTAAACACGCTATTGTCAAGCATTTTGTTGCAATTTTTAAGCAAAATCTGGTAATATTTCTCGATCAGCACCATGTCATTCGATTTAGGTGTCCATTGCAACCGAGACGGAACCGTAAGACCGAACACCTGTTCCGGCAGGGATGAGGCGACCCATAATCACGTTTTCTTTCAATCCGTTGAGTTTATCAACCGATCCGGCCACACTGGCATCGGTGAGAACCTTGGTTGTCTCCTGGAAAGAAGCTGCTGAAATAAAGCTATCCGTACTCAGAGAAGCTTTCGTGATACCCAGGATCAACGGTTCGGCCGTTGCCGGTTTGCCGCCTTTTTCAATCACCGCCTTGTTGGCTTCTTCAAATTTCTGGCGATCCACTTGCTCCTCGGTAATAAAATCGGTATCGCCGACGTTCACCACCTTTACGCGTCGCATCATCTGTCGCACAATTACTTCAATATGTTTATCATTAATGCGAACTCCCTGTAAGCGGTAGACTTCCTGAACCTCATCAACCAGATAACGCGCCAGGGCGACTTCACCTTTAATGCTTAGGATATCTTGCGGAACAGCCGACCCGCCGATCAGCGGCTCACCGGCACGGATGTAATCGCCCTCGTAAACGTTGATATGTTTGCCCCTGGGGATCAGATATTCTTTCTTTTCGCCCACATCAACCGGGCTGATGGTTACCTTCTGTTTCCCTTTTTTGGTGCTTTTTGAAATCGAAACATAGCCGTCGATTTCGCTCAATACCGCAACTTCTTTAGGCTTGCGGACTTCAAAAAGCTCGGCCACCCTCGGCAAACCGCCGGTAATGTCCTTGGTCTTCGTCGTTGCTCTCGGCAATTTGGCAACCACATCACCGGCTTTGACCGCATCGGTTTCCTCAACAAGCAAAATGGCATTGACCGGCAAAATATAGCGAGCCATGGCCGCTGATTTGGGCAGTTTGGCAGTTTTGCCATCCTTGTCCTTAATGGAAATTCGCGGACGCTCATCAGCGCTTCTGGATTCAATGATCGTTTGACTGGACTTTCCGGTTACCGGGTCTACTTTTTCCTGCATGGTCTGCCCCGCAATGATATCACCGAATTTAACAGTTCCATCAATTTCGGATATGATCGGCGTCGTGAACGGATCCCATGTGGCCAGCAGATCACCGGCTTTGACTTTCGCACCGTTCTTTACCGTAATATGAGCGCCGTAAATCACCGGAAATGTTTCCAATTCACGGCCGGTTTTGCTAATAATCGTAAACTTACCGCCGCGGCGGTTCATCACAACCAGCTGCCCTTCAGAATTTTTGGCCACATTGAGGTCGGCATATTTAATGGTGCCATCGGTGCGGGCGCGAATATCGGCCTGCTCCACCCGGCGACTGGCCGTACCACCAATATGAAATGTCCGCATGGTCAACTGGGTCCCCGGCTCACCGATGGACTGGGCCGCCAGGATTCCGACAGCCTGACCGATCTCCACCCGGCGGCCGTGTGAAAGATCACGTCCATAACATTTTGCACACACGCCTCTTTGGGCTTTACAGGTCAACACCGACCGGATCCTTAAATTTGAGATACCGGTTTCTTCGATCTTCTGGACGGCCGCCTCGTCGATTGCATCGCCGGCTTTGGCAACAATATCATCTGTGTACGGATCATGAACATCTTCGGCCAGGGTGCGACCCAGGATACGTTCACTCAACCGCTGGATGATTTCCCCGCCTTCCATTAAAGGCTCAACTTCAACGCCCATGGTGGTGCCGCAATCGTCTTCGGTGACCACACAATCCTGGGCCACGTCGGCAAGCCGCCGCGTCAGATATCCTGAATTTGCCGTTTTCAATGCGGTGTCCGCCAGTCCTTTGCGGGCCCCGTGAGTTGAGATAAAGTATTGAAGTACCGAAAGACCTTCCCGGAAATTAGCGCTAATGGGGGTTTCAATAATTTCGCCCGAGGGCTTCGCCATCAGACCGCGCATGCCTGCCAGCTGACGCATCTGATCTTTGCTTCCCCGGGCTCCGGAGTCCGCCATCATGTAAATGGGATTGAAACTCTCCGTGTAGATCGGTTTTTTGCGTTTACCCTTAATCTGCTTGCCGTCTTTGTCCACAACAGGCTCTAATTTCATGGCTTCCATCATCTCATTGGCAACATCGTCGGTGGCTCGGGCCCAAATATCGACAACTTTGTTATATTTTTCCCCCTGGGTGATAAGCCCCTCGGTATATTGCCGACCGATCTCCGACACCTGGGTTTCGGCTTTTTTTAGTATATCCCATTTGCTGGCAGGGATGATCATATCGTCAATGGCGATGGATAACCCGCCCTGGGTAGAATATTTATAGCCAATATCTTTGAGCCGATCCGAAAGAATAACCGTGGATTTGGGCCCCAGATTGCGGTAAACGTAATCAACAAGTTGTTGCAGCATCTTTTTATCCGCCACCCCATTGGCGATATCAAAGGGTATGGAGGGTTCTCTTGTCAGGATTTCAAATAGATGATAGGCGTTGTCTGCAAAAATAAGGTTACTGATATCTCCCGGAGTCAGGGAGAATAAGGCCTCAATATCCGCTTCGCGACATCCAAATACACTGCGAAACTCGTTGAAGCTGAGCTTGCCGATGCATCCTTGATTGGATTTGTCGGAGCTCTGGGAATATTTTTCGACAAGCTCGGCAAACGGTTTTCCGTTAGTGATCTGCTCCACAATTTCCTGGGCTTCTTCTTCTGTTTCCACCTGGATGTGGCGCAAATCTAAAATATCCACCTGGGGGATAACCTCCCACAAAAGAACCCTGCCGACGGTTGAATCATAGCGTTTGCCCTGCATACGAACGATGATCTTCGAATGCAGATCGATTTCACCGGCATCATAGGCGGTTCGGACCTCTTCGACATTCGCGAAGATGTTGGGCTCACCATCCTGGCCGGCAGCCTCGCGGGTCATGTAATAGGTGCCCAGCACGATATCCTGGCTTGGCACGATTATCGGACTCCCGTTTGCCGGCGACAATATATTGTTGCTCGATAACATCAGCACACGCGCCTCGATCTGTGATTCCACCGAAAGCGGGACATGCACCGCCATCTGGTCGCCGTCAAAGTCCGCATTGAATGCCGTACATACCAAGGGGTGTAGCTGAATGGCCTTGCCTTCGATCAAAATCGGTTCAAATGCCTGGATACCCAGCCGGTGGAGTGTCGGTGCCCGGTTTAGCAACACCGGATATTCTTTTACGACCTCATCCAAGGTGTCCCAAACCTCCGGGATTTCTCGCTCCACCATTTTCTTGGCGCTTTTCACGGTGGATACAAGGCCTTTTTGTTCCAGTCGAAAATAGACAAAGGGTTTAAACAGTTCCAGCGCCATCTTTTTGGGCAAACCGCATTGGTGAAGCCGCAAATCCGGCCCGACGGTAATAACGGTTCGGCCTGAATAATCCACCCGCTTGCCAAGCAGATTCTGGCGGAATCGGCCCTGTTTGCCCTTCAGCGTGTCGCTCAATGATTTTAAAGGCCGTTTATTGGTCCCGGTAATCACGCGGCCATGACGACCGTTGTCAAAGAGGACATCCACAGATTCTTGCAGCATGCGTTTCTCGTTGCGCACGATAATTTCCGGCGCTTTAAGATCGATAAGGCGTTTAAGGCGATTGTTACGATTGATCACCCGACGGTACAGATCATTAAGGTCTGATGTGGCAAAACGACCGCCTTCCAGAGGTACCAGCGGCCGCAGGTCGGGCGGAAGAACCGGAATCACATTCATAACCATCCAGATTGGATCGACCCCTGATTTTCGAAAAGCATCGACGATTTTCAGCCGTTTGGACAGCTTCTGACGCTTGGCGACCGATCCGGTGGCTTTAATGTCTGCTTTCAGTTCATTGTACAATTCCTCCAGGTTGATGCTTTCCAGCAATGCCTGAACCGCTTCGGCACCGATGCCGGCTTCAAACTTCGAGCCGAACTCTTCCAAAGCCTCCTGATATTTCTCGTCTGAAAGCAGCTGACCTTTTGTTAGCGTCGTATCCTTGGGATCGAGCACGATGTAATTGTCAAAATACAGAACTTTTTCCATATTTTTCAGCGTCAAATCGAGCAGATTGCCGATTTTGCTGGGCAGACTCTTTAGAAACCAGATATGCGAGACCGGGGTGGCCAGCTCAATATGAGCCATTCGCTCCCGGCGCACTTTGGATTGAATGACTTCAACACCGCACTTTTCACAAATAACACCCCGATGCTTCATGCGCTTGTATTTGCCGCAATTGCATTCATAGTCTTTGGTAGGTCCGAAAATTTTGGCACAAAACAGTCCGTCCCGCTCGGGCTTGAAAGTTCGGTAGTTGATCGTTTCCGGCTTTTTGATCTCACCATGGGACCATTTTCGAATTTGTTCCGGTGAAGCCAATGCAATTCGAATCCCAAAGTATTTTCTTGGATCCGTAGGTTTGGCAAAAAAATCATAAAGAGTTTCCATAGCGAATTCCTATCTAATGGATTTAAGGATTTTCGGTTTCCTCTAATAGCGCGATATCCAGACCAAGGGCCTGCAATTCTTTGGTCATGACCCGGAAGGATTCCGGGATACCGGGTTCCAATACGTTTTGACCCTTAACGATCTTTTCATACATCCGGGTTCGGCCGGCCATGTCATCGGATTTGACGGTCAGAAACTCCTGCAATGCATAGGCGGCGCCGTAAGCTTCCATGGCCCAGACTTCCATTTCGCCCAGGCGCTGACCGCCGAACTGGGCTTTTCCGCCAAGGGGTTGCTGGGTTACCAGTGAATAGGGACCAATGGAACGGGCATGGATCTTATCGTCCACGAGATGATGCAGCTTCATAACGTACATGGTCCCCACGGTAACCTTGTCGTCAAAGGGCTCACCGCTGCGGCCATCGTAAAGGGTGGCCTGTCCGGATTTTTCCAATCCGGCTTCTTGCAGCAGGGCTTTAATTTCATCTTCTTTGGCGCCATCAAAAACCGGTGTGGCCATATGAACGCCATCTTTATAAAAACCAACAAAATCGGGAATCTGTTTATCGTCGAGTTCACCGATCATTTTTCGTTGGGACGGCGTTGTAAAAATATTCTTCATTTTATCCCGCACCGCTTTATATTTTTGCGCTTCAAGCAGTTGGGTCAATTGTTCACCGAGCCCTTTTGCGGCACGACCCAGATGAATTTCCAGTATCTGCCCGACATTCATACGGGAAGGCACCCCCAGGGGATTCAACACCATGTCCACAGGAGTTCCATCTTCGAAATAAGGCAGATCTTCAACGGGCAGAACCCGGGATACGACACCCTTATTGCCGTGGCGGCCCGCCATTTTGTCACCGACGGACAGCTTGCGCTTCATCGCCACATAGACCTTAACCATTTTAATGACGCCGGGCGGCAGATCATCGCCCTTTTCGTAACGGCTGACCTGCTGCTCGAACGCCAATCTGCAAAGCTCACGCTGATCCCGGTAGCGCTCGAGGATCTCATGAACCTGCTGGCTGATTTTGGGATCACTCAGAACAAGGGCCTCCAGCTGCGCCAGCGGTATCCTGTCCAGGGTGGCTGAATCGATTTTAGCACTGGAATCGATGTAAACTTTTCGCCCCTTTTTCAAGGGTGCCATGGCCATTTTACCAACCAGCAGATCACTCAACTGGGCGCGGACAACTTCTTCGATTACCGCCAGCTCATCATCCCGATCCTTTTCGAGAGAAGATATTTCTTCATCTTCGATCAGACGGGCACGGTCGTCCTTATCAATACCGCGTCTTGAAAACACTTTGGCATCGATGACGATCCCCTGAACTCCGGGGGGCACCCGCAAAGAGGTGTCTTTGACGTCACCGGCCTTCTCGCCGAAAATGGCGCGCAGCAGTTTTTCTTCAGGGGATAGTTGGGTCTCGCCCTTGGGAGTGATCTTGCCGACCAGAACATCCCCCTGCTGCACTTCGGCGCCCAGACGGATAATGCCGCTATCATCCAGGTTCTTTAGGGCTTCTTCTCCCACGTTCGGAATATCACGGGTAATTTCTTCTTTGCCCAGCTTGGTATCTCTGGCGACGACTTCAAATTCTTCAATGTGAACCGAGGTGTAAACGCCGTCGCGAACGAGTCTTTCGCTGACCAAAATGGAGTCCTCAAAATTATAACCACCCCAGGGCATAAAGGCCACGGTGACATTTTTCCCCAGCGCCAGCTCACCCTGATCGGTTGCCGGACCATCGGCAATGATTTCCCCGGATTTTACGAATTCACCTTTGCGAACAATGGGGCGATGGTTAAAACAGGTGTTTTGATTGGAACGAATGAATTTCGAAAGATTATAAATACTGACATCCTTTTCAGCGACGACTTCGGCTGGATTATGCTTCAATACGATCCGAGCCGCATCAACATCAACGACTTCAGCATCCCGCTGGGCGACCACGGCCACCCCGGAGTCCCTTGCCACCACGCCCTCTATACCGGTGCCCACCAAAGGCGCCTGGTTGATGAGCAAAGGCACCGCCTGGCGCTGCATGTTAGAACCCATCAGCGCCCGGTTGGCATCATCATTTTCCAGAAAGGGAATCAAAGAAGCTGAAATGCTGACCAGCTGGTTCGGCGAAATATCCATCAGATCGATGGCCTGCCGTTCGACCATCATAAACTCGCCGGCAACCCGCGAGGTCACCAACGGATTAACATACGCCCCTTTTTTATCAAGGGGCGCATTGGCCTGGGCGATGGGATGCTCCTTTTCTTCAAAGGCATCCAGAAATTTTACCTCCTCGGATACCTTGGCATTTGCCACCACCCGGTAGGGGGTTTCGATGAAACCATATTCGTTAACCCGGGCATAGGTGCTCAGAGACACAATCAGACCGATGTTGGGCCCTTCCGGGGTTTCAATGGGGCAAATACGTCCATAATGGGAAGGATGGACATCGCGTACCTCGAAACCTGCCCGTTCGCGGGTAAGACCGCCGGGCCCCAGCGCGCTGAGCCGCCGTTTATGGGTCGTTTCTGACAGTGGATTGGTCTGATCCATAAATTGAGACAATTGACTGGTACCAAAAAACTCTTTGACGACCGCCGAAACCGGCTTGGGGTTTACCAGGTCGTGGGGCATGAGCGCATCGACCTCCTGAAGGCTCATACGCTCTTTAATTGCCCGCTCCATGCGCACAAGCCCGATGCGATACTGATTTTCAAGAAGCTCGCCAACTGCGCGAACCCGGCGGTTGCCCAAATGATCGATATCATCGACAACTCCCTGGGTGTCTCGAAGTTCGATTAACGCTTTCGCCGTTAGCAGGATGTCTTCTTTTCGCAGGATATTCAGATTAACGGCGCTGCTGATGCCCAGGCGCTGGTTGATTTTCAAGCGGCCTACACCGGAAAGGTCATAATAGGTGGACCTGAAAAACAGGTTATCAATAAAATCCTGAGCCACTTCCGGCGTTGCCGGGTTTCCCGGCCGGAGCCGACGATAAATCTCGATCAGCGCATCTTCTTTGGTTTCGACCTTGTCGGTCAGTAGCGTTTTGCGGATAGAATCGCTGTTGGTGGCCGCATCGACATAGAGCAGGTCTAATTCTGTGATACCGGCCTCGGTGATTTTAATAAAAGTCTCCTCATCGATGAGCTCGCTGACCTTAACGATGGTTTGGCCGTCGCTGGGGTCAACAACTGAATAGGCGGCTGCCCGCTCGATGATCTCTTCAGCACCTATCGGAATTAACTTCATTCGAATGGATTTCAGTCGCTTAATGGCTTTCAGGGTGAACACACGGCCTTTTCTTACAATCACATCCCCGCCTGCAGAATCCCGAACGTCCTTACTGGCACGCTTGCCCCTTAAAAAGGCTTCATTGAATTCCTTAAAGTAGCGTTTGCCCTTTATGATGATTTTTTCAGTCTTGTAAAAGTAACTCAGGAGATCTTCGGTCGTATAACCCAGTGCTTTAAACAGCAGGGTAATCGGGAATTTGCGCCGGCGATCGATGCGGATGTAAATAATGTCTTTGGGGTCCACTTCCATATCAATCCAGGAACCGCGCACCGGAATAATTCTGGAGCTATAAATAATTTTTCCGCTTGAATGGGATTTTCCCTTGTCGTGATCGAAAAATACCCCCGAGGATCGATGGAGCTGGCTGACGACGACGCGCTCGGTCCCATTGATAATAAAGGTACCCTTGTCAGTCATTAAGGGAATCGTTCCAAAGTAGATTTCCTGCTCCTTTATATCGCGAATGTTCGCGACCCCGGTATCATCGTCAATTTCATAAACGACCAGCCTGACAGTGATCCGCACGGGTATTTCATAGGTCATTCCGCGGTGGATGCACTCCTCAATACTGTGTTTTACCTCACCGAAGCGGTAAGACACGAATTCAAGGGAGGCACTGCCGGTAAAATCCTTGATGGGATAAACGGATTTAAAGACCGCCTGCAAGCCGATATCCTCGCGCTTTTCAGGCGGGATATCCATTTGCAGGAACCGTTGGAACGATTCACGCTGCATCCCAATAAGATCAGGGATGCTTACAATTTGTCTTATCTTACCAAAATTTTTACGAATCCTTCTTGGCGCCAATGTGCGACTTGACATGGCCTCTCCATTGTTATTTGAGTTATGGGTTTCAATTCATCGGTTAAGGGAGAGAAACTTAAGTCGCCGACACAGTCACAGGTCGCTTCGCGGCTTCAATCCATTTCTCCCCTATCAACCAATACCAAGTCCTGCCTAAATTGAGTGTTTCAAATTTTAAAAGGAATCATTTTGTCTTATATTCTAAGGGATTCTATCGATTTATATTTTTAAAATTTAAAACCCTTCGGGATTACCGATCTTACTGCATCTACTGCGTCAGATGCCGTCCCGCATAGTTCACTATCGCGGAACGACATCTTCCTTGTAGCTGCGGCAACCCTCCAGAGGCGGATCTTCGACCTCGATAATCGCTCAACTCAGGTCCTAATATTTGGTGAATCTATTTTATCTCCACCTGCGCGCCGGCTTCTTCAAGTTGCGATTTAATCTTTTCGGCTTCGTCTTTGGGCACGCCCTCTTTAACCGGTTTCGGCACTTCATCAACCAGTGCTTTTGCATCTTTTAAGCCCAGCCCGGTAATGGCGCGGACCTCTTTGATGACCTGGATTTTCTTGTCACCCGAGGCCGTTATAACGACGTCAAACTCGGTTTTTTCTTCGGCCGGGGCCCCGGCGGCACCTTCAGCAGGAGCGCCCGGCATCATGGCTACCGGTGCGGCTGCAGACACACCAAATTTTTCTTCCAGCTCTTTGACGAGCTCGCTGAGCTCGAGCACGGACATGTTAGATACAAATTCGATTACATCTTCCTTGGTAATACTCGCTTTCGCCATTTTCTTCCTCCAGTTTTACTTTCGAAGTCATCAATAGATGATCTTTAAATTTATTCTCTGTTAAGCTGCTTCTTTTTGATCTTTGATCGCCTGTAACACATTCAGCAATTGCCTGGGAATTTCCGCTATCGTCCTTACGAAACCGGTCGGAACGTTGTTCAGGACGGAAACAAATGTGCCCAGAAGGACTTCACGTGACGGCAATGCCGAAAGCGCCTTGATTTCGTTTAGTTCAATAACTTTGCCATTCATAACCCCGACTTTGATTTCAAACACGTCATTGTCTTTGGCAAAGTCGGTTAAAACCTTGGCCGGGGCGATCGGGTCGCTATAACTCAAAGCCACAGCGTTGGGCCCTTTAAAGGTTTCCTTGATCAGAGCCACATCGGTCTGTTCCGAGGCGCGAATCATAAGTGAATTTTTAACCACTTGATATTCGACGTCTTCGTTTCTGAGTCTGCGGCGCAAGTCATTAATGGCAGCGACATCAAGGCCTTTATAGTCGGTTACGATGACCACAGCAGCCTTTGAAAAACGATCATTCAAATCTTTGACAATTCCCTTTTTCTCTTCTAAGTTCACAAGTACCTTAACACCTCCTTTCCCTATCTGGTAAAACCGGAGAGGCGGATGCTGCCGATTTGCGATTGCCGGATATTGGTTTCCGGACCCTGCTAAGGTTGCACAGAAATCGTAAATCACACAACTGCCTCGGCAGGCCGGCAGTACCGATTAAACACATCCACAGAAAAGTGCCTGTGTTGGTGAACCTGCGGTCTTCGACAGATGGTATTTCTGGTTTGCACCGGCATCGGTGCAACCGAATTAATCTAATAATCTATTGCCGCTAACAAGTAACGCCCGATCTGTTTTGTCCGGATTGGGGTTGCTTGATAAACGTTAATTCCTATTCTTTCAAGTAATTTAGAGGTTGAGTGGGGAAGTGCGTAATTTTCAGCATATCTCTGCAGATTACTTGAGCAAATCTTTGACAAGCGCCAGATCAATCTTGACACCGGGTCCCATTGTGGTTGAGATGGCGATGCCTTTTAGATATGTCCCTTTGCTGGAAGCCGGTTTGAGACGCATGATCGTATCAAAAAAGGCCGTCATATTTTGAACGATTTTGTCAACGCCGAAAGAAACTTTTCCCATCGGTGCGTGCACGATTCCGGCTTTTTCGGCCCTAAAGTCTATTTTACCAGCCTTAAGGTCAGCGACGGCGCGGGCCACGTCAAAGGTAACGGTTCCTGTTTTGGCATTGGGCATCAATCCCCGCGGCCCAAGCAGTTTGCCCAGTTTCCCGACCGAACCCATCATATCCGGTGTCGCCACGGCCTTGTCAAAGCCGAACCATCCACCCGTTATTTTTTCAACCAGGTCTTCGTTGCCGACAAAATCCGCCCCGGCATCGGTTGCCTCTTTTTCCTTTTCGCCTTTGGCGAAGACCAGAACCTTTATTTCCTTGCCGGTTCCGTGCGGCAGCACCACGCTGCCCCGAACCATCTGATCGGCATGCCTGGGATCAACACCGAGGCGAACAGCCACATCAACCGTTTCATCGAATTTGGCAAAAGCTGAATCCAGCATCACCTTGACCGCATCGCTGAAACTTGCAACACCTTCTGATTCGATTCTTTTTTTCGAATCCGAATATTTCTTCCCCCGTTTCGACATGGTGATAACATTCTCCCTTAATCGCGTTGGGTTTTAACGTTGTCGGTTGCGACTAAAAAATCTTTTTTTCGCAAACCGCGCAACGCATAACACGCAACGGTAATAGCTAGCTCACTTCAATCCCCATACTTCTTGCCGTACCTGCCACTATTTTGCAGGCGGCGTCTAAATCATTGGCGTTTAAATCGACCATTTTTACCTTCGCAATTTCTTCAACTTGCTGACGCGTGACTTGCCCAACCTGTTCCCGCTTGGGGTCACCGGAACCTTTGGCAATTTTTGCAGCTTTCTTTAGAAGCACTGCCGCTGGCGGTGTTTTGGTAACATAGGTGAAGGATCGATCCTGATAAACCGTAATGACCACCGGGATAATCATACCTTCGTCCTTGGCTGTCTTGGCGTTAAACGCTTTGCAAAAATCCATGATATTAACGCCGTGCTGGCCCAAAGCAGGGCCGATGGGGGGCGAAGGATTGGCCTTTCCAGCTTCTACCTGCAACTTTATCATCGTTAAAACTTTTTTTGCCATTCGCTCTATCTACTCCAATTATTAGTTAATTGTTATTTGTTATTCGTTATAACCAATAACTCCCGATTGTGCTAAAGCGCAATCGGGATCAAAGTTTTTGTACCTGGACAAATTCTAATTCCACCGGTGTTGATCGTCCAAAAATGCTCACCAGCACTTTGATCTTGCCCTTTTCAGGATTCACTTCCTGTACGGTTCCGTTGAAATTGGTAAAGGGCCCATCAATCACGCGCACTTCATCTCCATGTTCAAAGAAGTATTTAGGCTGCGGTTTTAGTTTTCCGGCCTCCATGCGATTCAGAATACGCGCCGCTTCCTCGTCAGAAAGCGGTGTGGGTTCTCTTCTGCCTCCCAAAAAGCCGGTTACCTTGGCGGTGTCATTGACGATATGCCAGGTTTCATCATCTAGATCCAGTCGCACCAGAATGTATCCGGGATAAAATTTACGAGCCGATGTCTTTCGCTTGCCTTTAACCAGTTCAACAATTTCTTCGGTCGGTACAACCACCTCTCCAAATTTCTCAGCGTGGGGTGAGGAGGCAATGCGTTCTTCCAGAGCTAATTTCACCTTGTTCTCAAAACCCGAATAAACATGGATGATATACCATTTAAGCGCCAATCTTTTTCCTCCTTATTTTATTGCAAAACTGCGCGGATCAGACTGGACAAACCAATATCGACGGAGCCTAGAAAAAGCGAAATAAGGATAATCAGGGCAATAACGACGACCGTAGAGCCAATCGTCTGTTTGCGGGATGGCCACGTCACCTTTTTGAGCTCAATTTTGACTTCTCTTAAAAACTGAATCGTCTTATTGAAAAAATTCGTTTTTATCTTCGCAGGTACCGCACGGGTCACCTGAGATTGCTTTTTCAACGGCACCGTTTTCGCCGTTTGGTTGTCTTTATTCCGGGTCTCCGAAACAGCAGCTTTTTTCAAACCTGTATCATTTGAAGTTTGAACCTTGGCCGATGCTGTCGCGCCTGTCTTTTGTTTCTTCTTTTTCTTAGCCCCAGATGCTTTCTTTCGTTGTAGCCTACCCATGTCACTCCCAAAAATGGAAAACTCAAAGCGCCAACAGCTTAAGGCATTTCAATATCCTTCAACTTTCAACGCCGAGCTTCATGAAAAATGAAATGGCAGGCCAGGAGGGATTTGAACCCCCAACCGCCGGATTTGGAGTCCGATGCTCTGCCGTTAGAGCTACTGGCCTGCATCCTTATTTATAATAAAATCAGCTCATCTAAAATGAAGATATTTTGATTGCAACCGAGTATCGAAGGGTCTTTTTTCTTAAAGGCAGCATCAAAAAATAAAACCACCAACGAGTGACTATTTCGTCTCCCGGTGGGGGGTATGTTTGCGACAGAACCTGCAGTATTTGTTAAACTCCAGCTTATCGGGTGTCGTACGCTTATTTTTTGTTGTCGTATAGTTTCTTCTTTTGCCGTTATTCAATGATTTCGCTGACCACGCCGGCGCCAACGGTACGCCCGCCTTCGCGCACGGCAAACCGCACCTCTTTTTCCATCGCTATCGGGGTGATCAACTCTGCCTCTATCGCCACATTGTCGCCCGGCATCACCATCTCCACTCCCTCCGGCAACGTCAATACGCCGGTCACATCGGTGGTCCGAAAATAAAACTGCGGCCGGTATCCACTAAAAAACGGCGTGTGACGACCACCTTCTTCCTTGCTCAATACATACACCTCGGCCTTAAACTTGGTGTGCGGCGTTATCGTGCCCGGTATCGCTACCACCTGACCGCGCTCAACCTCATCGCGCTTGGTGCCCCGCAACAAAACCCCAATGTTGTCGCCCGCACGACCCTCATCAAGCAGCTTGCGAAACATCTCCACTCCCGTGCACACCGTCTTTAACGTCGGACGTATCCCCACGATCTCTACATCATCGCCTACATGAATGATGCCGCGCTCCACTCGACCGGTGACCACCGTGCCGCGACCCGATATGCTAAACACATCCTCAATGGGCATCAAAAACGGCTTGTCCACATCGCGCTCGGGCTCCGGTACATATTCGTCCACCGCATTCACTAAATCAAATATACACTTGGCCTCCGCACTGTCCGGATCATCTGACTCCAAAGCCTTGAGCGCTGACCCCCGGATGATCGGCGTGTCATCTCCGGGAAACTCATACTTGTCCAACAACTCCCGTAACTCTAACTCCACTAACTCGATTAACTCCTCATCATCGACCATGTCGGTCTTGTTCAAAAATACCACTATCCGCGGCACCCCCACCTGACGCGCCAACAATATGTGCTCACGGGTCTGCGGCATCGGACCATCATCGGCGCCAACCACCAGTATCGCTCCGTCCATCTGCGCCGCTCCGGTAATCATGTTCTTAATGTAGTCCGCATGACCCGGACAATCCACATGCGCATAATGCCGGTTTGCCGTCTCATACTCCACATGCGCCGTGGCAATCGTTATCCCCCGCTCCTTTTCCTCCGGCGCCTTGTCAATCTGATCAAAGGGAACAAAATCCGCCAAGCCCTTCTTGCCCAAATGCTTGGTGATCGCCGCCGTCAAAGTCGTCTTGCCATGATCAATGTGGCCTATCGTACCCACGTTTACATGCGGCTTGGTTCGCTCAAACTTCTCCTTCGCCATCTTCTCATCCTCC
>WOR8_10003438_pt1 | contig 15465 bp, 11 predicted proteins | sample DeeMarSeWOR38_10_FD_19890 | JGI IMG/M metagenome (IMG submission 19890) | reverse complement strand
ATTATATCTGGAAGATGTCCAGTACCCACCCTTCGCATCTCATTTTGAACTGGGTCTCACTCAATTACCTCCTGACTGTGAGCTTTTCCTAATTCACGGGCTTTATCCAGATCATATGGGTTGTTTGATTTTACTGTTATTTTTGGAGTTCGACACGCTAACGCCCTAATCTTTTTATCAATGAATACGGTTCCAATTCCCCCACGACCTGCTTGCTTACTCGATGCCCAATTTCGACCGCGAACAAACCATGAAAAATTGAGCATGCCCCATCTAGTAAATCTTGCTGCAGGACCAGTACTAACCACAGAAATACGTTGTTTTTCTGTATCATCTTGAGCATATTTTTCTGTTAACTGTTGAGTAAGTTCATGAGAATAAATGGAGAGATTATCTTCAGGATCAAGAGACTCTACTTGAATAATACCCTCGACACCATCTATATAAATTACTACTTCTTTTTTAGCTTTTCCCTGTATTTCAATTGCATCAAAACCAGAAAACTTAGCATATGGTCCGAAATAACCCCCGACATTACTATCAACAATCACTCCTGTTAAAGGGGATATCGTTGTAACTATAGACTTCCCCGATCCTGGATAAAAAATACTGCCCCCCAGTGGCCCAGACGCAATACATATTTCATTTTCAGGATCATCCCATTTTATAATTCTATGTTTTGGAAGTGAATTCCACATTAACCATAAATCAAAGCCTTTTCCCCCAATAAATTTTTGTTTCATTTCATCGGATACGGGCTTGATAGCAATCTCCATAGTAGAAAGATTGATATATAAGGTCCGATTGGCATATCCTTTTTGTATTTCACGGATTTCATACTTTTTTTCTGCGAGAATCATAACATTTCACTCCATTTATTTTAATCGATGGATGATTTAATGAGACTTTTGAATTAAATATTATTTGTATCAATTTAAAGTAAAGGATAATCCCCAATTTTTGATATTCCATATTGATAACAAATTCCTTAAGATATGTTTAAATACCCAATTAACGTATATTTACCTTGACACCTTGATAAGATATTCAATTCCAAGATGACTATACTTTGGCCGGATTATGATTCAATAGCAATTGAATCAAGTGTCTACCATGAATTCATAATCTGTGCATTACATGGGCTTTATATCAGGTGTACTCAACCTTAAACATAATTTAAATCGTTTTTAAAGTGTTTAATTCATCCTTATTGCCTTTGATTTTTCCAGAGTTCACCCTAAACCCGTAGCTACCCTAAAACTCTGATATAAAGTATTGTCAAATATGACTAAGCCATTTTTTTCTCCCAATAAAAAGGTAATTAACAATAAAACACAAAAAAAGATAAAGATAAGCAAAAAATTGTAAAGGAGTTGAATAGAATGAATGTAGCTAATAAAGCTAAATGGTATTATTTAAATGTCAAAAGAAAAATCGAGTTTTTAGAGGGTGATGAGCTAATCAGTGAATTGGAGGAGGCAATAGAAGATATCCGAAGTAAAAAATTTGATAAAAAGTGGGGAAGATTTAGACATTTGATTAAACATTTAGAATATTTAATTGCAGAAGCTAAGTTTAAACCAAAACAAAGAGGTAGAGAATATGATGCTTTTTATATTCCTCGTTCGGGTGATGGACGGGTTGCTCTTTTTGGACTCTCAAATGTTGGAAAAAGCACATTAATGAACGCAATAACTAATACAGATGTAGAAACAAGTCATTACCTTCATACTACCAAAACTGCTCTAGCAGGAACATGTGAAATAAATAACTTAAAGATCCAGATCATTGATGTACCTGGTTTTTTAGATTTTAAAGAGGAATGGGCAATTAGTAAACAGATTGTAAGAGTTGCTAGAACTTGCGATGCAATACTTTTAGTAATTGATCTATCAATAGATATAGATCGACAATATAACTTCCTTGTAGAACAACTTGAAAATGCTAATCTCCTAAAAGGAGAGGAATTTATGTACAAATATGGGATTATAGCCACTAAGGGCGATCTTGCGGGTACAGAGGAAAATTATAAAATATTAAAATCAAAAACTAATTGGCTCATCCACCCGATTTCAATTAAAAATAAAGAATCGCTTGATAAACTTAAAGAATATCTTTTTTCAGTTTTAGAACTGATGAGAATTTATACAAAACCTCCCCAATGTAAAATTGACTCCAAAGATCCTTTTATTTGCCCTTTAGGTACAACGGTAGAGCAAATTGCCGAGAAAATACACAAAGATTTCATAAAACTTTTCCGTTATGCAAGAGTATGGGGTTCCTCTGTTGAAATTCCCGGACAACACGTTGGAAAATATCATATATTAATGGATTCAGATGTTGTGGAAATAGTAATAAAAAGGCGTTAAACAATATCAAAATACTATTTTTTTAGAAATTTATTAATGAAATTATCAAGCACTTCTTCAATCGTAGGAGAGCCAATTGATTCGATATCATATGATACTTTAATAATTGGCTTGTTGGTTTTGATTAATTTGGCTAAATCAATAGGACTACCATTTAAAATTATATCTGCCTTTACATTGTTAAGAGTTTTTTCTAGATCTTCTATTTGTTGATCGGTGTACCCCATAGCAGGCACGATTTGTGTAATTTGAGGGAAATCTTCGAAAACCTCTTTCATGGACCCCACCAAGGATTTCCTAGGATCTACAATCTTTGCTTCTGCATTTTTAGCAGCAACATACGCAGCCCCAATTGACATACCTCCATGAGTTAATGTTGGCCCATCTTCTACGACTAGAACTCTTTTACCCTTAAGTTTTAAAGGATCTTCTGCTTTCACAACTGAATTTGTATAAACTTTTATGGCTTTTGGATTTAATTCATTAAGATTTTTCTCCACAATTTTTACATCGTCTGTTTTTGCACTGTTCATTTTGTTTATTACAAATACATTAGCATATTTGGCATTTACTTCTCCAGGATGATATTTTACTTCATGGCCTGGTCGTAATGGATCAGTTACAACAAACAGCAAATCTGGAATATAAAAAGAAATTTCATTATTTCCCCCATCAAAAATTATTACATCTGCTTCTTTTTCAGCTTCTCTGATTATCTTCTCATAATCAACTCCAGAGTAGATCACTAAACCTTGTCTGATATATGGTTCATATTCTTCTCGTTCTTCAATTGTACAATCATATTTATCTAAATCTTCGTAATTCTCAAATCTCATGAGATTTTGTTGGACTAAATCTCCATAAGGCATGGGTTCGCGAATAGCAACAACTTTATATCCTTTACTCATCAAATATCGATAGGTTGCTCTAGAAACTTGACTTTTCCCACATCCAGTTCTTACTGCACATATTGCAACCACAGGTTTGTTCGCTTTGAGTTGAGTGAACCTTCCGGATATTAATCGATAATTTGCACCAGCAGAGAGTGCTTTTGAAGCTTTATGCATTACTTCTTCATGAGATACATCAGAATAGGCAAAAACAACCTCATCAATTTCATACTTTTTTATAAGATTTTCAAGTAAATCTTCCGAAACCATTGGAATTCCATTCGGATATAATTTTCCTGCAAGTTCGGCGGGAAACTTTCTTTCTGTCTCTTCAGTAGTACCGACATTTTGTTCTCCGGCAATAGTAAACGCCATAACCTCATATTCTTCATTGTCCTTGAATACAGTAAGAAATACATGGAAATCCATTCCTAATGCTCCAATAATTACAACTTTCTTTCTCTTCATATTTTAATTTTATCCTCATTGTATTCTTAGTAATCCCATATTAATTAATTTGGGATTGATAATTATATTTTTGCATAAATTGGGGGAAAGATAACCCACCGTTAAATAGAAATAAAAAAAAGCAAGGGATCAAAAATGCTAAAAACAAGAGATCATTCATCTTCTTTCAAAATTTTATTGAGGGTTTCTGTCGCATTGTCTTTAATCGATTGTGAAAACATTTTTTTTATGGTTTTTGCCATCATTTTATATTCCTTCGGCGGGAAATAGAATGAAAATCTAGTGTCGGTGCCCTTAAAACCTCCATGGATGTAGCGATAGCGTACGGGCTCTTCCCGCCACTCATCAATATCTACATATGGCTGGGTGAAAAGAGGATCACTTGATTCAGTAGACTCATTTACTGTTATTATAATTCACCTATTATTTTTTTGTTTAAATTATAATTTTTAATTTTTTTTTCATCATAAAAAGAGTTTGATCATAATTTATTAAGATTACCGAATTTCCTAAGGGAATGGCTAAAAATCTTTTAAGATAATGAACTTTTGGTGCTATGGGCTACTAACGCATTTACAATTTCTGGTATTAAATCATTGGGTAAACTATGCCCCATCCCATCTATAACCATTAACTCTGCTCCAGGGATTGTTGATGCAATCTCCTTCCCTGCTTCAATATGATTAAAAGGATCTTCAGTTCCATGGATAACAAGTGTAGGGGCTTGAATTGCAGAGATCAAAGGTTTAATATTACCAGGGACGGATGTCGCTGCCATTTGACGTGCTATGCCTTCAGGATAATAACTGCGATCATATTCTCTTGTTCTATAATCTCTCCCTTGTTCCTCATCATATGTAAAAGTTCCATTAACAAGACGGTCACGTTTAACCATCTCAGATATATATTCCTCGCGTTCTGAAGGAACAGGCGCGAAGAATTGCATTAAGATTTCTGGTTTTGATGGAGGTAGTTCGGGATTTCCAGTCGTACTCATAATTACTGAGAGAGATTGCACACGAGAAGGATGTCTATATGCTATAATCTGTGCGATTATTCCCCCTATTGAAGCACCACATATGTGTGTTTTATCAATATTTAGGTCATTCAAGACACCAATGGCATCATCGGCCATATCTTCTAAAGTATATGGAATATCGGGTATTTCTCCTCGGTTGTAGGCAGCACTAACTTCTACCATGTCTGGTATACTCTCATCTTCAAATTTTGTTGACAACCCTACATCTCGGTTGTCGAACCTAATAACAAAAAATCCATTTTTTGCAAAATTTTCGCACATCTCATCCGACCACGCAAGCAACTGACTTCCAAGTCCCGCTATTAATAATAATGGTTTTGAGCTCGGATCCCCGATTGTTTCATATTCAATCTCGATATTATTTACTTTAGCTTTAGGCATTTTACATAATCTAATTTTTTCTTTTAATTATTATAAATATATGAAATAAATATTCTATATTTTTGGAACTTCTTATTTTAAAGCTGTAAATGCATTTCGAGATCACTTTCCAGTAGATATAAAAAGGTGATTAAGAATAATAATAGATAACTAAATTCTATTAAATAAAAGTTTGAAAAAATGAGACAATACAGATTAAAAATCCTAGTTATTCCACTAATAATAGTTAATCTTTTGCTTTTTGGCATCAATTCTATTGCCAATCCCCCCATGAACAACGTTGTTATTGATGGAATTATTAATGAAAATGAATGGAGTGGTGCTGATTGGAAAATAAACTTCTACTTAGATGTAGATAACACGCCTGATTACAATGGAAAAATTAACGTAGATGGGGAGAACATCTTATATTTAGGTGAGGATTTAAATAATCTCTATTTGGCACTCGATCTATGGAGTGATCGTTCTGACAATGAAAGTAGCGAATGGATTGGTTTTTGGTTAAATACTGCAAACAGAATATATGATGACTATTTTGATTGGGTTACCTTTTTTGATAATGGAGTAGAAACATTACTACATGATGTTGAATACGATCAACCCTGGAGGTACTATTCAGAAGACATTGGTTTGTATACGGAATATATAAGCGATGACACCGAAATTATACCTACTTATGGAAAATTCAATGGGAGTGCTGACCTTTTGCAATATTGGTGGACAGGAGATGTCCAGATCTCTTCAGAACCAATAGGACTTGATAATATCTACTGGGTTAATTTTTCAGTAGATCTCTCCAAATGGTATCCATTTCTGGATGAAATAAATGCAATACAGAGGATACAGATAAGGGTGGGTACTCAACATAGCGTAGTTATAAATGAACAAAAACTTATTTTATGGAATAGTGATGGGATTTTACCACCTTTAAATGATCCTCAACAAGTAATCTCATTGAATAGTCAAAACTCCTATCTGTTAGAGCTTCACGATTATGAATTAACTAATTTAACTGCTGATAATAAACTCCAATTCAGTTTATTTGCGAATAATTCTGCACCCTTTGATACGATATTAAATAGACTCGATTTTAATGTGTATAGAAATCATACTGATTGGGCAGGACATGTTCGGGTTCCCTATTCTACAATAAGTTCCTACCAACTAGATTGGAGTTTTGGTCCTAGCCCCGATAATGCAACACATCATAGGATGTTCGAATTTTCTATACCAAAGGCAGAACTTGAGCATTATGACCCAGATGAAGAGTTGGGAATCATGGTTGGAGGTTATGGTACTTTAGGTTATATAAATGGTTCGAATTTTTGGGTGTTTTCGACAATTGACTATGAGCAACATCCAGAAAACAGTTCATACTACAATTATTATGATATGAAGGGAGTTGGTGAATCCCCTGGAGGTATTTCAGGATATTCAATCTTTATGTTAATTGGAATTACTAGTATATGCTCTATAATAGTGATAAAGAAGAAATTCAAATAATTTATTCATTTTTTTTTATTTTTTATTATTTTGAATACAAATTTTTATTTATATTAACCATTTATTTCTCACTATATGAATGCTAAGGAGAGATTTCTAGCTGTTTTCGATGATAATAAACGAAAAAAGTTAGATCGAGTCCCTACCTTTGTCCAATATATCCGCGACGAGTTTGTTCGATTACATCGACCAAGGTTTAAAAGCGTAAAGGTGCCGTTTCCATCAACTATTTCTAGATTTAAGGACGCATACATCATGGGATTTGAATCTGTCTTTGGGCATGTCCTTCCCGGTCTAAGGGTGAGTCAAGTTGAATTAGAAGATGAGAATAGTGAAAATGTATTAGTCGCATGGAATGGACAACCACCTATAAAAAAATTAGGCTATTACGATCGTGGTCTATTTTTCTCCCTAGAAAATTTGTATAAAGTTAAAGAAACGATGCGGAAAGTTGATGATTCCGACCAAATACGACAACTAATGAATTTCTATGAAAAAATATCCCCCCATATTTTCCCAGTAATCGCCTTCGGGGGGATTTTTGATACGCTGTGGCAATCTATGGGATTTAATAACTTTGCATACCATTATCAGAAAAATTCAAAACTTTATCAGGAAATTATAAAATATTTTGCTGAATTAACCCTTATCCGAATCCAATCTTTTATTGATGCAACTGGGAATCAAGCAGGGATTGTAAATATCAATGATGACATCGCATTCAAGGGGCGTCCGATGATTTCTCCCCAAAGGTGGGAACAAGATATAGGGAAATACTATAAGGAAATATGTTCATTAATAAGAGATATGGGAATGAAGGCGTCATTGCATTCAGACGGGGACGTAACCATGATGATACCAGTTCTAGAAAAAGTCGGTTTTAGTGGTCTTCAAGGTTGGGAAGGAGGAGCTGATCCTAGAATAATAAATGAAAAATATCCTGATTTTGTGGTTAACGGGTTTGGAGATATCTCCCAAATTATTCCATTCGGTACAAAAGAAGACATTTTTAATCATGTGAAAGATTTAATGGATGCTCTAAAAGAAAATCGACATTTTATAATCGGACCGAGTACGGTTATTTATGAAGGCATTCCTTTCGAAAATGTAGAATATTTTATTGAAGCTTCTTATCGGTATGGGAAATATTAAATTTATCTCTAAAAATCAAAACCATTTTCTTTTTTTCTAATTTCAATTTGAACTACCAACTTGAGAAATCCTTCTCTTTCGAAAAATCCCTTTTTAGAGGGTTTCCCGTCAATAGAGTAAGATATCTTATATAGGCTGATTGTTCTGCCCCGGTCACGTATTGTAAAGCATCTTCTAAGGTCATTCCTTTAGCAAAAATTCCATGACCTCTTACTACGACAAATGGATAATTTTTAAGCATCTTAGGTACCTCAATTGATGTATAATACGCTCCTGCGGGAATATCAACATCTATTATAGGAATTTTTTTATAAAGAGTAAATCCTTCAGCATCTATACATGTTATCTCATCCTCAATTAAAGATAATGTCACACAATAAGGATTATGAGCATGAATAACTGCCATTGCATCAGTTTCTAAATAAATCGCACGGTGGACTCCAAGCTCGGTACTGGCGATGAGTGAATTTGAATCTTCCTCTTTTAATTCACATATAACTAAGTCTTCCAAATGCAAATCACCTAACATTGCCGCCCTTCTTTTAATAATAATCTTCCCACCACTTTTAATAGAGATATTTCCTGAATGTGAAGTATTATAACCGTGCCTAACTAAATGTTTACCAACCTTTTTGAAGATATTATATATTGATTCATCGACAACCATAATATTCACCTTTTCTTAATCAAATTTGTTTAATTCCAAGTCTTCTTAAAGTTTCTGGTCTTGGAACTCCTTTTTTGTCCCAGCCTCGAACAAAATAGTATTGTTCCAACATTTCTTCTAATGGAACAACATAACCTTTAGAAAAACCTTCTTTAAGGGGTTCATTTATAAATCTTGGGGGTAAAATATCATCATCTTTGCTTAATCCTTCTCTAATATTAAAGATCCTTTCAAGATTATATATTCTTTCCCCGATTTCAAGAAGTTTTATTACATCATAATCAATTCCTGTAATCGCTTTTAAAAATCGAGCATAATAATCAAGTCCTAAAGCCCAACCTGCAAATACACATATAACTAAACTATCTTCAATTGCCTTTTGATTTTGTTTTAATACTAATAAGTCTGGTTTTCCCGCGATGGTAAACCTATCAATTTTTTTTGGTGCCGCAAATATTTCTAATGAAGCCATATATCCTGTTAGGTGGCACCCTCCTCTATTTGAGGTTGCATAACCTAGTGCCTGTCCAATCGCACCCCTAGGATCATATGCAGGTAATTCTAATCCTTTTACATGCATAGCTATTTCGTCAGATTTGTATATTTTAGAAAGAGCTTTTGAGCCCTCACTAATTTGAGCCCCAATCTCCTTTTTATAAGCAATTTTTCTTACTAAATCTTTTAAAATATCAGTATTTCCAAATCTAAGAGAAGCATTTTCAATAAGCCCTTTTTCTTGCAACTCCATAGCACAGGCAATACTTCCCCCACAAGATATAGTATCAATTCCATATTTATTACATAAATAATTTGCTTGTGTAACTGTAAGTAAATCAAATATTCCAAGATTAGGTCCAAGAGCCCAAACTGATTCATATTCCGGACCTTTACCCTTCATATCCCCTGCTATTGTGAGTCTTCCACATCGAATAGGACAGGCATAGCACCCTTCGTGTTCTTGAGTTAGGTTTTTATTTATCTTCTCTCCACTAACTTTAGCAGCTCTCTCGTCGAAACCCCTCTGAAAATTGTTTATTGGAAACATACCTAAAATATTAATTACATTAACTAAAGCAGATGTACCAAACTTTGGTAAAGAAGAACGGGTAATAGGAACCACTTTTATCTTATCTTGGGCGACTATTACATATTTCTTTAATAAATTTAGATCATGTATCTCAACTTTGGCATTACCCCCTTTCACGACGATTGCCTTAAGGTTTTTAGAACCCATAACAGCTCCAACACCACCTCTACCAAATGCCCTCGCCGCATCATTCATTATTGCCGCTATTTTTATTTGGTTCTCCCCAGCTGGTCCTATCATCAGTACATTTATTCTATTCCCTTCGATCCTTTTTAATTCTGCTAATGTCTTTTCAGTATCGTTTCCCCATAATTTAGAGTTTTCCTTTAAAGATACTCTATTTTCATCTTCGAGTAAAAGATAACCCGGTTCTTTTAACATTCCTTGAATTATAATGCCGTCATAACCACATTTCTTCATAAAAACACCAAAAGAACCGCCAGAATTCGAGAAAAATATTCCATTTGTTAAGGGCGATTTTGTAATTAATGAAAATCTCCCATTTGTGGGTATTATTGTTCCACCAAAAGGACCGGTTGTAAAAATTAATATATTCTTTTGATCTAAAGGATCAGTCTTTATTGGTAGCTTATCCAATAATAATTTTACTCCTAAACCTCGTCCACCAATATAATCTGATAAGATTATTTCAGGAACAATTACTTCACTAAACTTTTCGCGATTTAAATCTACTTCAAGAATTTTGTTATTTAATCCTTTCATACGAGCTTATTTTCTTTTCATTAGAGTGCTATTTTCATATTCTTCCACAATTTTAATCCAATTTTTCCCAATCGGGACATTACTTTTTTGACAATAATAATCCCAGACTGTCCCAAATGGAAGAGTTTTAAGTTCTTCTAGAAGTGCTAATCTTTGGAAGTATTTCTCGTTAATTTCGTACTCTTTTAATACTTCCCATGGTTGAAGTAAAGCGTATAGCATGCTTTTTAATGTTGATCTTGCGCCTATTATCCATGCTGCTACTCTATTAATAGAAGCATCAAAGTAGTCCAGTCCAAGAAAAATTTTATCAATTTCATTACTTCTTATAACCTCTTCAGCAATTTGTACTACTTGGTCATTAAGAATCACTACATGATCTGAATCCCATCTTAAACCTCGGCTGATGTGAAGTAGTATTCCCTTAACGAAAGGTAAAATTGCTGAAATTTTATCTGCAACAGATTCTGTTGGGTGATAATGACCAGTATCAAGTGTTAACATCAGTTGATTCTTTACAGCATAACTCAAATAGAAATCGTGGCTTCCCACGACGAAAGCTTCGCTTCCAATTCCAAATAATTTTCCTTCTAGTGAATCTTGAATATATTTAGAATCTAATTTCTGTTCAAATATTCTATTTAATGAATCCTCCAATAATCCTCTATGACTTGATCGATCAACCGGAATATCTTTTGAGCCATCGGGTATCCAGATATTATGAATAACTTTATCATTCAGTTGTTTCCCAATCTCAATACTGATTTCACGACATCTCATTACATGTTCTATCCAAAAATTACGTTTTTCAGGATCTTTACTACTTAATGTGTAACCAGAATCTGCTTTGGGATGAGAGAACAGAGTAGGGTTAAAATCTAATGCAAACTTCTCCTTTTTTGCCCAATCAATCCACGGTTGGAAGTGCTTTGCATTTATCTCATTACGATCTACAGATTCACCACCAAAATTCCCATAAATTGCATGTAAATTAACTCTGTGATTTCCTGGAATAAGTGAAAGCGCTTTAGAAAGATCAATCTGAAGTTCCTCGATACTCCTCGCCTTCCCAGGATAATTTCCCGTTACTAAGATGCCCCCTCCTGATAATTGAGAATTTGGACTTTCAAATCCTCCTACATCATCTCCTTGCCAACAATGAACTGAAAGTGCAATATTTTCCATTTCTTCAAGAATTTGGTCTGTATCAACTCCTAATTCTCCGTATTTTTCTTTAGCAGTCTTGTATGAGTCCTCTATCTGATTAGGGTTCATTAGGATCACATATACTTATAAGTTTTTATATCATAATGATATTTTTTTTTATTTAGAATAGAATATGTATCATAGAATATGTATCATTGCTAAAGTATGATCACCGTAAAAAGAAGAATAAAGATAGTTGAACTTGTGAAAGATTAAATCTTAATTTTTTTGTTTTATTTTTTGTTTTGTCTTTTTTAATAAAACCTTTTCCTAAATTATCAAAATTTTTATAATTTTAATCCTAATAAGATCGATAATGAATTAATAGAAGTGATTAATTATGAAAGCAGCAGTTTTCTACGGGATTAGAGATATTAGAATAGAAGAAGTTGAGATGCCAAGAATTCAAGATGATGAAATTCTTATCAAAGTTAAGGCTTGTGGTATCTGCGGGTCGGATTTACATATGTATAAACTGAATATGTTTTCTTTGGCTCTTTTAAGACCATTAACTAAAGGTGGGATTCCCGGTCATGAAGTTAGTGGTTATGTAGTAGAGGTAGGAAGTAAAGTAAGAGAAATTAAGGAAGGTGATAGAGTTGTAGCATTTAATAGTGGCGGTATGGCAGAATATGCTCCCGTTCGAAATGTAATCAAAATACCTCCAGAGGTTTCATATGAAGCAGCATCGATGCTCGAACCTTTGAGTAATTCCTATTATGCCCTGATGAAAGGTAATCCTTCTAGTGAAGAGAATGTTATTGTATTTGGAGCAGGAACAATAGGATTGGGTATACTTCAATGCGTGAAAGCTCTTGATATTCATATAAATAAACTTATAGCAATTGATTTATCAGATTTTCGTTTAAATAAAGCAAAGCAGATAGGTGTGGATGAAACTATTAATGCCAACAAAACTAATCCACAAAAAAAAATAAAACGATTAGTTGAAACTGTACCTTTTCCTTTAATGCCAGTTATAAGAATGCCAAAAGTAGATGTTATATTTGACTGTGTAGGATACGTGAAAGACCAAAAAGGTTCTATAGTCCTTCAACAAGCAGTTAATATGGCAAGTCCAAACACAGGGAGGATCGTGATACATGGATTATTTGAAGATATTGTTCCCATTAATTATATGGAAGTGGTTACTAAGCAAATAACTTTGATGGGATCGTATGGCTTTACTCCTGAAACAGTTATAAAAAGTTTAGATTTACTTCGAAATAAGAAAGTAGATGAGTCTCAAATTATTACTCATCAATTTCCATTAGATCAAGCAAGAGAAGCTTTTGAAACTCAATGCAATGTTGATGAATCGGTGAAAGTATTAATAAAACCATAAAAATAAGATTTAAAAATAACAGAGGTTGGTAAATCAACCTTTGATTTCTATGAATCTACATGTAAACTACGAATGAACTTTAATCTTGTTTAATGTTTCTTTAACTCGCAAAAAGAGCGGGATAGATGCGAAAAAGAAGATCGGTGCCAACCAGAATAACCATGGAATTCCAAAAACAGTTGCTATTATACCTCCAATTATTGATCCAACGATTTGAGAAACAGTCTCTACAATATTTAGTATTCCCGTAAATTTTCCGCGTTTGCCTTTGGGTAATAAGTCCTGAGCCCATGCACTAAGAGGAGTTATTAAAGCTAATAAACCAATTAAAACAAATGGGAAGAAAATTAATAACAATACTATATTTGTTGATGCTCCAATCACAGTGAATGGCATTGGTAAAAATCCAAGACCTATAATTCCGATTATAAGGGGAAGATATCTTTTTCTACCATGTTTATCAACAATTTTACCTAGGTAAAGTGTTAGTATGAAAACTATGGGGAAAGCGATTCCGATTATCAGTAATAATTCTAGGGTTGATGCCCCAATATCAAATATAAAGATAAAAAGAAAAGACATCACCGATCCCGTCCCAGTTTGAAAGACAACATAAGCTAGAGTCATTTTATAGAATTCTTTTTGAGTTTTCAATTCTTTCCAATTAAATGTTTGCTTAAGCTCTCGAAAAAATTTCTTTTTCTCAGGGAGTTGGTATTCGGATAATTCTTTTATTAATAAAAACCCTATAATGCTAACGATTATAAAAATGATCCCCCCAATAGATAGCAAGAAGAAATGCCCTCCTTGAGGAATAATGGTCCCAGTAGCACCCGGACGTGGATCGGGAATTCCGAATAATTCATTCCCAAGTAATAAAAAAGCTACTCCTGTTAATAATCCTATATAACTTATCATATTAATAATTCCGTTTGCTCTTCCCCTCTTTTCTATCTCTATGTTGTCTGGGATTAATGATCTTTCCGCGACTAAATACGCATTTGAAGCAACTCCAATAATGACAACGTCCAGTACTAAACATAAATAATAATTTTGTGATAAACCAAAAAGCGTCATTCCGATTCCTGCAATGATTCCTAAAAGTAAATACAGACGCCTTCTACCATACTTTGACCTTGTGTTATCACTAATTATCCCCCAAACAAACATCATGATTAGACCCATTGTTGCAGATAGGGAAACCATTACCGAAATGTATATTTCTGGCAAAAATAAAACATGGTCTAAATATGTGTTAAAATAATTTTGCTCAAAAAAGAAGAATATTCGATCTCCAACCAACAGCATCCCGATGAGTATTACTTGTCGTAGAAGGGCTTTATCGAATGTTTTTTCTTTCATTATAATAATACTTTTGATTTTGTATTGCTAAATCCTATGAATATTATTTAAAATTGGGTAAATATTGCTTTTGTATTTCCATCATCTCATGATACACTGTTTCAGCTATTTCAAAACTTCCACAATTCACATCAACTGCTAAACAATCGATCGCTAATTGTTTTGATTCTTTTAAAATAGCCTCAACACATAAGTCTTGAATAGACGCTTCTATCCGTAAGAGTGCCGCAATATTCTTAGGAATATCCCCCAATTTTACTCCATGAATACCTTCTTTATTAACCATTCCAGAGCACTCGATCACTAAATCTTGAGGTAAATTTTCAATAATCCCTTCATTCAGAATATTTACAGCAATTTCATATGAATTACTATCTTGTAATATGGCTTCGATAATGGGGATTGCTCTCTCTCCTGACTGTCCTCGCGAGACTAAACCTTTTTCAGGGTAACTTCCTTCCTTCAATAAGTTATAATATTTCTTTAATCGTTTATTTGTAATGATTTTTTGTTGTTCCATCATTGTAATCCAGTCAGTTAAATCCTGCTCTGTTGTATATTGAGAGCCTATCTGCAAATATTCGCAAATATGATTATCACCAACATAAGCAAACCATCCAAACTTCTTATATAACTCCAATGTTAGATCTCCAAACATAAATCTATGCTTTTTGGGCGTAAAATACTCAAGACATTTTGAATTAAATTCAGGCATTAAATCTGCTCCCGAGTTTAATTCTTTTAACCCAAATAAAAACGCAAAATGATTGAGACCCCCAGTAATGAGCTGCATATCCTTTAAATCTCTATCCATCATAGCTGATAAGTGAAACGAAGTCAAAAGCGCTATTTGGTGACAAAGACCTACTACTTTTAATTTAGGAAGTGCTCTTTTTAAGGCAAGACATATACGAGAAACAGGATTTGAATAGTTTATAAAGAAGGCATCTGGACATATTCGTTGAACATCTTTCGCTATTTTGATAATATCAGGGATTTGACGGGCACTATGGAAAAAACCTCCCGGACCACCATTTTCTGCCATTCTTTCAGTGGTTCCGTGCTTTCTAGGGATCGAGTTATCTTGCCAACGTAACTCAAATCGATCCCCATGTTCAGTGGCATTTATTATAAAGTCTGCTCCTTGTAGAGCTACTTCTCTATTAGATGTACATTCAATGTTGAATTTATTACCAATTTTTCTATTATCCTCTGAGACAACATCATAGACCATCTGTAATTTATATTTGTCAATATCGTGAAGTGTAATGGT
>WOR8_10003436_pt1 | contig 15470 bp, 6 predicted proteins | sample DeeMarSeWOR38_10_FD_19890 | JGI IMG/M metagenome (IMG submission 19890) | reverse complement strand
ATGGCCGTTTTTTTTGATTATGATAAAGACGACGATCTCGATGTATATGTCCTCACAAATGCCATGGAGGCACAACTTCGTAATGCCATACGGCCCAGAAGGATTCAGGGGGAGGGACCAAGTACCGACAGGTTATACCGGAATGACGGAAACCTTCATTTTACCGATGTTTCCATGGAGGCCGGAATTCTACAGGAGGGATATGGACTGGGAATCGGCCTCTGCGACATTAACCAGGATGGCTGGACGGATGTATACTGTTCCAACGACTTTTTGTCCAATGATCTGCTCTGGATCAATAACGGGGATGGAACCTTTACGGAAGCGGCGGCGGATTATTTCACCCATTTTACCCATAACGGAATGGGGATGGACATCGCGGACTATAATAATGATGGATTGCCCGATGTCGTCGTATTGGATATGCTTCCCATGAGCAATCAGAGACAGAAACAAATGATCGGATACCGTAACCTGACCCGTTTTTATGAAAGCCAGGAATTGGGTTATCATCCGCAATTTTTAAGGAATACCTTACAATTAAACCGGGGTAAGTTCAAGGATGGTAAATATCGATTCAGTGAAATCGGGTATTTGGCTGGAATACATCAAACCGACTGGAGTTGGTCGGCCTTGCTGGCAGATTATGATAACGATGGCTGGAAAGATCTATCCATTACGAATGGATACCGGAAGGATGTGACCAACCTGGATTACATCTATTTTACCTTACGTGAAAACTGGATGTTTGGAACACCAGAAGCGAAGAAAGAACTGGCTGTGTCTGCAATGAATGAACTTCCGGATGTACAGCTCCCCAATTTTATTTTCAGAAATAACAAGGACCTTACATTTACGGATAAATCTTCAGACTGGGGAATGGATTACCCCACCTTCACGAATGGCACCGCCTACGCCGACCTTGATGAGGATGGGGATCTGGATATGGTAATCAATAACATTGACCAGGAAGTTATCCTGTATGAAAATCTGGTAAGTGATCAGAAAAAGCATCATTACCTCAAGATCAAATTTGACCGCTCAGTAAAAGATTTCGAAAAAATCGGATTGAAAGCCTGGATTTTTCATTCGCAAAATAAACAGTTTTATGAATATTCGCCCTACAGGGGCTATAAATCGACGGTTGGTCCCGAGATCCTCGTCGGGCTTGGAGAATCATCCACAGTGGACACCCTGATTGTGATGTGGCCGGATGGAAGAAAACGGAAATGGTATAATCTATCTTCTGATACAACTCTTTATATTAGCAGAACAAACTCATTACCGGGAGCTTTCAATTACCTGCCTTCTGGCTTCAATACCGGGCCTGTTCCGTTTGAATTTATTGACCGGACCGAGGAATATCAATTGAAAACTAAACACCGGGAAACATCGAGAACAGACCTGGACCGGATTCCCATTATCATGCATAACCTGGGGCAATTTGGTCCGGGTATGGCGGTGGGTGATGTAAATAACGACGGCTTGGATGACTTTTTTGTCGGAAATGACAGCCAAAATCCGGGGAAACTGTTTATACAAAACCGGGATAATACCTTTACAAATATCCCCTTCGGTATGGATCCTGAATATGAGGATCTCGGTGCGCTGTTGTTTGATGCCGAAGGGGATGGAGACAGGGATCTGTACGTGGTATCGGGCGGTTCAAACTGGGACGATAATGATCCGATGTACCAGGACCGCCTATATCTGAACAATGGATCGGGTGATTTCTCCAGATCCATGGATGCACTCCCTCCCATACATTCATCAGGTTCCTGTGTTATCGGTGCCGATTATGACGCGGATGGCGATCTCGACCTGTTTGTTGGAGGCAGGTTATCCCCTGATAAATATCCCACTGCTCCAAAAAGTTATTTACTTGAGAATCTGGGAGGGAGATTCAGGGATGTCTCTGATAAACTGGGACCTGATCAGGGATATATCGGCATGGTTACGTCGGCACTCTGGACGGATCTGAATGGAGATCTCCTGCCCGATCTGATCGTTGTGGGGGAGTATATGCCGGTTACCATCCTGATCAACCGGCAAGATGGATTCGAAAATAGAACCACCGAATATAAGCTTCAGGATACAGAGGGTTGGTGGAACAGCATCAATGGATCCGATCTGGATAACGATGGCGATACGGATTATGTCGTGGGAAATTACGGGATAAATTCCTTTTTCAAACCATCAGAAGATCATCCGGTCGAATTGTATGCGAATGATTTTGATAAAAACGGATTATTCGATCCAATCACGACCGTATACGTTCAGGATGAATCCTATATCCTCCACCCGAGAAATTTAATGATCGACCAGATCCCATCCTTTGAACTGAGATTCAGGACCTTCGAGAAATACAGCACGACTCCCTTTAACCAATCCTTTACAGATGAAGAAATAAATACCTCCATTCATTTGTCATGCAAAACCCTTGGGTCCATACTACTTGAAAAAAAGGATTCTAATTCGTTCCTCATCCATCCGCTTCCTTTAAAAGCCCAGTTCTCGCCAATTTTCGGAACTGTATTTGAAGATTTCAATAACGATGGCCTTTCAGACATTTTTCTTATCGGTAACAGTTATGCGGAAGAAACTGTCTATGGTTATTATGATGCCTCTTACGGCTCCGTTCTGCTGAATCAGGGAAAATTTTCCTGGAAATATGTGGAAAACAATACAATTAATCTGATTGCGGATGGAGATAAAAAAGCACTCTCGTTAATATGTATAGGAGATCAAAATTCATTTATCCTGTCAGAAAACAACGGATTTTTACAGACTCTTGTGACAGGTACGACCTCCACCGGTAAGATCCTGGAATTTGAGGATGACGACTGGTATGCGATTATAACATATAACAATGGAAGTAGTACCAAAAAGGAGTTTTATTACGGGGCAGGGTATCTATCTCAAAGTACCAGGAAACTGAAGATCGATCAACGTGTCAAAAGTATAAAAATAGTCAAATACTCGGGGAAAACGCATAATTATTAAAGAAGATGGATTATTTTTAGATGATCACATACGGCAAGTTCAGTTTTATATTATTAGGAATTTCCCGTACTTCTTAAGTTCTATTTTACATATAAAATACATTACCGGCAGAAATTAAATAGAATTAATTTTTTTTATAAATCGTACATTTTAGCAACTTGTTTTGAAGGTAATTATTTCCCTTTCAATCGGTCTTTTAATTTTTTCAATAATCTGCTTTTCGCAACCCGGATACGGTCAAATTATTACCGGAAATGGAGGTCAAACGGTGGAATTGTTACAATTGAAAGCCAGGGAGGAAGGTTATATTCTATATCTGGATCCTGAATGGTTCAGGAATATTAATATATCCGTTGAACTCATGGATCTTCCTCTTTATCGATTATTCGATCAACTCCTCCCGAATTTAAAATTGCAAACAATCCAATTCCCACCCAATTATCTGGTGATTACACAAAAAATACAGAAAATAGAGGATAAATTTCACCAGGACGATGGCCTTCCATTGGAACAGAAAGAGTACCATTTCGATCCGACGAAACAATATACTGTTTCAGGAACAGTCCTGGATAATAAAAGTTCAGAACCTCTGATCGGGGCCACCTTGTATGTTCATGAATTACAATCCGGAACGATTACCAATGAATTTGGAATTTTTACCCTGACATTGCCATCATCCCGATATCGGATATCGGTTTCAGCTTTAGGTTTCGAAGGTAGTGAAATAAATATTCCCCTGATTAAGGATACCACGATGGAAATTACCCTGTATGATAGAACAACCCAGTTACAGGAGATCATTGTTTATGATATGTCGGAAGATAAAAATGTGACGGATATTTCCATGGGCACTACAAGGATCAATCTTCAGACATTGAAAAAAATTCCTCCCATGATGGGTGAAGTCGATGTTATTCGAAGCATTATGCTCCTTCCGGGCGTTACCTCGGTAGGTGAGGGGGCCACAGGATTTAATGTACGCGGAGGGAGTGTTGATCAGAACCAGATCCTGATCGATGAAGCTCCGATTTTCAACCCATCACATTTTTTCGGTTTGTTTACGGCCTTTAACTCAAAAGCGATCAAAGATCTAACCATTTCCATGGGAGGCATTCCAGCACAATACGGTGGACGTATATCTTCCATACTTGATATAACGGTAAGGCAGGGCAACAACAAAAGGATTCAAGGTGAGGGAGGTATCGGCCTGATTTCAAGTAATCTCCTGATTGACGGCCCGATTTTTAAAGATAAAACCACCTTCCTCCTATCCGGTCGTATTACTTATTCTGATTGGTTTTTACGTTATATTCCTGACACTGAGATCAGCAACAGCAGCGCTTATTTCCATGATTTTATTGGAAAGGTCACCCACCAGATCAATACACGGAATAATATTTCAATCAGCGGGTATACCAGCATGGATAGGTTTAAATTCCCCGGAGATTCGGTTTATGGATGGTCGAATAATTCTGGTACCCTCAAATGGTCGAAAACCATTAGTCCACGGGTATTCACAATGAATTCATTTATTTTCAGTAATTATGATTATACAGTATGGGGAACGGAGCCTGAGAACGCCTTCAAATGGACTGCCGGCATTTCCTACTTAGGAATTAAAAGCGATTTTACGCTCATTCCGAATCTGGAACACAAAACGGATGCGGGTATACATCTGAACTATCATCAGGTCAACCTGGGTGATATGATCCCAGATTCCGATAAATCAAATGTGAATGCATTATACCTTGATCCTGAATCGGCTCTTGAATCCGCTGTTTATTTAAACCACGAATATAAAATCAATTCAGACATTACCTTAATGGGTGGACTCAGGTATTCTCATTTCATGATATTCGGACCAGGTACATCCTACACATACGATCCTGAAAAACCTAAAGGGATTTCCACCATAATCGATCAGCAGGAATACGCACAGGGAGAGATCATCACCCAATATGGCGGATTGGAGCCCAGGTTCTCCATCCGTTTCGGTCTTGACAGAAATACATCTCTTAAAGCCAGTTATAACCGGATGATCCAATATATTCATCTGATATCCAATACTTCTGCTGTTTCACCCGTTGATATATGGAAACTCAGCGATACGCACATTAAACCACAGATCGGAAATCAAATCACGGCCGGGATATTTAAAAACTTCAAAGTCAATACGTACGAGACTTCCCTTGAATTATTTTATAAATTCATCGACAACAGTTACGATTATAAGGATGGCGCCGATCTGATCTTGAATCCGAATCTTGAAAGAGAATTGATCCGCGGAAAAATCCGAGCCTATGGAGCTGAATTCCTGATAAGGAAAAATAAAGGAAGGTTAAATGGATGGATTGCCTATACCTTATCAAGAGCAGAAAGGAAAGTGGAGAGTCAATTTAGGGAGGAAACAATCAACTCAGGTAATTATTACCCTGTAAACTACGATAAACTTCATGATCTGGCCATTGTCGGTAACTATGATTTTACAAGAAGGCATTCGATAGGATTTAATTATGTATTCTATTCAGGACGCCCGATCACTTATCCGGCAGGCAGCTATGGATATAGCGGATTTCTGATCGCAAATTTTGAAATGCGTAACCAGGAGCGTATTCCGTCCTATCACCGGCTGGACCTTTCTCTGACCATCGAAGGGAATCATAAAAAGGATAAAAAATGGCATAGTTCATGGACTTTTTCAATATATAATTTGTATGGAAGGAAAAATCCCTATTCGATCTTCTTTAAAGCAAGAGGTTATAAAGTCGCACAGGCCTATCGTTTATCTGTCATCGGAGCTGCTATTCCTTCTGTTACTTATAATTTTAAATTTTAATGAAAGATTATATCCCCATATCAACGATTCTGATCCTGGGTCTGATTCTTATCCTGATAGCCTGTATTGATCCTTTTGAAACGGAGGTTGAGGCGGGTGAAAAAAGACTGGTGGTTGAAGGACATATTACAACCGCCAAGGGGCCTTATCAGGTGGTGCTTTCTTATTCGGGGAATTATTCTCAACTCGTGGACGGTATTTCTGAATTCATCTCCGGTGCTTATGTCTGCATCCACGAGGATCAAGGAGATTGTTCTGAATTGTTTGAGGTATCACCCGGTGTCTATAGAACATGGGATGAAAGTTTTCAGGGTGAGCTTGGGAAAGCCTATCATCTGGAAATAATTCTTCCAAATGGGAAACAGTATCTTTCGGAACCGGAAAAAATGCTCAAACCTCCTGAAATATCTGAAATCTATTATGAATACCAACCAGGAACTAATTTATTGTCCAAAGGATTTTATGTATATATCGATGTTAATGATCCTGCAGATCAGGTTAATTTCTATAAGTGGGAAACGGTTTCCTGGTATTTATATTCCTGGGATCCCTGCTGGAAACGGATCAACGATTTTTCTCCTTTTAATATTGAATCGGATAAGAACATCAATGGCAATAAAATAGCCAGAAGACTGGTGAAGATCGCTCCGTATAACAGCCGTTTCCCCTATGTGGTAACCACCTATCAACTCGGGTTATCTGAGGGAGCGTATCAGTACCTGAAAAACGTGAATGATCAACTCAATCTTTCCGGAAGCATTTTTGATCCGCCTCCAAGTTTTATTCGGGGTAATATCATAAATGAGGAAGATCCGGATGAAATCGTACTTGGTTATTTTTATGCAGCAGGCACTTCAAAGCTGGAAGTAGCTATTGACCGGAGCCTCCCTGAAGATGCGCCATCCAGTTATGCCGAAATACAAAATGCACCTTTATACTGTGGTGATCCGTGTGATTGGATGTGTGTAACCTTTGCAGGTGGGAAATGCGGTGTTCCTCCCTGCCCGCCGGAATGTAATGAGCTTCCTGATGTAACCTATAAACCACCTGAATCATGGCCCATGCATGAAGCGATCTGCGATGAATAAATTCGGGATTCAAATACTGATCCTATTGCTTTTTTTCCACTGGACATATCTTCCTGCACAGGAAAGGTATGTTTCGATTTACGTTAATAAACATTATTTTTCAGTCGGCGAAAATATCCATTTTTCGATCTTCAGGAATTCTTCTGGCGAAATCCCTGAAGGCATGTCCTTTTATGTTACCCTGATGAAAATCAATAACGATCATCAGAAGCTGGTCGGTGTAGTGAGAGTCCGCTGGAATGGCCTCCTTGCGAATGGAATCCTTTCTGTAACGGAAGATTTTCAAACAGGCAGCTATCTTATTGGAGCTTATCCATCGGCTATTATGCATGAAAATCGACCGGCTGATTTTTTATATCTCTACATCCTAAATCCGTACGAAAATGGAAATCAGAAAAATGAGCCTGAAACCGAATTCATTAACAATCCGGAATTAGATGCAGAAAATAATGAAATCAGGCAAAATAAATATACGTTCCCCTTTGCAATAATAGAAGATTTTCAAAATAAGGATCTGTCAATCCTGACCGGAAAGATTCTCACAGAAAATTACGATCCGGTAAGGGCTCATTTTTCAGTTTCAATAACCGGCAAGCAATTTTACGATTATAGACAATCAGAATTTATATCGGATTTTTTTACCGGAAAGGTAAATATGGAAAAGAAGATATCTGCTGAAAATGATAAGATAAATTTTGATTTGATCCTGAAAGAACAAAGCTATATACAAGGCAGATTGTTGATCAATGACGATCCTGCTGGAATTAAAAAAGTGTACCTCTATGCATATGAAAAGGGCATCCCGTATCTTGATATGTACATTACCGATTACGAAGGGAAATTCCGGTTTCCTGAGCCACCTTTTCCCGATATTTATACAATTAAGTTATTTACTATCCCCGAGGATGAAAAAAATTATAAATTTCACCTGCTAAACCGTTTTCAAACCGACAGTATATTATATCTTGATATACCGGACTACTCTCTTCCCCGTGTCCGGGAATATGAAATCTATGCATTGAAAAAGTTCCTTATTGACCAATCGTATGGATCTAAACCTGAAAATATCGATAAAAGTTCCTCCAATCAACGATCCATGGATAACCTTGCATCTCACGTAATCCTTTTGGATGAATACATCCCTTTTCACACCCTTGCCGAGATCATTCGGGAGATCGTACCTCAGGTAAGCATTAAATACAGAAAGGGAATCTATCAGATTCGAGTCTATGATCAACGCGCCAAAAACTACTGTTGCAAGAAGGATCCCCTGATATTCATCAATAACGAACCTTTCCCAAATAATACAACCGCAATTAATATGAATGCATCCGATATTTACAGCATAGCGGTTATCAGACCGATCGAAGCCATCCGGGAATTCGGGGATATTGGAATTAATGGTATGCTGAAAATTAATTTACGCGAAGGTATCACGGTTCCTGTTTCGGAAGGTCCCTGGAAGGCAGATTTTAAAATTGCAGGTATTCAGGCTGAAAATAATTTTGTCACTTCCAGCCTCCCCGAAGATTATCCTGATTTTCGTAATTTCCTCTACTGGAAGGGGGTGGGAACTACAAATACGGATGGATCCATAGAGCTCAAGTTTAAGCCATCAAAATTAAATACTGATTTCATGATCATTATCCGGGGAATAACAGAAAAGGGGGAACTGCTCGATCTGGACATCCCATTTACGTTTGAATAGCACCAGAACTTGTTAACAAACCAACAGATTTCTGCAATTTACCGGTGCGTAATGGTCACTGTCCAGGTTCCCGGCTCCATGATCGTGAATCGCATGCGCCTGGGTGAATTGAGATTATCCACTCCACCAGGCAATGTTGTATCCTGTGTTCCGTAGGGTAATATATACCTTATGCCTATCGTTACAGGAAAAGCAACATTTTCAATATCTGCATTCAGCCTGCCCCCCTCATTAGTAACAAGTTGAATCACCCCATTCGTAATCTCAAGGATTTCAAAATTCGTAATTCTCCGGATATTATTTTCAAAGATCTTTATGGTCAAGCGAGTACCGAAAGGATCGGAATTAACGAATGTATAGGTAGCATTTTCCAGTCTTTCGGTTTCAATCACTTTATATCCGGCAAGTAAAGATTTCTCCTCACCCATATAACGGAATCCATTCACCTTTCCTTTAAAATATCCTTTCTGAACCTCTCCCGAAACCAAGGTTAGTTCCCCATATCCGTATATTTCCCCGTTTTTCCATAGGCCTTTAAATTCACGGCCATCCTCAAATATCAGTGTTCCCTGTCCGTGAGGATAACCCTTCCTGAATTCACCCGAATAGGTGACACCCTCTCCCTTGGCAACTCCTTCTCCCTGTGCCAGTCCATTTTTACATTCGCCCGTATATTCAATTGCGAGCGCTTCCAGCAATACCGTACATTTTTGAGCCCATGTTTGAAATCCTGAAGCAGATAGTGTGATGCTCATAAAAAAGAATATGGATTTCATAATGATACGATTAAAAAATCATTTCAAATCTGATTAAAAAAAAAGGGGCCCGAAACAGCCCCTTTTATCTTGTTTTGTGTTTAATAGCCTTCGTTTTGTTTTACATTTTTATTCAGATCAACTTCACCTGTCGGGATAGGATATAACAGATGTTTCGGCATCTGGATATTAAACGACTGTGTATCCGAGCTGAAGTCGAAATTTGACAGATTAATATGACCGGCTTTATGCCATCTTCTCAGATCCAGCCATCGCTGACCCTCTCCTGCCAGTTCCACCAGCCTTTCATCCCTGATCCATTGCCTTACCTGATCCTGGCTGGCGCCCGTCGCCAAGTCGGCAGGTTCTCCTGTAGATCCCATATTTCTTGCTCTGGCACGAACCTGATTTATAAGCGCGATGGCTTCGTTTTGGTTTCCGGTTTCATTCAAAGCTTCCGCTTTCAACAGAAGGACATCCGCATAACGAAGCATTCTGAAATTATTGAGGGAACCTACACCCGTATTGGTCAACTGATCCTCAAGAATATATTTCTGAATATGTTTATCGGCTGTGTTAACAATTTCAGGTAACCTAGGATCATCCGGATCAATCGCATTGATTAGTTTTTCGGTAGCTACCCAGGGTGTCCCATCCCAGAAACTCCAGTGATTATTAAAGAATCCATAAAATGCCGACATCGTACCGATCACGGTAAAGTCGTCGTTGGATAACCATACATTATCCGTAGCCGTCGGATTGCTGTTTTGTACCTCGAACAAGGATTCATCATTATTTTCCGAATTAATGGAGAAATTATCGCGGTAATTAGCAACCAGGGATTTTCCGGAGATCTTATCAAAGGAAGAAATCGCCTGGGAATACAAGCCGTTATCGCCGGTCCAGCTTGCCTTGAATACCTGAGCTTTACCCAGGAATCCGTTTGCTGAATTACTTGTTGCCCGGCCCCTGTATACATCCGGCCAACTGGAAGGTAATAAAGCCGCGGCGTCAGTAAAATCGGCGATCGCCTGATCCAGTAATTGTATTCCATCCGAACTGGGAGGATTAATGGCATCCTGCGAATTAATCCTTTCATTAATCACCGGAGAAGTTCCAAAATAATTCCATAACATAAAATTGGTAAGACCTCGAAGGAAAAGAGCTTCTCCTTTATGATTATCACGGGTATTTATACTGGCGTATACGGATTTTTCTCTTTCCTCGTCCATGGCAATTTTTTCCAGAAAGGTATTCGTCCTGTTTATCAACTGATAATAGAGGTCATAAGCTCTGTTAAGATCTCCGTCGCCAGGTTGTAAGGTAGAGAATACCTCGTAAGCATACGCATTAACACTCGTAATATCATCCCCCGGTAAGAGGAAAAATTCATGCTCCCAATTATTATTATTATAAGTATAATGGTCAGCCAACTTGGAATATAATGCCACCACAGAACGTTCATAATCAAGCTCCTGAGTAAAATAATTAGCTTCTGTTTCTGTTAGTGGCTTCAGATCAAGGTTTTCTTCATTGCAGGCGATTGTCGAAATCAATGCCAGCAAAATCAATAAAGAATATATCAACGCTTTCATAACCATATATTTTTTTTCTATAACTTAAATCGAATTAAAATGTTGCGTTCACACCAGCGGTCCAGGTCACCGGAATCGGCACATTGTCGTTTTCGGGATCATTTCCTGTCCAGTTTGTAAATGTAAACACATTCGTTCCGCTTATATACAGACGTACCCGTTCAATATAACTTGTCTTTCCCAGTAAACTCTGCGGCAGCGTGTAACCTAAGGTTATATTTTTAAGCCTCATAAAACCGGCCTTTTCCGCAAACCGGTCAGAATACCTGCCATTCCCGGCCGGATCTCCCCGGACCGCTCTTGGAAGCGAATTCAACTTATCATCCGGATCCCATGAATTCTTATTCGATGGAGTCCATCTATTCAGCACTGCCTGCCACTGGTTGATTCCCTGGGATCCCATTCCTGTACCTTTGGCTCTTTCCGTATTGTATTTATAAACATCACCTATACCCTGGAAGAAGATGCTGAGGTCTATGCCTTTCCAGTTGGCACCCACGGTAAATCCATAATAATGACCGGGAATTGTGCTGCCAATAAAGGTTCTGTCATTCAAATCAACCACACTATCGGGAATTGGAGAATAAAAATCATATTCATCATTCGGTGGTCCATGTACATCTTTGAAATAAAAGTCTCCAGCCGATACCAGGGCTGCATCCGCCTGATTGTCGGTATATACAGACCACCAGTCATCCACTTCCTCCTGAGACTGGAATATACCCGCTGCCTGGAAGCCCCAGAGATGGAAAAGGGGCAATCCTTCGGCAATCCGGAGATTTTCACCCACATTTATACTCCCGCCGCCTCCTACAAGCCCATAAAAGGGCTGATCATTCCAGACTTCCTTTACTTCATTGTGGATAGTTGTCATGTTACCACTGAAGAAATATTCCAGGTCGCCCACGCGCCCATTATAGCCCAACTGAAATTCAAATCCACGGTTTATTACCGATGCTACGTTGATAATCGGGTTATTGTAATTACCTACACTGGAAGGGAAGGATACCTGCTGAAGAATACCTTCTGTCAAACGATCATAGTATTCAATCGTTGCGGTGATCCGGTTATTGAAGAATATTCCGTCAAAACCGATATTTTTCGTAGTAGATGTCTCCCAACTCAGGTCTTCCGTTGGAAAATCCGGAAGAAAGGTTCCCTGATATACCGTTCCAAAGGCATTCCCATTTCCCGAACCATAGGCATACTGAGGATTCTGGTTCACGGTTGAAAGGAAAGCAAAAGGTTTGGTCTCCTGGTTACCCAGCTGTCCCCATCCGGCCCGGATCTTCAGGTCATCAATAAAGGTAAGATTGCTCATGAAATTCTCCGAGCTTATCCTCCATGCCAAAGCCACGGACGGGAAAGTACCCCATCGGTAATCGGGAGCGAACCTGGAACTACCGTCACGGCGCACCGTCACATCCAGGTAATACCTGCTGGCGTAATTATAACTGGCCCTGGCCATATAACCTTGCAGGGCAAATTCGTCTCGGGTCGATGAAGCACTTGTATACTCCTGATTTTCAGATATCAACCGGAAAGCCGGATCTTCAAATATATGTTGTTCAGTCCCTCCAAAGAACACTTCAAAACCATACTTCTGATCCATGGCATTCAACGTCACATTGATGTTATGTTCACCAAAACTCTTCAGCCAATCGACCGTTAATTCCTTAACGATATTGAAGTTACGGTTGTGACGTTCTCCCAGGTTACCGGTTGAAAATCCATCACCGGTTGCATATGGATTTCCGGGCGTTATACTGAACATTGCAGCATCCACACTTCTCCAGGTTTTCCGGATATTATAATACCAGTCCAGACTAATATTTCCCTTGATCTTAAGTCCTTTGATCGGCTCCAGCTGTAAATAGGCGTTCCCTATATTTCTGATGATATTATATTTGGTTTCATTGATCCTTCTATCCGTAAGTGCATATTGATGTGTTTCGGTCTCCGTACCATATTTAATAATATAATCCACCAGATAAGGAGGCGCATCGGCATTTGTGCCGCCAAATAACGGATGATCCGGGTTAGGTGTGGTAAGGGTATCCACGGTGGTTGCATATCCGTATTTTTCTTCAACCGGACTATTGATTCTGTAAAAATCATCCTCGATGAAGATCGGTTGCCACGGGGGTGCGCTCACGGCGTTGGTAAACGAATATCCGCTATTGCCCAGATTATCCACGTAGGCAAGACGATAGGTAACGCCGGCTTCCACCCAATCGGCTATTTTACTGGTTATATTGGTGGCAAGGGAATATCTCTCCTGCCAGTCTCCTCTCAATGGAGAATCCGTATAAGAATATCCTGTTGAAACATAATAATTGGTATTCTCATTACCCCCGTAAACCCGCGCGCTGGCATCGACAACCGCAGCATTTTTGTTGAGAAAGGGCTGTTGCCAGTCAATCGTCGGATTATTACCCATATACCTTTCATGCTGGTTTATCGCATTGGTACTGTCCGGATTAAACCAGGGCGGTAATGTGAAATTAGGATTGTTATTATTCGCTTCTGTGTAAAGATTCACATAATTCGGAACATCCAACAGATTATACATATTCGGAATATTCTGGACCCCGTAACTGTATGAAATATCAACTTTAGGTCTTCCCTGCTTCCCTTTTTTAGTGGTGATCAGGATGACACCATTGGAAGCCCTTACCCCATAAATAGCTGCAGCTGAGGCATCTTTCAAGACCGAAATGGATTCGATATCATCCGGGTTGATCATGGAGAGAACATTTACAGGCCCTCTCAAATCTCGAGTTCGGGCATCAATCTGTTCATATCCTGAACCGTACTCAGTAATAGGCACACCATCTATTACGTACAATGGATCTGCAATCCCGAAAGTGGAAACACCTCTTACACGTACAGTGGGTCGGTCACCCGGTCTGCCGCTGGGTGTAGAAACAAATACACCTGCCATACGTCCCTGCATAGCCAGCTCGGGAGCCTGAGAAATACTCTTCTCAATCTCATCGGATTCCATCACCGAAATAGCACCGGTCAGGTCTTTTTTCTCACGGGTCCCATATCCGATCACAACCACCTCGGATAATTGAGTTACATCCGATTGCAGCAGGACATCAATTATGGATTGTGTACCCACTTCGATGGTCTGAGACCGGTATCCAACCGAACTGAAAGTAAGGGAGGCCCCTGAGGGTACCGTCAATTTATAATTCCCGTCCAGGTCCGTAATGGTACCCGTGGTTGAACCGGTAATAATAATGCTTACTCCCGGAATGGCTGTGCCGTCTTCCGCGGAGGTCACTTTCCCGCTCACTGACCTGTCCTGTGCCCGCAAATGTCCGAAAAAAAACAAGGAAAGCACAATCAGAATCAATTTCGGGAATCTGAATCGCTCGTAAAAATTTCTCATAACTACATTGATTTAAAGTAAAAAAATAGATTCTTCCTGTTTTTAAACTATAATTCAAGTTAAATTTTTCGCATCTTCAAGTCAAAAATTTTATCGAAATTCAACATTGGATTTCCTCAAATTTATAATAGTTATAAAAATGCTGTCAAAAAGGACTGGTAAATTAATTTTCTATTAAATATATTAAAAAAAATTGCTAATATCTAAAATTATCTGTATGCATTTAAATGCGAAATCCATAAAATACGATCCCAGAACGAGTCCTCATTTTTATATTTATAAATTTAACATGACATTTATATCATAATCCTAAATTATTATCAAAATTCATGAATTTCTTTTTCCTGCCGTTAACCGGTTCATTTAAGTATTTTAAATTCCGATTTTGGAATACTATTTAACACATATTTTTTTATATGGACCTTTTTTTGCGGCTGCCATTACTTTTTACAAGCAGGGTCATATCGTCCTCTCTTTTGTCACCGAACGGATCCCCTCACAAGTGGAAGAAGGAGAATTAGTGCAGCGATTCAATTACTTATGATCCTGTTTCCGGCTGGAACCATTTATTGGTCAATGGAAGTGGTCGTTAAAATCTGGAAAACGGAATTCCCCATACTGGGGATCAGCCAGTCGTAACTCTCCAATCCATTTTGGTTGATCATGGTAACGAATTTCATGATCGGGGTGGCCACCCCACCCATTGGGGTATGTCTTTTCGTTATGCCGCATATCCGTGGTTGAAAGTTGGATTATTGATGAAAAGTACCCTTCCTTCGATAATTTTTCTTTTGATTGTTACTTACCTCCCTGTGCTGTCTACTTTCCTTCCTAAGCTAATCATGAAATAATAATCCGATCCAGTTCACACGAATCGAGTCTATGGCCAATGGAAAATATGAAAAAACTGGATAAGGAGTTGAGGACAAAAATAGAGAAAGAAGGCGTAATTTTTACCAACCCGGACAGGTCTGCGTTAGAAAAAGCATCGCAGCCTACTTATGAGGCCATTTATTCTGTTTAAGGCAACGAATAGCAGCTTATCTTAAAAAAAATCATGGAGACTAATTAAATTCGGGTATGAA
>WOR8_10003432_pt1 | contig 15481 bp, 11 predicted proteins | sample DeeMarSeWOR38_10_FD_19890 | JGI IMG/M metagenome (IMG submission 19890) | reverse complement strand
TATGTTGGAGAGCAGAAACAGAAACAGGCCCAGATACAGGGCGCCGATATCACCGCGTAAAGGCACCTCGAACCACAGCACGGCAACCAGGATAATGAGCGTGGCCTGGAGCAGACCGATGAGCAGCCCCGGCACGGCCTTGCCGATGAGTATCTCCACGGGCCGCAAGGGCGTTACCAGTAACTGATCAAAGGTGCCGGCCTCTCTTTCCCGCGCCACCGAGAGTGCCGTCACCAGCAGCGAGACGACCAGCGTCAGCAGGGCGACGATGCCTGGCACGATGAACCAGCGCGACATCAGATTCGGATTGAACCAGGCGCGCGTTACCAGATGCGCGGGCGGCGGCGCAAGGCCCTGGCGCCGGGTCCAGTCGCTCGAAAACTCCAGCACGACGCTGCGCGCGTAGTTGAGCGCCAGCAGCGCCGTATTCGAATTGCGGCCATCGAGGATGAGCTGTACCTGTGCCGGACGCCCGGCGAGCAGATCCTCGCCGAACCGCGCCCCCACGTGCAGCACCATGAGGGCCTGGCGGTTATCGATGACCGGGGCGATGGCCCCATCGTGGTCGACATGACCGACGAGCTGGAAGGCCGGCGCCCCCGCGAAGCGGCTGACCAGTTCGTGGGAAATCGCGCTGTTGTTCTCGTCAAACACGGCGAAAGGCACGTTATCGAGATCAAAAGTCGCGGCGTAACCGAACACGACGAGCTGGATGACCGGCGGCCCTATCAGCACGAAGCGGCTGCGTTTGTCTTTGACCAGCGCCAGGAATTCCTTGATGACCAGCGCAACGAGATGACGCCACACGGGATCACTCCAGCCGCTTGCGGGCCTTGCGGCGCACCAGCACGAGAAAGACAGTCGCCATCAGCAGCAGGGCGGCTGCGTTTGCCAGGATCACCGCCCAGATATCGCCGGCCAGAAAGACCGTCTGCAGGATCGCCACGAAATAGCGCGCCGGGACGACATGAGTGAGCCCTTGTATCGGCGCCGACATGGAACCGATGTCGAAGATGAACCCGGACAGGATAAAGGCCGGCAGAAAGGTCACGATGATTGCCACCTGAGCGGCCACGAACTGGTTTTTCGCGACAATGGAAATCAGCAGTCCCATGCCGAGCGCGGCAATCATGAACAGCGCGGAGGCCGCCATCAGCAGCCAGAACGAACCGCGCAGGGGAACATCGAACTGCCACCGGGCCATCGCGACGGTAAGCAGCATGCCGCCCATGCCGAGGATGAAATAGGGGATCAGTTTGCCGAGCAGGAGTTCCTGGATGCGGATCGGCGTCACCAGCAGCGCCTCCATGGTGCCGCGCTCCCATTCGCGCGCAACCACCAGCGCGGTCAGCAGTGCACCGGTCAGGGTCATGATGACGGCGATGAGCCCCGGCACCAGAAAATCACGGCTGCGCACCGCGGCGTTGAACCAGACCCGGTACTCGAGTTCCACCGGCAGAAACTGCGGCAGACCCTTACTCGCCGCGTACTGATTCAGCCAGGTCTGCCAAGCGCCGTTCACATAGCCCTGGGTAATGCGGGCCTGATTGGCGTCCACGCCGTTGACGATGACAGCGATCGGTGCACTCTGCCCGCCGAGGAGCTGGCGACCGAAGTCCGCCTTCAACCAGACGATAGCGTCGAGCAGGCGCGCCATCAGCGCCTGCTCGGCCGGCTGGAACTGCCGATAGGCGAGCGGACTGAAGTATTCCGACTCGCTAAAGGCGGCCGTCAGGCTGGCGGTCGCCGCATCGGGGCTTTCCACCACGATCCCGATCCGCACGTGTTTGGCGTCTAGCGACACACCGTAGCCGAACAGGAACAGCAGTACCGCCGGCAGCACGAAGGCGATGGCGATGCTGGAAGGATCGCGAAGGATCTGCAGGCTCTCCTTGCGCACCATGCCGCGCAGGCGCATGCGGGCCGCACGTCCGGCGCCGGCTTTCATGTGGCGGGCGCCGCGGACTGGTGTTTCTCGATCAATCCGATGAAGGTGTCCTCCATGGTCGGATCGGGCCGCTCGGGCGTACGGAAGTGCGCCTTCATGGTTTCCGGGGTGCCTGCGGCGAGGATTTCCCCATCGGCCATGATCACGAGGCGGTCGCAGTAATTGGCCTCATCCATGAAGTGCGTGGTAACCAGCACCGTTACGCCGCTTTCGGCGAGCGCATTGATGTGACGCCAGAATTCGCGGCGGGCCAGCGGATCAACGCCGGAGGTGGGCTCGTCCAGGAACAGGATCTCGGGGCGGTGCATCAGCGCCGCGGCAAGCGCCAGACGCTGTTTGTAACCGAGTGGCAGATCCGCGCTGGCCGCGTCCTTGACATCCTCGAGTCCGAAGTCGCGCAGGGCCCAGCCAATGCGCGTGCGCCGTTCGCTACCCGCGAGCCCGTAGGCGCTGGCAAAGAAGTGCAGATTCTCCAGCACCGAGAGGTGGCCGTACAGCGAGAAACGCTGCGCCATGTAACCGATCCGGGCGCGCGCCCGCGCCGCGGCACGCCGCAGGTCAACGCCGGCCACCTGCAGATTGCCACCCGACGCCGGCAGCAGGCCGCACAACATCCGAAAGGTCGTCGACTTGCCGGCCCCGTTCGCACCCAGCAGACCAAAGATCTCGCCGCGCCGGGCACTGAAACTGATGCCCTTTACGGCATAGAAGTCGCCGAACCTTCGGCTCAGATCATGCACCGCAATGACCACCTCGTCGGCCGGCCCGCCGGCTGCCGAGGGCGCGCCGGGGAGCGGCGTGGCGCCCGGGTCGCGGGTCTGCAGCATGGCGATGAAGGCGTCTTCAAAGCAGGGGGGGACGGCTTCCAGGCGCAGGGCCGGGAGCCCTGCCACACAGGCCGCCAGTTGTTCTCGGGAGGTACCTGCCGTGACGATGACGCGGATCGTCTCGCCTTCGATCAGTGCGTCAAGCACGACGGGGGCATCGCCAAGCCGGCGTTGCAGCCGGCGTTTGTTCAGCCCGGCACTGACGCGGAACACGCGTCCCTGCAGGGGACGACTGAAGGCGGCAGGCGGCTGCTGGCCCAGAATCCGCCCTTCGTGCAGGAGAATGACTTCGTCACAGCGTTGCGCCTCATCGAGATAGGCCGTGCTCAGCAGGACACTCACGTCGTGTTCGCGGACCAGGCGATAGACAATCGCCCACAGCTCGCGGCGGGAGACGGGATCGACCCCGACCGTCGGTTCGTCGAGCAGCAGCAGGCGCGGTGAGCGGACCAGTGTGCACGCCAGTCCAAGCTTCTGCTTCATGCCACCGGACAGGTGTCCCGCCAGACGGCCCGTGAAGGCGCCGAGACCCGTCATGTGCATCAGTTCGGCATAACGCTGCGGCCGCTCGGAATGCGGGACCGCCTGCAGATCGGCATACAGGTCGAGGTTTTCCTGCACGGTCAGATCTTCGTAGAGACCGAAGCGCTGCGGCATGTAACCCACGCTCGACTGCACGGCCAGCGGCTCCGCGCGCGCATCGATACCCAGCACCTCGATCCGGCCGGTGTCTGCCAGCATCAGGGCAGTGGCCAGGCGCATGAGCGTGGTCTTGCCCGCACCATCGGGGCCGATCAGGCCCGTGACGCCGCCGGCAGGAACCCGCATGGTCACGTCGGCAAGCGCACGCACCGTCTGCTTGCCCCGCGCGAACACCTTGCTCACACCGCTCAGGGCAAGCGCCGGCGTTGCGGCCTCATTCATCCGGTCTGCCGGCACAGGGCGGCGGTGCCTGTTCACCTGCGCGTGACGCGAGATCGAGTGTCACGCTGGCAGGCATCCCCAGCCGCAGCTCATTGCCGGGGTTGCAGACGTAGACCCACACCTGATAGACGAGGCGGGTGCGCAGCGCCGGCGTCTCGACATTCTTGGGTGTGAATTCCGCACTTGGCGAGACGTAACCGATCCAGCCCCGATACGTCTTGTCGGGGAAACTGTCCGTTGTCACCTCGGCAGCCATGCCCGGCGCGACTCGTCCGAGCTCGGTCTCCGGCACGTAGGTGCGGATCCACACCGGATCGAGCTTTGCCAGGGTGAAGACCGGCTTGCCTGGCCCGGCGATATCCCCGGGCTCCAGAATGCGCGAGCGGATCACCCCGTCGGCCGGTGCCAGCAGGCGGGTGTCTTCGAGGTCCTTGCGGGCCCGCGCGAGCGAGGCCGCGACGCCTTGCACCCTGGCCCGTGCCGCCGCGATCTCCTCTGCGCGCGGACCTTCCTCCACCAGCGACAGGGACTCCTCAGCGGCCTCGAGCTGGGCACGCATCGCGCCCAGCTTGCCGCGCGCATCGTCGAGCGCCTGAACGGAGGCTGCCTGCTCGGTAATCAGCCGCTGCAGGCGTCGGAACGTGACCTCCGCATCGAGAACATCCGCCTGCGCCTCCGCGACATCGGCCCTGGCCTTGCGAATCTCCTGGGGCCGGCTGCCACGTTCGAGTTCCGCCAGTTTTTGCCGGCTTTCTTCGAGTTCGGCCTCAAGCTCGTCGACCGAGGACGCGAAGCGGACGCGATCAAGCTCACCGAGCAGCTGTCCCTTGCTGACCACAGTGCCTTCCTCGACATGCAGGGCCGTGATGCGATCCTGGACCATAAAGGCAAGCTGCACCTCGCGCAGATCCACGTTTCCATAGACCACCAGCGCGCTGCCGGTACTGCCATTACCCCGCCAGTGGTGATAGGCAAGCATCACCACAACCCCGGCGACAACCAGGGCCAGGGCAAACGGCAGAAGTCTTCTTATATTCACGTTGCCTTGCTCTTTGCGGGCGTGCGCGAGAGTGTAGGCCGGCACAACCCCTGTGACCATCCCTTCCGTTTCGTCCCCTTCCGTTTCGCCAGGGGATCGGGCATAGTGCCGGGCCGGTCGCTGCCAGGCCCGCGCTGAGCGTCATGCCGGCCGCGTCAGGCAATCAGGCCGCCGAAGACATAGTGCCCGGCGCCGCGGCACCCGCACGACGCCTACGGACAACGCCGGGTTGGACGGATTTGTTCATGAAGCCACTGCGAGTGTTCCGCCACGTTGCGTGTGAACCGCCCGGCTACCTCGGGACCTTCCTCGAGGCGCGCGGTTATGCCTACGAGGTGGTCTGCGTCGATGAAAGCAGTGGCGTGCCGCACGACCTGGACAGGGTATCGGGACTCGTTTTCATGGGCGGTCCGGGCGATGTCAATACGCCAACGGGCTGGATCACGGAGGAGCTGGCACTGATTCGGCGCGCCGCCGATCAGGGGGTTCCGGTCATGGGGATCTGTCTCGGGGCACAGCTGATGAGCAAGGCGCTCGGGGGAGAGGTGAGGCCCGGCGCGAGTCTGGAAGTCGGCTGGCACTGGGTCGAGCAGCTCGAGGGCGCAGACAAGCCGCACTGTTTCGTGGACCTGCCGGCGCGCTTCGAAGTCTTTCAGTGGCATGCGCATACCTTCTCCATCCCCCCCGGCGCAACCCCCTTGCTGCGCGGCGACTGCGCCGAACACCAGGCATTCGCCATCGGCAAGATGCTGGCCATGCAGTTCCATCTCGAAGTCACGCCTGAGTCAGTCAAAGAGCTGACGCTGCGTTATCCCGGTGACCTGGAGGCGGTGTCGGACTGTGTTCAAAGCGCGACCGAGCTGTGCGCGGACCTGAGCGCTCGGACAAGCCGCCTGCACAGGCGCGCCGCGCGGGTGTTTGGCCGCTGGCTGGAGGGCGTGAACCGGCAGCAGGGCGGCAGGGGCTGAGGAGACAGCCAGCACCCGCCAGGCTACCGCTTGAGCTTCCTGGACTTACTGTTATAATCCCCCCTATCCGGGAAGGTCGGCATTTTGGCGGCCCGGCGGCGATGGAGCAGGACGGCGACCCCGGAATCGGGGTTTTTTTGTCGGCAAAGGGCGACTTGGCCTGGCCCGTCACCTTGGCCAGCAGGCCCCGTCTGTCCTATACTAAGCGGCCAGCGCGGGGGGTTTGCGGTGTTTGGAAGTGGGCCTAAGGCCCATTTTTTGTTTGCGGTGACGATATGCGCCAGGACCCTTACGACTTGCATCGGTTTCTGGAACCGACCATAACCGGACTTGGGTTCGAGCTTGTCGGGATTGAATATCATCCGAGCGGCGGGCGCAGCCTGCTGCGCGTATACATCGACAGCGAGAATGGCGTCACCGTCGACGACTGCGCACGGGTCAGTTATCAGGTGAGCGGCGTGCTGGATGTTGAGGATCCGATTCCGGGGAACTACCAGCTGGAGATATCCTCGCCGGGTCTGGACCGGCCGCTGTTCCGGCCGCAGGACTATGAGCGGTTTGCCGGCCAGCTGGTGTCAGTGCAGCTGCTGCACCCGCTGAACGGGCGCAGGAAATTCAAGGGACGATTGGAGGGTTTGCATGATCAGGACGTGGTCCTCGAGTTAGAGGACGGGATGAGTGTTCGCTTGCCACTGGTGGATATTGGACAGGCACATCTGGTTCCCGAGTTCTGACGCATTCCAGGCGGAGTAGTGAGGTTATGAGTAAAGATATCCTGATGGTTGTTGATGTCGTGTCGGCCGAGAAGGGCGTGGAAAAGGAGATTATTTTTCAGGCGATTGAAGCGGCGCTCGCCTCGGCAACCAAGAAACGCTATGGCAGCGACATCGATGCGCGGGTCGCAATCGACCGGCACACCGGCGACTACAATACCTTCAGACGCTGGGAAGTCGTCGACGACGAAGACGAGAATTTTGAAAGCCCCGAGCGTCAGGTGCTCTACACGCGTGCCCAGGATCTGCGCCCCGGCATCGCGGTTGGCGAGTACATCGAAGAGCCCCTGGAGTCGGTGGAATTCGGCCGCATTGCCGCGCAGACAGCCAAGCAGGTCATCGTACAGAAGGTCCGCGAAGCGGAACGTGAGATGGTCATAGAGGCCTACCGCGACCGGGCCGGTGAGCTGGTTACCGGCACCGTGAAACGGGTTGAGCGGGGCAACGTCTATCTTGATCTGGGCGCCAATGCCGAGGGCTTCATCGCACGGGAACAGATGGTTCCGCGCGAATCCGTCCGCCCGGGTGACCGGCTGCGGGGCCTGCTGCAGGAGGTGCGTTCCGAACCACGCGGACCACAGTTATTCGTGAGCCGAGTGGCCCCGGCCTTTCTGATTGAGCTGTTCAAACTCGAGGTGCCGGAAGTGGGGCAGGGACTGATAGAGATTCTGGGTGCGGCGCGCGATCCGGGCCTGCGGGCGAAGATCGCGGTCAAATCGAATGATCAGCGCATCGACCCGGTCGGCGCCTGTGTCGGCATGCGCGGCTCGCGGGTGCAGGCGGTTTCCAATGAGCTTGCCGGGGAGCGCATCGACATCATCCTCTGGAATGAGAACCCTGCGCAGTTCGTGATCAATGCGATGTCGCCGGCCGAGGTGGTTTCCATCGTCGTGGATGAGGATTCCCGCAGTATGGATCTCGCCATCGACGAGGAACAGTTGTCGCAGGCGATCGGCCGCGGCGGCCAGAACGTGCGTCTGGCCAGCCAGCTGACGGGCTGGGAACTCAATGTCATGACGGTTGCGGAGGCGGAAGAGAAGAGTGACGCCGAGGCGCAGACCTTTCAGAAGCTGTTCATGGAACAGCTTGACGTGGACACGGAGGTCGCCGCCATCCTGGTTCAGGAGGGCTTTACGACGGTCGAGGAGATTGCCTACGTGCCTTCCCATGAATTGCTCGAAGTAGAGGAATTCGACGAGGCGATGGTCGAGGAGCTGCGAGGCCGCGCCCGCGATGTGCTGCTGACCCGCGCGATAGCCAGCGAGGAAGTGATCGAGGCGGCCCAACCGTCGGATGATCTGCTGAATCTCGAGGGTATGGACGAAGCGCTCGCCTACACGCTGGCAGGACGCGGCATCGTGACCCAGGAAGACCTGGCTGAGCTTGCGGTCGATGAGTTGATGGACGTTGAAGGAATGAATGAAGAGCGTGCTGCAGCGCTGATCATGACGGCGCGCGCACCCTGGTTTGCAGACGAGCAGCAGGTTTGAGCGTGCTGGGAGAAGGTATTCGATGTCGGATGTGACGGTAAAACAGTTTGCTGAGGTGGTAGGAATTCCGGTTGACCGCTTGCTCACGCAACTGGGCAATGCGGGACTGCGTGTGTCTGGCGCAGATGCGAAGATCACGGACTCGGAAAAGTTGGAGCTCCTGACCTATCTGCGCAAGAGTCATGGCAAGTCCGCTGGCGCCGCCGCTGAAACCGGACCCGGACAGATTACCCTCAAGCGCAAGACGCACTCGGAAATAAGAATCCCCGGTGCATCCGGCCGCGGGGCGGCGCGCGGGGCCGCCACACCGGCCAAGACGGTTACCGTCGAGGTCCGCAAGAAGCGCACCTATGTGAAACGCAGTGAAGTCATCGCCGAGGAGGCCAAGCGGCAGGCGGAGGAAGAGGCCGAGCGCGCACGCCTGGAGGCGGAACGCGAGGCGGAAAAGCAGGCCCGTGAGGCGGAACGCAAAGCCGCCGAGGAGGCCAAGCGGCAGGCCGATGAAGAAGCCGCCCGCCTCAAAGCGCAAGAAGAGGCCGGGCGAAAAACGGCGGTGGCAGAACACCTCGCGGCGGAAGCCGAGCGCCTCGCACGCGTGAAGGCCGAGGAAGCGGCACGCGTCAAGGAAGCGGAGCCCGCTGCCAAGGAACGCAAGCCCAAGAAACGCGAGGTAACCGAGGAGCATGGCGGCAAATACGGACGCAGGGAGCTGCATGTCGCCGCGGACAAACGCGGCCGCCGCAAGAAGCCAAAGGCGCGGCCAAGAGCCGTGTCGATCGCGGCATCGGAGAAGCACGGGTTTGAATTGCCGACGGCACCGGTAGTTCGGGAGGTGACGATTCCCGAGAGTCTGTCGGTCGCCGAGCTTGCCGCCAAGATGTCTGTCAAGGCCACCGAGGTCATCAAGGAGATGATGAAACTGGGGTCCATGGTCACGATCAATCAGGTCCTCGATCAGGAAACGGCCTCCATCGTGGTCGAAGCGATGGGCCACAAGGTCAAACTGCTGAGGGCAGACGAGATCGAAGAAACACTCCAGCAGGTTACCGAGGTGGAAGGTAAGCGCGTCTCCCGTCCACCGGTGGTGACCATCATGGGTCACGTCGACCACGGCAAGACGTCCCTGCTCGATCACATCCGCCGCACCAAGGTTGCGGCTGGCGAGGCAGGCGGCATCACCCAGCACATCGGGGCCTACCATGTCGAAACGGATAAGGGCGGCATCACCTTTCTGGATACGCCGGGGCACGCGGCCTTTACCGCCATGCGCGCGCGCGGCGCTCAGATCACGGATATTGTCGTCCTGGTTGTCGCGGCCGATGACGGCGTGATGCCGCAGACCCAGGAGGCTATCCAGCATGCCAAGGCCGCCGGGGTACCGCTCGTCGTGGCTATCAACAAGATCGACAAGCCTGATGCGGATCCCGATCGGGTCAAGAACGAGCTGGCACAGCAACAGGTCATCCCGGAAGACTGGGGCGGGGATACCATGTTTGTGCCCGTTTCCGCCAAGACGGGTGAAGGCATCGATAACCTGCTCGACGGCATTCTGCTGCAGGCCGAAGTCATGGAACTGACCGCCGTGGAGGACTGCCCGGCCACCGGCGTGGTCGTTGAGTCGAGTCTTGACCGCGGACGTGGCCCGGTCGCGACCATACTGGTGCGCAACGGCGTTCTGCACAAGGGCGATATCATCCTCTCCGGTCAGGAATACGGTCGCGTGCGCGCCATGTTTGATGAGTCAGGCAAGCCGATCGATGAGGCCGGACCGGTTATCCCGGCCGTGGTGCTGGGTCTTTCCGGTACGCCGAATGCGGGTGACGATGTCATCACGGTGGAGGACGAGCGCAAGGCACGTGACGTGGCACTCTTCCGTCAGGGCAAGTACCGCGACGTGAAACTGGCCAAGCAGCGACAGGCCAAGCTCGATGAGGTTTTCTCCCGCATGGGCGAGGGCGAGGTGCAGGACCTCAACATCGTGATCAAGGCCGACGTACAGGGCAGCCTGGAGGCCTTGCGCGATTCGCTGAACAAGCTGTCCACAGATGAGGTGCGCGTGAATATTGTTGCGGGAGGCGTTGGCGGAATCAATGAGTCCGACGTCAATCTCGCCGTCGCCTCGCAGGCGGTTCTGCTGGGCTTCAATGTCCGCGCCGATGCGACGGCGAAACGCCAGATCGAGGAGCACGGCGTTGATCTGCACTACTACAGCGTGATCTACGAGGTCATTGACGAGGTCAGGAAGGCGCTCACCGGCATGCTGTCACCTGAAATCAAGGAAGAGATCATCGGGCTTGCCCAGGTGCGTGATGTGTTCCGTTCATCCAAGCTGGGTGCCATTGCCGGCTGCATGGTGACGGACGGTGTGGTCAGGCGCAGTGCCCCCATCCGCGTGCTGCGCGAGAACGTGGTGATCTTCGAAGGCGAACTGGAATCGCTGCGCCGCCACAAGGATGACGTCAATGAAGTCCGGGCCGGCACCGAGTGCGGTATTGGCGTGAGGAACTATAACGATGTCAGGCCGGGCGATCAGATCGAGATATTCGAACGCACCATAGTGGCACGCAGCTTGTAGAGGGCACGCTCCTTCTGGTCTACGCAGATGCCCACAGAGAATCCCAGAGTCCGTCGCGTGGGTGAACAGCTCAAACGCGAGCTCGCCAGGCTTATCCACGACGAACTGCAGGACCCCCGCCTGGGCATGGTGACGGTGTCGGCGGTCCGGGTGTCGCGCGATCTCGCCCACGCCAAGGTCTATGTCACGGTGCTGGGTCCGGATGAGGCCCAGGCAGATTCCCTGCGGGTGTTGAATCATGCCGCGGGCTTTCTGCGCCACCTGCTCGGCCAGTGCCTGCTGCTGCGCAGTGTTCCACAGCTGCACTTCGTCTATGACGAGTCCGTGGAACGAGGCCGTCATCTGACTGAGTTGATCGAACAAGCCATCGCCTCAGACAGTCACAACCCGAGCGAAAACGATTCATAGAGCGTCCCGCCGTCAGGATTTAACATCGCAGGATCAGCCGCAACCACAGGCAGGTCAAACCGCAGTGAGGTAGAAGGGTAGTTATGGGACATCGTCACCGACACAAAGGACGTCCAGTCAATGGCATTCTGTTGTTGGACAAGCCAATAGGCCTTACGTCTAACGACGCGCTGCAGGAGGTCAAACACCTGTACAAGGCGCGCAAGGCCGGGCATACCGGCAGCCTGGATCCGCTTGCCAGCGGTCTGCTGCCGATCTGCCTGGGTGAGGCCACCAAGGCCTCCGGGTTTCTGCTCGACGCCGACAAGCATTACCGGATGACCTGCAGGCTGGGGGTGCGAACCACCACCGGCGATGCCGAAGGCGAGGTCCTGGAGACACGCCCGGTCGGAGCGCTGGACGCTGCGGCACTGGAGGCGGTACTGGACCGGTTTCGCGGTCCGATACAGCAGGTCCCGCCCATGTATTCGGCAGTCAAACATCAGGGCGAACGGCTGTATAAGCTTGCCCGGCAGGGCGTGGAGGTGGCCCGCGAGGCGCGCACCGTCGTAATCCGAGGACTTACGCTTCTGGCGATGAATCTGCCGGAGCTGGAGCTGGATGTGCACTGCACCAAGGGTACCTATGTGCGGACACTGGCGGAGGATATCGGCGACCTGCTGGGTTGCGGGGCACATGTGACCACCCTGCGCCGCCTGGGCGTCGGGCCCTACGATGAAGCCGGCATGATTACCCTGGCCGACCTGAAAAAGCTTCTGTTGCAGGGGTTTGAGGCACTCGATGCCATCCTCCTGCCGGTTGAGACCGCGCTTGCCCAGTGGCCCGGTGTCCGCCTGTCGAGCGACGCGGCCTTCTATCTGCGCCAGGGCCAGCCGGTGCTGGTGCCACATGCCCCGACCAGTGGCTGGGTGCGACTCTATCAGGGCGAGCATCAGTTCCTGGGGATGGGGCAGATTCTGGATGACGGGCGGGTCGCACCGAAACGGCTGATGAATCTGCGTTGAATCGCCAGCGGTGCCTTGTGGTGCCCGTAGCCCCCAGTTACAATATGCGGCTTGAAATTTCAGACAGTTATTCGGGAGCAAGAGTGTTATGCCGTTAAACGCCGACCAGAAAGGCGAAATCGTCAAAAAATACCAGCGTGCGTCTAATGATACGGGCTCGCCGGAGGTTCAGGTTGCGCTGCTGTCGGGACGCATCGAGCATCTGACCAGTCATTTTTCGACTCACAAACAGGACCATCATTCCCGGCAGGGACTTCTGCGTCTGGTGAATCAGCGCCGCAAGTTACTCGATTATCTCAAGCGCAAGGATGCGGACCGCTACCAGAGTCTTATCGGGCAGCTCGGACTGCGCCGCTAGGCCAGTTCCGCCGGCTGTTGCATCTCCGCCGATTAACCTGAGTCCTGAGGGAACACTGACGTGAATCCAATCAATAAGACCTTTAAGTACGGTAACCACTCCGTCACGCTCGAGACGGGTGAGATTGCCCGTCAGGCATCCGGCGCCGTCATGGTCAGTATGGGCGAGACCGTCGTCCTCGTTACGGCGGTCGGTCTCAAGAAAGGCAAGGAAGGCCGGGATTTCTTCCCGCTCACGGTGGATTACCAGGAGAAGACCTACGCGGCCGGCAAGGTGCCCGGTGGATTCTTTCGCCGTGAAGGCCGCCCCAGTGAAAAAGAAACCCTGATTTCGCGTCTGATCGATCGGCCGCTGCGCCCGCTGTTTCCGAAGGGCTTCACCAACGAGGTCCAGGTGATCGCGACCGTCATGTCGCTCGATCCCGACATCAATCCCGATATTCCGGCCTTGCTGGGCGCATCGGCTGCAGTCAGCATTTCCGGTATGCCGTTCAACGGGCCCGTCGGTGCGGCACGCGTCGGCTATGTCAACGGCAGCTATGTGCTCAATCCGACCGCCAGCGAACTCGAGGCGTCACAACTCGACCTCGTCGTCGCCGGGACTGAATCGGCCGTGCTGATGGTCGAGTCCGAGGCCCGCGAGCTTTCCGAGGACGTCATGCTGGGTGCGGTCATGTACGGACACGAGCAGATGAGCGAGGCCATCAAGGCGATCCGCGAGCTTGCCAATGAAGTCGCCAATGCGCCCTGGGCCTGGCAGGCGCCCGAGCCGAATACGGCACTCGGTGAGGCTACAGCGGCTGCGGGTGAAACCGATTTCACGGCCGCTTACCAGATTGCCGACAAGCAGGAACGCTATGCGCGACTCGATGAGATACGCGAGCGTGTCGCGAGCGAACTGCTTGCCATCGAGGCCGAGCCGGGCGTACCGGCGTATGGCGACGAAGAAGTACGCAATGCGATTGAAAAGCTGGAGAAGCAGATAGTACGCGGGCGCATCATCGGCGGACAGCCGAGAATCGACGGACGCGATACCAGGACAGTGCGGCCAATCACGATCCGTACCGGCGTGCTGCCGCGCGCCCATGGCTCGGCCCTCTTTACCCGCGGTGAAACCCAGGCGCTGGTCGTGACGACGCTGGGCACGGAACGTGATGCGCAGATTATCGACGCGCTGGCCGGAGAGCGACGCGACAGCTTCATGCTGCACTACAACTTTCCGCCCTACTGTGTCGGCGAAACGGGGCGTGTGGGCAGCCCCAAACGTCGCGAGATCGGTCATGGCCGGCTGGCCAGACGCGGCATCGGCGCCGTGATGCCGGAGGGTGACGGCTTCCCCTACACGATTCGCGTTGTCTCGGAGATTACCGAGTCCAACGGCTCCAGCTCGATGGCGTCGGTGTGCGGCAGCAGCCTGTCAATGATGGACGCCGGTGTGCCGCTCAAGGCACCGGTGGCCGGGGTCGCCATGGGGCTGATTAAGGAACAGGACAAGTTTGCCGTGCTCACCGACATCATGGGTGACGAGGACCATCTCGGCGACATGGATTTCAAGGTAGCGGGCACGGCGGCGGGCGTCACCGCACTGCAGATGGATATCAAGATCGACGGCATCACCCGGGAAATCATGCACACCGCCCTGGCGCAGGCGAACCAGGCGCGCCTGCACATTCTCGGCGAAATGAACAAGGCCATTTCACAGCCACGCAGTGAGATGTCGAAATTCGCGCCGCGCTATATCACACTGAAAATCAACCCTGACCGGATCCGGGATGTGATTGGCAAAGGCGGTGCAACCATCCGCGCCCTGACCGAGGAGACCGGGACCAGCATTGACATCGATGACTCGGGTTATGTGAAGATTGCCTCTGTCGATTATGAGGCGGGCCAGGAGGCGCGCAGGCGCATCGAACAGCTGACTGCCGACGTTGAGGTGGGTCACATTTATGAGGGCAAGGTCGTCAAGCTGATGGACTTCGGGGCATTCGTGACCATTCTGCCGGGCAAGGATGGCCTGGTGCACATATCCCAGATCTGTGAAGAGCGTGTACAGAACGTAAGTGACAAGCTCGCGGAAGGTGATGTCGTCAAGGTAAAAGTACTTGAGGTCGACAAGCAGGGCCGGATCCGACTGAGCATGAAGGCCGTCGCGGGCGACTGAGTTGACGCACCTGAACTGGCGCAAATAAAGAGCAAATAAAGAACGGGGGCAATCGCCCCCGTTTTTCCGTCGCACTTTGCCGGCTGGTCGCACGCTGCGGCTTGTGGCCGGTCAACATGCCTCTTGTTTATTCCTCGATTCGCGGCGCGTGTCCCGGCGCTGTTCTGCCTGAGGCTGCCAGCAATCTTGCATGCTCCTCTTGAGCCTCGCGGATGACCTTGGCAAATGCCTGCTCCCGTGTCATTGCCAGCCGGCGTTGCTCGCGTGCTGCCAGTATTTCTATGTCTCTGATGCCTTTGTAAGCCGGCCCGTACCCGCCTTCGGCTGCCTTGTGATACCACAGCAGCGCCTGTTCTGCATCCCTCTCCACACCACGGCCAAGCGCATACATCTCGGCAACATAGTATTGGGCAGGCGCATACCCCTGTTCGGCCGAGCGTCGGAACCATGCAAATGCCGCCGCCTCGTCGCCGGCCTTTCCCGGATCGCCGTACAGGAAGCGCGCGAATTTGTACTGGGCCTTGTCGTGACCGTGTTGCGCGGCGCTCTGATACCACTTTCGAGCCAACGCCGGGTCAGTATCGGTGCCAGTCCCCATCGCATACATATTGGCGAGCTTGTACTGACTCTCGACATCACCACCGGCTGCGCTGGCCAGGGCCTGTTCAAAACGCCTCTGGTTCGCCTGCATCAGCGACAGCACAGACTTCGCCCTGGCGTGCTCCTGTGCCGCGGCCTTCCCGTACCACGCCATGGCCTGGTCCCTGTCCGCAGCAACCCCTTGCCCGTTCTTGTACATCCCGGCCAGGCTGTACTGGGCGCCCGCATCGCCGCGTCTGGCCGCCGCCAGCTGCTGGTCGAAAATGCCGCTCCAGACATCACGCCCCTGAGCGGATCCAGTGAGCGACACAACGGTCAGCAGAATGACAATGTATTTCACAACTTCATCTTCTTCAGCGATGGTCACATCACAGGCAACGCATGAGCCGCCGGTGGCCTGCAGCGCA
>WOR8_10005615_pt1 | contig 15495 bp, 15 predicted proteins | sample DeeMarSeWOR38_10_FD_19890 | JGI IMG/M metagenome (IMG submission 19890) | reverse complement strand
AAAACCCCAGTTTGGTAACCAGGGTTCTTGTGGGCGGTATTGAACCTATCTCGAACCGCATCCTTCCCTAAAAATAGGGGAAAATACGGCACTAGGGGGTTACCTTTTTTATGAATCTAATTGAATTGTGAGAAATCGTCAAGGCACGGGAGTGTTACCTATTTTCGGTGCAATTTACAAAAAAAATGTCATCATGAGAAAGCGACTTGACTTTCAATAATCGTGTAAGATATATAAAGTACTCTGGCAACTTTAAGCTAAAGCAATAGGTGAAACATGCTGAAATCTTCAACAATAAAACATGTACATTCATTTTATGTTGTGATCTTTATTTGTTTTATTCTTTTGACAACATCATGCAGCGGGTCAGCAACGCCTACAAAAGAACACCCCCCTCCAAGCACATCCCCAGAGCAAGCCCCAGAATTCCCTGCCTCGATACCAAAAATATCGGCTGTTCAACATCTCCGGCATAATAATATCTCCCTAGAGCAGAAACTTACTCAAAGCAAATGAAAGGCTAAATAGATGGCTCGTCGAACGCTATTCGTTACTTATATTGCCGCATATCTGCTAGTGGTAGTAAGAATAATTCGCTATTTGGTACGATTTCCCGAATATAGTTTTTGGTCAATAACCCTCTTGATCGGCTACCTAATTCTGTTATTTACGGAACCCTTGATGACTCACCGCATAAAATATTATACCCATATTTATTTGTTCATTCAGACCGCTATCATTTGTATGTTTGCTCTAATCACGCCAAACGTGGATTTTTGGACAGTGTTATTTCTCCCATTAATCTTGCTTGTCATGCGATTTTTCTCACTACGGACCGGCTTCTTGATTATTGGTATCTTTTCCGTGATCATAGCCATTCTACTTCTTATGGGGTTTGGTGCTAAGGTGGGTTTGCCATTGGTATTTATTAATATTATTTCTGCTTTTCTTATCGCTGCCTTTATCTCCATTATTCGTGAGGCTGAAGCAGCCCGTGATGAGAGCCAGAAGAAACATGCCGAACTGCTGGCAACCCAGGAAATATTGAGGCAAAGGGAAATGGAGAAGGCGATTACCGAAGAGCGCAGCCGTCTGGCGCGCGAGTTGCATGATTCGGTCACCCAATCCCTGCACAGCTCAACCTTGTTGGCTGAGGCCGGACAACGCTTGGTTGGTTCTGGAGATATTGAGCGTGCCAGGGGATATCTGATCCGACTGGGTGAAATATCTCAACAAGCCCTGAGAGAGATGCGGCTGCTGGTTTATGAATTGAGGCCATTGGCACTAAAAGAATTTGGGTTAGTAGGGGCATTACAGCAACGCCTGGATGCTGTTGAAAGGCGATCTGGATTGGAAGCCCAATTGTCAATAGAAGAAGAGTTAGAACTACCCGAAAGAATTGAAGAAGAACTCTTCCGGATTGCCATGGAAGCGTTGAATAATGCCTTGAAACATGCCAACCCCACCAGGGTAACAGTAGCCCTGCGTAAAGAAGAGAAACGTAAAATGCCATGTATTGAGTTGTCGATTGTGGATGATGGCGTCGGATTTGATTCGGATACGAAAGATGACGAAGGTGGGTTAGGGTTGGTCAGTATGCAGGAACGGATCGATAAACTGGGAGGGGAGTTGACTATTCTTTCCACTCCAGGTGAGGGAACACAGGTGAAAGCATGCGTAAACCTGGAAACACCTTCGCCATCCCATGACGCTGAGGAGGCATAGCATGGACGAAAACATTCGAATTCTTGTTGTGGATGACCATGCCATTGTACGAGAGGGGCAACGAGCACTGATTGAAACTGAGTCAGGCATGCAGGTCGTGGGTGAAGCGAAAGATGGGTTTGAGGCAGTGGAAATGACCGGTTCGCTCCAACCGGATGTGATCTTGCTTGATTTGCAAATGCCCAGAAAAGACGGGATTGAAGCGATAAAAGAGATCAAAGATGAAAATCCTGAAGCGCGTATCTTGGTTCTTACCAGCTTTTCAGAAGATGAAAAGGTCTACACTGCGATCAAAGCTGGCGCAATGGGGTATTTATTGAAGGACTCCTCGCCTCAGGAAATCTTGACTGCCATCCGTGAAGTGTATCGGGGTGAAATGTCAATGCATCCTTCGATCGGAAACAAATTGATGCGCGAACTCCAACGTCCTTCTGATTTGCCTCCAACTGAGGAGCCTCTGACGGAGCGCGAAGGAGAGGTGCTTACACTCGTAGCAAAAGGGCTGCCAAATCAAGAAATCGCTGAGAGGTTGGTTGTCAGTGAACGAACTGTACGGACGCATGTAACCAATATCCTGGGTAAGTTGCATCTTGCGAACCGAACTCAGGCTGCACTGTATGCATTGCGAGAAGGATTGGCTGACCTGGACCCATAACAGACTACGTCATTTGACGTAGAAATCCTTAGTCCTTTGACGTATGAAAAGACCGCTCTTAGAGCGGTCTTTTGTTGTAGCTGAAAATCCATTATTTGACCGATGTATTTAAGGGTGTAAAAGTCTATGCTATTTGTAAACATGATAACAATTTTCAAAGGAAAAACACAATAACCATGACAAATAAATCAATACTCGCTCTGGTCGTATCAAACCCTGGCTCATTGCAGAATGGATTGTTAGCACTGATGACAACCATTCCCCAGATCAGTTCTGTGCTTGTGGCGGAAGAAGTTGATGCAGCCTTGAGAATGGTGGAAAACCATCAACCGGCGCTGATCATAATGGATATGTCTTTTCCTAAAGTGCAGGAAATCATCAAGCAGATCAAAGCCCAATGCGCTCAAATTCACCTGATCGTGCTTGCTGAAGATATCACCCAACAGAAAGAAATCGAAGCTTTTGGCGTTGATAGCGTGCTCCTAATAGGTTTTTCTGCCCAAAAGCTGATCGCAATTGTAGAGAATGTACTAGATCAACGGGGAGACACTCCCCCGGTTCAGGTAAACACTGAAGGAAGAGCGAATGCAAAATAACACAAGCAGCTTTACTTCTGAAAGGTAATACAAAAATACGATAACCAAAAATTACTAACAAAAAGGAGAAAGAAAATGAACACCACCAAAAGTACAAACCTTCTAATTGGATTGATTTTAGCAACACTCGTGATTATGGCTTGCAGTATTGGAAATTTTGGGGCGGTTCGCGGCTCGGGGAATGTGGTTGAGAAATCTCGCGCTGTGAGTGGCGTAACCGGCGTAGAACTGGCCACCCTCGGGGATCTGACCATCGAACTGGGGGATACGGAGTCCTTCCGCATCGAGGCCGAAGACAACCTGATGGAATACCTCGAGACCGATGTGCGCGCAGGGACACTCCGCATCAAGACCAAGGACAGGATCAGGTTGACTAACACAAAACCGGTCAATTATTACATGACGGTGAAAAGTCTGGACTCGATCAAGATCTCCTCCAGTGGAGACATCTATGCCCCCGATCTGGAATCAGATGGATTCTCGATAAACATTTCCAGCTCCGGCGACCTGGAGATGGGAGACTTAGATGCTGATACGTTCACTGTGAAAAGCTCCAGCTCGGGCGATGTGACCATGGGCCTGCTGACCGCCGACTCGCTGGATGTGAATATCAGTAGCAGCGGGACCCTGGATATTGCAGGCGGCGAAGTAAAGACGCAGAACATCGTGATCAGTAGTTCTGGCGACTACACCGCCCTAGATATGGAAAGTGAGGAGGCAGATGTGCATCTCAGCAGCAGCGGTTCGGCGACCATCTGGGTGCGGGATACCTTGATAGCCAACCTGAGCAGCAGTGGCAACCTGCACTATCGCGGGGATGCCAGTGTGAATGCGAACACGAGCTCCTCTGGTGATGTAATCCAGATCAGCGAGTGAGGGAAGCCCAATAGAAGAATATCAATCTGACCTGAGGGCAAGCAATTGCTGGCCCTCAGAAAAACGGATAAGTAGGAGAAAGAAAATGTCTGAAGAAAAGAATGTTGAAATTACCACAGTAAAAGTAAAACAGAAAAAAGTTGTGAAGGTCTTAGGGAAAGCTGCACTTTGGACACTTGCAGCTCTCGTTGGGCTGGTTGGCCTGGCCCTGGTATGGGCTTTCCTCTCCTACCCGGCCGCATACCTGGCGAGATCGATTGCCTGGGGAGATTCAGATGTATATGACTACCAGAAATTCCCGAGCAGACCCTTGGCTGCCAGTTCAACACCTTTCTATTTCAAAGAAGAACCGGCGGAGGCGATGGTACAAGCGTTATTTGAGCAGAATCCGGCAATCAGCGATCTGGACAATTTTCTAGAGCAGACTGAAACCCAGGCATTCATCGTGATCCAGAACGACAGCATCCTGTACGAGAGATACTTCAATGGCGCATCGCGGGATACGATAGTCACTTCGTTCTCTTGTGCCAAGCAATGGGATTCGGCACTGATCGGCGCGGCGATCGACGATGGCTACATCCAGAGCGTCAATGATCCGATCACCGACTACCTGCCCGAGTTGGCTGAGCGCGATCCAGCCTTTGCCGAGATAACCATATACGACCTTTTGAGAATGTCATCGGGTATTGAGTACGATGGTCTTGGTGGATTGGATGGCGATGACAGCAAGACATATTACTACCCTGACCTGCGCAAACTAGCGATCGAAGAGACCACTGTTGTTGACTCCCCCGGTTCCGGCTTCCTGTATAACAACTACCATCCCTTGTTAATGGGCATAATCCTGGAGCGAGCAACTGGTATGTCTGTGACGGACTATCTTGAAGCCCGCATCTGGCAGCCCATCGGCATGGAGTTCGATGGTTCCTGGAGCCTGGACAGCGAGGCTTCCGGCTTTGAGAAGATGGAAAGCGGCATCAATGGTCGGGCAATTGACTTTGCCAAGTTCGGACGACTTTTTCTCAACAATGGGGTTTGGGATGGAACCCAGGTGCTCCCAGCCGATTGGATTGTTGAATCGACAAGCCCGGATACCGATAGTGTTGGTTACCTCCCCTACTACAAGTATGGGTGGGAGAGCAAGGTGCGCGGTGACTCGGACTATGATTATTATGCCGAAGGCCATTACGGTCAGGAAATCTATGTCTCACCGCACAGTAATCTGATCATTGTCCGAAATGGCGAAGCCTATGGCGATTTTGGTCAATACTGGCCTGACATTTTTTACCAATTCGCCAGCGCTATCGAGCTAGAGACTGGTGATTAGCCATTCAGTTCAGGTCCACCTGACAGGGCATCCTTCTCGCTTGCAAGTGGACGTTCCAAGCCAATAAGTGGTTGAAGGCTGGCGAGGGATAATTCTCCGCCCCACCGGCGAATAGATAAAAGGATCAAATCGTGAAAAAGCAGAATATTATCCAGGTGATCGTCATCTTTGTCGTCATTACCGCGGCGGTATTTGTGGCGATAGATCAGACATTGCCCCCCGGTGTGTTGCCGGCCAGCGCACCGGCTACCGAGTTTTCAGCTGAGCGGGCTATAGAACACATCAAGGTTATCGCCCAAGAACTTCGCTTGGTCGGCAGTCCGGGATTCGAAAATGCCCGCGATTACGTCATGAGCGAACTGACCGCTTTGGACCTGACCCCGGAAATCCAGAGGACAACAGTCTCCGCCTCGGCGGAGTTGCTGGCGCAATTGGGGAGACCACCAGACCTGCCAGACCTGCCCCCCGAGGAAGTGGAAAATGTAATTGCCAGGATTGAGGGCACCGAATCCCAGGATACCATCCTGCTTGTGGCGCATCTCGACAGCGCTAGTAATTCCCCTGGGGCGACTGATAACGGCAGCGGTGTGGCCGTCTTGCTGGAAACTGCACGTGCGCTGCAGGCCGGTCCCACGCTTCGCAACCCGGTCATCCTGCTGTTCACCGGGCCAGAGGAAACAGGGCTTCAGGGCGCGGTAGCTTTTATTACTGAGCATCCCTGGGTCGAGGATGTCAAGCTGGTGATCAACGTTGATGCCGGCGGGTTGAGCGGCCCGTCCGAATTGACCAATACCAGTCCCGATAATGGCTGGCTCATCCGCGAGGTTGCCAAAGCAGATTCCTACATATATGGCAGTTCAGCATCTGGAGAGGGAAGCTCGGATTTTAATGCATTCAAGTTTTACCGATTTTCCGGTTACGCATTTGACTATTCCTGGGATAGGCGGATCCATACGCCAAATGACAACCTTGAAAATTTGAATCCGGCCAGTATACAACACCAGGGTTATCATGCTTTATCTCTGGCGCGCCATTTTGGGAACCTGGACTCACTGGAGGACCCAAAAGATCCAAACCCTATCTACTTCAATATCTTACGCCTGGGCTTTGTTCACTACCCTGTAACCTGGGTCATCCCTATCTCCCTGATCGTCGTGCTGATTCTTGCTGGTGTCGTGGCCCTCGGTTTCAGGCGTAAAGTCCTGACCCTCTCCGGGATTGGCCTGGGGGCGCTTGTTTTCGTGATCAGTTTGACTACCGCACCATTGGTTGTAAGCGTCCTGTGGGCCTTGCTTTCCAATGCTGTCCCTTCATACAAGGTGACTTATTTGGGGCATGCGGCAAATGAGTCGCTCCTAATGACGCTCTTTGCCAGCATTACGATAGCGCTGACCCTCACATGGTATGCACTGATCCATAAAATCAGGAAGGTAAGCAGCCCCGATCTGACGATTGGAGCTTATGCCATCCTCGCCATTGCCATCCTCGGCTTTGCCATTGCCATGCCAGAGGCGAGTTTTATATCTGCCTGGCCAGGGCTGTTCGTCTTTCTCGCTGTGGGGTACTGGTTCTACTCCATCAAGGATGACCTGGAATCATTCTCGATGGGACAGGTTGTGGTAATGATCCTTGCAGCTTTCGCTGCCATCGCACTGTTGCTGCAAATTTTCGTTGCGTCTTTCATGTCTTCAGAAGCAAACGATTGGATCCTTCCGATAGTCGTCATTGTCCTGTTGTCAGGTATGCTTGTCCCTCAATTGCAGATCATCACCAGACCGAAAAAGTGGTGGCTGCCAGTAGCGGCATGGGCAGCGGCTGCTGTCTCACTCGTCGCTGCTATCCTGGGGTGATTTCTCTGTGCTGGTAGGGGATGCATTCTCCTGCCAGCCAGTACCAAAAAAGGAGAAAGAAAATGACTGAGCAACCAAGTGCAAAAACCGTACGGCTGCATTATCTCGACTGGTTGCAGGTACTGGCGATCCTGGGTGTATTTCTTTTCCATGCCGTCCATCCCTTTGATGATCTGGTTGACTGGCATATCAAAAACGCGGAAAAGAGTGTCCTGGCTACTTTTTACACCGGCTTTTTCAACCTTTGGGGGATGCCATTTTTCTTCTTCATGGCTGGTGCCACCAGTTTGTTCTCGTTGCGGCGTCGTACCGCGGGCCGCTATGTCCGTGAGCGTGTCACCCGGTTGCTGATCCCGTTCATCATTGGTTCGATCGTGCTGACACCCATCCAAGCCTACTATGAATTTACCCACAAAGGATGGTGGCAAGGAAATTCTATCATCGAGTTCATCTTCAGCGCCGAGGCGCGCGCTTACTTTTTTACCGAGTACAACTTGATAACCTTCAATCCCAGTATATTTGGCGACGTGGGATACCATCTGTGGTTTGTTGGCTTCCTATTTGTTTTCTCTTTACTCGCTTTGCCAATCTTTATCTGGTTGAAGGGTGATCACAGAAAACGGTTCGTTGCCACATCTGCGCAACTGACGAAATGGCGTGGTGGGCTATTGATATTTGCGATCCCCCTGATATTGATCGGTTACATTCTCCAACCGTTCCTCTCTGGCTACACGGGCTGGGCATCTTTCTTCTTCTTGTTGGTCTTCTTTATCTTCGGGTACATCCTGATCGCCGATGAACGCTTCCTGCGAGCGATCCGAAGGGACTGGTGGTTGCACCTGATACTAGGCATCACCTGCACGCTGTTCTTCTTTTCGGTGGCGGCTGGTGTGCCGGTATGGGATTGGTTAGTTTCTCCCGGCACGCCGTGGTTTTATGTCTCCTGGATCGCGTGGGGCATCAACAGCTGGTGCTGGACGATGTTCATGATGTATATAGGTATGCGCTATCTGGATCACACCAACAAATGGCTCCAGTATAGCCGGGAAGCGAGTTATCCATTCTTTTTCGTCCACCAGCCGGTGATCATTTTCATCGCCTTTTACGCTGTGGGTTGGGATACTGCTCTTCCTATCAAGGTGTTAGCAGTTGTGATCGGCTCTTTTACCTTATCACTCGGAATCTACGAACTCCTTGTCCGGCGCATTAACCCGGTCCGTGCCTTGTTTGGCATGAAATCGCGCTTGAAGCGAAACATCAGTAAGGATCAATATTAATAAAGGGGCGAACCCGACGAGCTTAATCATAAAAAAACCAAATTCTTATGATGTATCAACCCAATGCTAGAATCTGCGACCCACGGATCGCAGATTCTAGCCCTAAAAAGCTTATCTAAAATAGAAATTGGGTCTTATAACTGGGTATTGGACTCGAACCATTTTTTCCTATTTTTTGTCATGCTGAATCCCTATTTCATCTAGTTTTCCCCTTTGTTCAAAGCGCAGAGAAGCAAAGAACCGTTCGACTGAATGGCCAAACGGTTCTTGTGGGCGGTATTGGACTTGAATAGCATCCCCCCTGTGGGGACCAACGACCTTCTGAGAAGTAGAACCCTGGTTGGGTAACCAGGGTCTTTGTGGGCGGTATTGAACCTATCTCGAACCACTTCCTTCCCTAAATTTAGGGGAAAATATGGTACGAAGGGATTACCTTTTCAAGAATCTTAATCGGTAGTTCCTGGGCCGTCAAGAATTGCTGGCGTTACCTATTACGCACCTTGTGTTGGACGGGATAGGATAATCCACTTACTCACAACACATTGATATTTTGTTGGAACTTTTTCCACGCTTGGAGCGTCTTATTTGTGAAAATACGCTCAATTCATGTACAATGAAATTGGAGGTTGGCATGAAAAGGAACAGATTTTTTCTGCGGTACGTAACGATACTGGCATTGATGTTCTTCTCTTCGGCATGCTCACTTATCTCTGCAAATCCTACTGAGTCTAATGAGGCAGATGAAAATATTGTAGGCATGGCAAATCCCTCAGCAGTCTACTGCGACGGGCTTGGATATCCCCAAGAACCTGTCGAGCGCAACGGTGGTATGGATGCTGACTGTATTTTCCCCGATGGTTCACGATGCGGTGCGTGGGACTTACTTTCAGGACGCTGCGGTCATGAATTCACCTACTGCGAATTGCAGGGTGGCAACATCGAAGAAGGTGCCAATATTGGAACTTGCCGTTTCTCAGACGGTTCATCCTGTGATGAATACCAGTACTTCCTGGGTAACTGTGCACCGGGAGATAACCCTGAGGAAGTATCTGAAGATGCCGTGTCATCTGAAGAAGATGTCGTTGAAATCCGTGATTTTGTAGAAACCCGTGATTTTTTGGCCGCTTACTTCCTCACCCAATATGGAATAGAACACACAGAACCATGGATGGAAGAAAAAATCACACCTGAGAATGCAGGGCCGTCTTCAACCTATCGCTATGTTTCGGGACCGCTGACCATCGTGATCACTGCTGAAGCAGCAGCCCCTTATGCACCCATGTACACGATCGATCAGGCATCAAATATCGCCAACGGGTTCTACTGGGAAGGCACACTGAGCTTCGATGGTTCCATAACAGAAACGGTTGTGTATCCCCCGGGAACGGTCCTCAATACAGAGCAGGCTCGGGATGCGGTTCTAGAATATTTAGGTAAGACATACGATCTGAATATTTCTGGCGAATGGACTGACGAAGGCTTTTCACACACTGATGATCCTGCATCTGCTTTGTCGTGGAAAACTTTTACATCCGCTCCTTGGATAGTAAAGGTTGAGTTTGAGCCCGCTGCCCCCCTGGTTTCAGAGTACCATGTGATGGTTGAAAACACATCCGAGGGCATTCGTTGGGAAGGTGAAATCACATTGCGTGGTGAGATTGAAGAGATTAGTTTTTCTCATTGATCCCGCTTCAGTGGTTTTTACAAGATTTCTTTACCCTCCAATCCAATCATATCAAAGGAGATTGAAATGAAAGGCAAACTATTTATCTTCAGCTTTATGCTTATTTTGGGGATTGTCAGCGGCTGCAGCGGAGCATCGGGAAATCCGACCAATGACTGGAATAAATATGTGAATGAAAAGTATGGATACTCCTTCATGTATCCAACAGACTGTTTTTACGGGCGAATGCCATCGGATTGTAAAGAGAAGCCACCTGAAGAAAGACGCGCTGAGTGCTTATGCTTCTTGGATGGTGAAAATCCGGAGAATGTCTTCTTGCAGGCCTTTCTGGGTGATGGCGATCAATTGTCACTTGCCGCGTTTACTGTATCGCACCATGACTCTAGTGTGTTTAATCCTCCACCAGGTACTGATCTAATAAGTTGGATCCATGAAAATTTTTCCGAAAGGTTAGAGTTAGAGATTCCCAAAGAAATAAATATGGATATTGGTGGGGTCCCTGCTGTAAGGATCTTGAGTCCTCAATCACCCATGGCACCTTCATACGAAGATATTTGGTTCTTCCAAAACGACATACTTTTCCAGATCAACCTATTAGACGTTGATAATGAAAGCAACAGAGAGCTATACGATCAAATACTCTCGACGTTTAGTCTTGAGGAATAAAGAGTCAGAAAGTGAAAGCGAAAATGTGCAATAAATTGACGCTCTTTGTGAGCTTATCGCTGATTTTTCTCACACTGACCGCCTGTGCGGAATCTCAGCCAGAGCCAATTGTTGAGCCAGAGATACCAGCCGTTGAAGGGCCAGCCAATATACGCAATTCTGCTGAGGTCTACTGTACTGGACTGGGATACGAGCACATAACCTGCAAAGTCAAATATGATACATCAGGTTCCCAACCTGAATCATCTGCTGAACCAGAACCTGACATACTTAATAGCACAGAACCTGATGAACCCATTCCAACTATAATGCCTGTCGCACCAGACTATTTCCTTGAAACCGTGTGTGTATTTCCAGATGGGAACGAGTGTGATGATGAAGAGTTCCTGTCGGGTCGTTGTGGGCAAGAATATTCCTATTGTGTGCTGCAGGGTTATACGCTGGAACCAGGTTCTACATTGGAACCAGATGCTAACTCGGCTACCTGTATTTTCCCCGATGGCTCATCATGTCCGGAGTTCGAGTTCTTCAACGGTGACTGCGGGCCGAATTCTTAATGCAAAAAATTCAAATGTAGACAGTCAAGTTAGGAACTTGAACCGTTTTACCCTATTTATTCATCCAAATTGCAGGCGAAAAATCGAACTGATCCAGTTTTCCTCTTCCAAGCGAGAGCTTATGGTTTACGCTCTTGCTTGACCCCGGTGCATGGGCACCAGGGTTGTTCAAAGCGCAAGGAAGCAAAGAACCGCTCGACTGAATTGCCAAACGGTTCTAGTAGGTGGCAACGATCTTCAAAAAGAAAAACTCCCGCGATATTGTGGGAGTTTTGTGTGGGCGGTATTGAACCTATCTCGAACCACTTCCTTCCCTGAAATCAAGGGAAAATACGGTTCAATAGTGTTACTTTTTCAGAATCATAGCTATAAGTGATGAAAACGTCAAGGAATGCTGGCGTTACCTATTATTCCATCCTAGACTCAAAGCTGAGTCTGCTAAATTCTCTTGAATTCACGAGCGATTCTATACATCCCAATGCCACCTATTCATCTTGTATTCAAAGCTATAAGAGGCTACCCGTAAGCAAAAAATCGTGTAAGATAGTAGCAAAGAATTAGTGCTTGAATTCCGGATGATTCAATGAAACGATTTCGAACCATTGTCACTTACCTGGCAGCATACTTTTTCACAATAAGTACAATTCTTCGTATCCAGAGCGGCTTTCGGGGCGATACATTCCAGACTCCCATCACGATTTCACCAATATTTACCTGTTATTTCAAACAGCGATTATCTCTTTTCTTCTCTTCGCTCCTCCACACGTAGACTATTTTTCAGTATTCTTCTTCGTCCTGACTTTACAGGCAATGCATGTATTTCCAGAGCGAATTGGTATTCGTTGGGTTATCGCATTCATCCTAATCATGGCCTCTTCCATGATATATGGGTTCGGATTAAGTGAAGGTCTAGGACTCCTCATTAACTATACGATTGCATATCTAATGGTGGCCGGGTTAGTCACGATTACCAAGAGAGCAGAAAGAGCGCGTGAAAAAAGTCAAAGTCTCTTAGGTGAATTACAAGTGGCGCATCAACAGTTACAGGATTACGCTGATCAGATCGAAGAATTGACTGTCGAACAGGAGCGAAGTCGCTTAGCAAGAAATCTACATGATTCAGTGACCCAAACGATATTTAGTATGACCCTTACAGCGGAAGCGGCCAAAATTCTTATGGAACGTGACCAAAAGCAAACTGCCGAACAACTCGATAAGCTTTTGGAATTGGCCCGATCGGCACTTGCAGAAATGCGCTCACTCATTTTTGAATTACGACCCACTACAATAGCTGAAGAAGGTTTGATTCCAGCACTTCGTCAATACTTATCGACCTTGGAAGAACATAATAATCTGAAAGTTGATCTCCAAATCAACGGCGACCCTGAGCTTTCAACAAAGCTGGCGCAGCGATTGTTCTACATTATCCGAGAAGCGCTAAATAATATTGTGAAACACGCAAACGTTGATACTGCAACCATAGATTTGGAATTTAGTAATGAAGAAATATCTTTGCGCGTTGAAGATCAAGGAATAGGGTTTGATTCAGATAGTATGGACCCAACCAAGAAAACAATGGGGTTGTCCAGTATGCGAGAACGCGTAGAAAGGTGTGGGGGAACCCTAACAATCGACTCTCGCCCAGGGATAGGCACTCGCGTATTGGTTGAAGTGCCTACCAGCAAGGAGAGTGGTCATGACAACTGAAATCAAAGTGTTGCTTGTGGATGACCACGGTGTTGTCCGTCAGGGATTGCGCACATATCTGGATTTGTTTGAGGATATAAATATCGTCGGTGAAGCTGCAAACGGTATCGAAGCAATTGATCGCGTAAATGAGAATAAGCCAGATATCGTTCTCATGGATCTGGTGATGCCGGAAATGGATGGTATTGAAGCTACACGTAAAATTATGACAATTCACCCAGATATAAAAATCATTGTGCTCACCAGTTTTTCCGATGATGACAAGGTTTTTCCTGCCATAAGATCCGGAGCCGCTGGATATCTGCTAAAAGATATTTCACCGCCTGACTTACGAAAAGCAATTCAATCTGTGCATAGAGGAGAAATGCATCTTCATCCAGAAATCACAAAAAAACTGATGAATCAATTTGTTACCCCAAAGGTTGAAGCTGAAGTAAAAACCGATGAATTAACTCCTAGGGAGATTGAGGTCTTACAATTAATTGCAGAAGGTTTGAGCAATAAAGAATTGGCGCAAGATCTTTCGATCAGTGAAAAAACCGTAAAAACCCATGTGAGCAGTATCCTGGGAAAGCTTCAGCTAGAGGATCGTACACAAGCTGCCATATATGCGTACAAACATGGTTTTGTAGAAGAGGCGTGATAATCAAAATATCATTCTGCAACTAGATTCTTTTCAATCTCTCCATCAAAAGACCGATATCCGTTATCGGTCTTTTGTATTAGGGGAAAACACGACTAGTGCCTGATGTAAAAGAGATGAAAAATCACTAAACTAAATATGTAAAAACAAAAAAGTGAGGATGATAATGAGCAAAATAAAAATCATGATTGTTGATGATTTAGAGCATGTCAGACAGGGACTGCAAACAATATTTGAGCTTTCAGAAGACATTGAAGTTGTGGGGGAAGCAAACAATGGAGCCGAGGCTGTCACGTTGGCGGGAAAATACAATCCTGATGTTGTATTGATGGATATAGAGATGCCCAAGATCGATGGATTTGAAGCAACACAACTGATTAAAAACCAATATCCAGGTATTGGTGTAGTGATGATATCTATTCACCATACTCCAGAATTTCTAAAGCGAGCGACAGAATCTGGAGTTGATGCTTATCTGAGAAAAGGGCTTCCTTCTGATGTCTTGTTTAGCACAATTCAAGAAGTATGGAAGAAGAAAAATACCAAAGTGCAAAACAATTAGAAGAGATGTCAACTCAGGCAATAGAAAGGAGAAATCCAATGCAAAGAAAAGTATGGGGAATGGTAGTGTTTGCCCTGGGCGTATTCTGCATGCACATATTGATGACGGTCAATTTCTGGATGATCGTCCTGGGGATCGTACCAGATGCGACCCTATGGGGAATCGTTTCATCGACTTCACCGGTGGGTGGGCTGGCCTGGGGATTAGGACCACCAGTAGGTGCTGTGTTGATGGTTGTGGGTGGGTTGATATTTGGAGCAAAGCGTAAGGAGGCAGTTCGATGAATTTTCCTGCTTGGGTATGGTTGTACTTCGGTACCTTTGGATCAGCCGGGGCCGTGCTCTTCACCCTGGTTGTCTGGAGCTGGATGAGGATTCAAGCGTTGGAAACAAGCCCATTACGATCCACAGCGCGATGGAACATGATTGGACTGATGTTTCTCTTCATCGCCGCATACTTCGCCTGCGGAATTGGCGGCCCGCCTGGCAGCTTACTAAGCAAGGACCAATTGACGCATGATCTGTCAACAGCCTACGACTCAGCGATTCTGGCAATCTTCTTTTCAGTGCCGGGTTGGGCCTGTATGCTGGTCGGTATGCGAAAAATGTTAAGCGCCATCAAGAAAAACAAAAACTTATCCTAAAGGAGAAGTAACATGACAGATCACGCACAAAACATAGGAAACGGCTCTGCCACGGTGGGCGCCTCAGCAGAAAAGCCTCGCCTTTTATACATCGATAACTTACGAATAGTACTCACTGCCCTAGTGATATTACATCACCTGGCCATCACTTATGGCGCTCCAGGGCAATGGTATTACAACGAAATGGGAAAGCTGAGTGACGTTTCTGCAATCTTGATGACATTGTTCCTGGCAATCAATCAGTCTTTCTTCATGGGCTTTTTCTTCATGGTCTCGAGTTACTTTATTCCAGGTTCACTCACCAGGAAGGGACCCGGTTTGTATATCAAAGATCGGCTGGTACGGCTAGGTATCCCATTACTCTTCTACATTTTTGTCCTCAGTCCAATACTCAATTTCGCACTGGCACGATCACGTGGATTCAGTGGAAATTTTCTAGCATTCGTTCCAGAATTTGTGAGACGACTGCCTGGCATAGACGTCGGGCCGCTATGGTTTGTCGAAACTTTGCTGTTCTTTTCCCTGGCCTATGTTGGCTATCAAAGTTTATTCAAGCCATCAGCCAGTTCGACTAACAATGAAAAGCATGCTCTCAGCAACCTGGTTATTGCCGTGTTCGGAGTCGGGTTAGGCGTGGCGACATTCCTGGTACGGATATGGCTTCCTGTGGGGTGGGAGTTCATGTTGTTGCACCTACAATTTCCTCACTTCGCCCAATACATCGCCA
>WOR8_10003425_pt1 | contig 15500 bp, 7 predicted proteins | sample DeeMarSeWOR38_10_FD_19890 | JGI IMG/M metagenome (IMG submission 19890) | reverse complement strand
CAAGCTGATTGACGGCCAGTTCGAGATGATGGAGGGTGACCAACAGCATCAATATGCCGAGGTCCTGGATTACAGGACGACCGAGGAATATGCTGCATACGATGCTGCTCGCAAGAGCGAGGTGTTCGGTCATCCGCCGGAATGTTCGACCAGAGCACCCGAAAAGCCCTGGTCTTACCTCTACATATGCAACGGTGAGGCTGCTGGAATAGAGAGCCTCCTGGAAGATGATGCAAATGAGATGGCGGCCGGCGGTTCCAGCGCCAATCACTGGTCTGTCTGCTTCTTCGACGACGATGGTGCCGGACCGAATGAGATGAGAGTTATGGATGAGGGCGGCGGAGGCGGATACACCGTTTTCACCACGGCCGAACTTGGCCTGCCCGCTGAACCAGATCTCAATGATCCAAGCCAGATCATCATCATCCTAGATTGGTGGTTTGTTAATTATCCAGGACAGAGGCTGGTCTGGGACAGTGGCGGACACGGCGGAGGCACAAGCGGGGCAATCTACGGTGAAAATCCCACATCTGGCGTCATCGACCTGGTCGAGATCACGACAATTGCGAACGCTGTCAGGTCTTCATTTACCAAGCCAATAGACATCACTTCATGGGACCTGTGCCAAATGATGACCCATGAGTGGCTTTACGGTTACAAGCCCATCACTAATTATACCGTTTGTTCAATGGACAACATCGCTGGCGCCGGCTACAATTACGAGAATCTAATGAACTATGTCGCAGGGAATCCCGCACCGGAAGAAATGGCGCATGAAATCTCATTGGATTACTGGACCGGCGTAAGTGCCACTATTAGTACTGTTGATATGAATAACTGGGATTACACTTTCTGGCCGACCTTCAACAACATTGCTCAGGAATGCACTCACGGCAGTTACCTTACCGAGATCAATACGGCACATACAAGCGCATGGGTCGCCCAAAAATGTCATGATGTGTGGGAATGGATGGATAATATGAATACCGGCATTCCTGACCCGACAATACAGGCATTATCCCTTCAGGCAAGGGATGAGGTCTGGACATCGAATTACCCCACAGGGTTGGACGATGTGGTACAAGTTGAATATAGTTCAAGTGCTCGCCATCATGGAATAGGTGATGAGGCGGAAGTAAACGCAGCCTGGATGATAGACATCGAGACCATGCGGGACGAGATGCTCACAGTGTCGGGCGTGTCGAATGCGATACCGACCTGCACCATCACCGACCCGTCCGAAGGCGGAGAGGTGCCCATGGACGGCATATACACCATTCATGGTACGGCTTCCGACAGCGACGGGACGGTCAGCTATGTCGAGGTAAAGATCAACAGGGAATGGTGGCAGCTGGCCACCGGAACCAACTCCTGGTCGTTCTCCTGGGATGTGACGGACGCCCATTCATATTACGGTCTCGGACCCTGCAAGGTCTGGGCCAGGTCTTACGACGGCACCGATTACAGCAACTGGGAATGCGTCAACATTGACATCATCGAGAGCTTCGGACCTGCCGGATACATCGAGCTTGACAGGGACCTCTATCCGGCCGAGGACACGCTCCTGGTCACCGTCAAGGACGGCGACCTGCTGATCCCGAGCATTGACGTGAATGTAGCGAGTACAACAGAATCCGCGGGTGAGACAGTGACCCTGTTCGCAACACCGCTCGAAGGCAAATACGAAGGTAATATCGATATATCTGCCACAGACTCGGCAGGAGTGCTTTGCGTGTCCGACGGAGACACAATCACGGCAACGTACAACGATGCCGACGACGGGACCGGAAGCCCGGCAACGGTGACCGACACCGCGATGGTGGACAATGACCCGCCGCAACCCCCAACCGCCCTGACAGTACAATGGGTGGATTATACTCCCACCATAGTCTGGCAGGACGACTTCGAGGACGGCGATGCCAGTGACTGGAGCGGTTCCGGGATGGGAGTGGGCGGTGTCGATACCCGTACCGCGAACTCCGGAATTTACTCGATGTACAGCGGAGAGAGCACGTACACCTGGGACTCACCGGTCATGGACACGTCGGGTTTCGTAAGCGGTGACCTGAGTGTCTGGGTCCAGCAGGGCGCCACATCGATTGGGAGTGAGAACCCAGATCTTGGAGAGGACTTAGTAATATCTTATCTGAACGATGGTGCCTCGTGGATCACGCTCGGTACCCTTGCCGGTGCCGATCCGGAAGCGACCATATATACGCCCACATATCCGTTGGGAGCCGACGCCTTCCACGCAGGCTTCCAGGTCAGGTTCTACCAGACAGGAGGGAGCGGTGCGACCTTCGATTATTGGCACTGGGACGACCCTGTTGTGGCTGCCATGTCACCGGTGGTCGGCTCGGGACCTGACAACCAATTGGATTGGGCTCTCTCGTTAGATGACGGTGCAGGTGACAACGACGTTGTCCAGTATAACCTATATCGAGCTAACGACGAGTTCGGCCCGTGGGACGCGGGTGCGATTATAGACACGCTCCCACCCGGGACGACCTCATACCTCGACGTTGGCATGGGCGAGTTCGACGGCATCAACTGGTGGTACGTGATCAGGGCGTTGGACGGTGTTGGTAATTTGGACATGAACACCAATGCGGTTCCCGAGGTCCCGCCCTTCAATGTCGCGCCCACCGCACCGAATGACCCGACACCGGCGAACGGTGCCATCGGAGTGTCGGTGGACCCGACCCTCAGCGTTCGTGCTGCTGACCCCAACGGCGACCCGCTGACCATGCGGTTCTACGATGCTTCGGGACCGACTCTCATAGGCACCAACCTCAACGTGCCAAGTGGAACTTACACCAACATGTCCTGGCTGGGATTATCGCCCGAGACAACTTACTCCTGGTTCGTCGAGGCCGATGACGGGGAGTACGTTACCTCGTCTCCGACTTGGAGCTTCACAACGATGGACATCACGCCCCCGGCACCACCTACTGGGCTCACTGTCGATTGGTTCGGGGTCGTTTCAATGACCTGGTTGGACGAGGACTTCTCAATCTCGGTCCCCCCCTCCGGATGGAACATATATACATCGGGTACAACGGGAACATGGTCACAGCAGGCAACCAATAACGCAGGAGGAACGGCACCCGAGGCTAGGTTCTACTACGGGTCCAGCGGTATAGGGACATCGGTGTTATACGCCGGGCCGTTCGACACAAGCGGCCTAACGTCGATGGATCTGCAGTGGCAGAACCAGATTAATGATTATACTGGCGGGACCGGCGTGAGGCTCAGCATTCGGACAAGTACGGACGGGACGACCTGGACAGAGGACGGGTGGTTCTGGGACGACACAGTCACGCCCGGAAGCACGACTGCAAGCCTTGAAACCCTTACCGTTACCACCAATGTAGGCTCCCCGAGCTTCTACATTGGCTGGGCGGTGACAGGCGACTCATGGCAGCTGAATTACTGGTACATCGACGACGTGCTTCTCACTTCCATTGGCGGCGGCACGACCGAAGACAACTGGCTGAACTGGACCCTGTCCGGGGACGATGGAGCAGGGGTCAACGATGTGGACCACTACAACATATACAGGTCGACGGTTTCGTCTGGCCCGTGGGACGGGGCGCACATCATTGACACCGTGCCAGCGGGTACAGCCACCTACATGGATTACGGATACGGTGAACTGGATGGTATCAACTGGTGGTACGTCGTCAGGGCCGAGGACATCTGGGGCAACGAGGAGATGAACACCAACGCTGTCCCCGAGATACCGGTCGCAGACATGCCCCCGACTGTCACCCTTGATTCGCCGAACGGAGGCCAGACCTATCCTGCGGACTCATTGATATCCATATTCTGGACGGCCGCGGACGACAACCCGTGGGGACCGACGCCCAACTGCTGGATATACTACGACGATGACACGAATCCCGGCAACGGTCAGACCCTGATCACGAACACCGTTGATGCAGGCGCGGCAACCTACATCTGGGACACCACCGGCGTACCTGCCGGCGACTATTACCTGCACATCGTCGTAGAAGACAGCATCGGCCAGTCGAACGAGGACTGGAGTGACGGGACCATAACCATATTGCCGCCGGTCTACAACATCGACCTGACAGGCATCGGTGCGGGCGAATGGGTGTTCGTCTCGTTCCCAATCTTGGCCACCGGTGATGTGCTCACGGTTTACGATGATGCCAGCTGGGGTGACGGTCAGAGTGCCTGGGACATAGCCCAGTGGTTCGATAACGTCAACAAGCAATGGCGCAGCTTCAGCATCTACAAGCCGCCGGCCATCAACGACATGGACGCCTTCGACAACACCATGGGTGTCTGGCTGCACCTGACCTCCAACGGTGGCGACCAGCAACTTACAGTCGGCACTGGTGACATGCCCGCGGGTCCGGTCATGATCAACCTTTACACTGGCTGGAACCTGGTCAGCTACCCCTCGAACACACCAAGGCTGGCATCGGCGACGCTGCCGCCCGAGGCAGACCTGATATCTGTGTACGACCTTGCACAACCCTACCTGATCAGGGACGAGTTGCCCAACACCGTGACCATGCAGGTTGGTAACGCCTACTGGGTCCACGTAACCGCGGATACTGTTTGGACGGTTGACGTATAATTTCCTTGAGAAACGGTCACACAATGGCTGAGGCGTATACAAGCCTCAGCCCCAACTTAATTTTGGGGTGAGGAAAGAGCCGGAGTAAATGGTATCAATATCCCACTGAACAGTTGATTGGACAAAGGTTATATATAGACTAAATCACAATAACCATATCCGAGGAGGCTGAAGTGTGGTTTCGCAAGGGCGTTATAGAGTGATACTGGCTGTTATATTCATAGCCCTTGCAATGGTGTTCCCTTCATCTGTTATTGAGAGCGGAAACGTCGAGGTGCATCAGATTATTGATACAGGTCCTGGCCATGCTGCCGAGGGCTTCAACGTGCACCTGACCTGCCAGCAGAACGTGAGTACGATAAAACCAGGTTCCTCTTTCACCTACCATATCAATGTGAGCAATACCGGTCCGGTGGCCGATACGATCGTCCTCACTATCGAAAACCCGACGGACTGGCAAGCGCATTTCAATAACAATCCCGCGGGATTTTCATCGGAGTCCGAGGAGCCGAAACCGAGGGCAAGCAGTTATCGTAATTATTCAAGTTGCATAGCCGAGATACTGGCCCTTGAGGCCGCCCACCCCGATATTGTAAACGTGACCGTAATAGGAACCTCCTGGGAAGGAAGGGCCATCCCCTGCATCAAGGTCAGTGACAACGTGACCGTTGACGAGGACGAGCCCGAGGTCCTGTTCATGGGCTTGCACCACGCCAGGGAGTGGATGACGGTCGAGGTCCCCATGTTCTTCCTCAACCATCTGGTGGATAACTACGGCTCGGACCCGAGGGCCACGTGGACGGTGAAAAACCGCGAGACCTACATCGTGCCTATCGTCAACCCTGACGGATATGTCTACTCCCAGGAAGTCCAGAACATGTGGAGGAAGAACAGAAGGGACAACGGTGACGGAACCTGGGGGGTCGACCTCAACAGGAACTACGACGGCGCCCAGAACGGTGACCCGAACGGCGATTGGGGCGGGGCAGGCACGAGCCACACCACCAGTGATTCCACGTATTGCGGTCCGGCCCCTTTCTCGGAGCCCGAGACCCAGGCCATCAGGGACCTCGTGCTGGCCCGTGATTTCCAGCTCACTATATCCTATCACAGCTACGGAAGGGAGGTGTATTGGCCTTGGGGTTACGACACGGGTGTCCAGACCCCTCATCACTCGGTGCAGGAGGCCATATCAACGGACATCGCCGCGATTAACGGATACACAGCTATGCAGAGCGCGGTCGCCTATCCAACAACGGGAGACACTGATGACTGGGTGTACGGGCACAACTGGTACAATCTTGGTAGGTTCATCTCGGCGCATACGATAGAGCTGGACGGGTCGTTCCAGCCGCCCGTGTCGCAGATAGATGCGACCTGCATGCTCAACCTGGACGTCAACTATCACGTCACTGACACTGCCGGGAACCTCTACCAGGACTCGCCGGTGATCACGCATGTTCCGTATCAGGATACGTACGACGTCATTGGTCCATATACCATCTCCGCGAACATCACGACGCCCCACGGCCTCATTCCCGGCTCGACGAAATTATACTGGAGGAACTCGAGCACTTGGAACGAAGTTCCAATGGTGAACGTTGCCGCCGATACTTGGGAGGCGGACATACCCGGACAGCCAAGCGGAACCTGGATATCATATTACATCGAGACGGAGGATGTGAACAACCAGACAAGCTCATCACCGATGTACACACCTTACGCGACCCATGACTTCCGAGTGGGAGCCCCCGCCCTCGAATACCCAGTAGACTTAGAGCCCAACGAGTGGAGGATGGTCAACCTCGTCGTTGAGGCCCCTTACGGCGCGCAGCATAACGAGAAGGCGGTCATCGACGTCATAGGCAGGTCGGTCGTGGAACCTACCGACTACGATTCAGTGGAAACTGTGACATCCATCATCCCGGCAATATTACTGGTTAACGACCTGAACTCCGTAATCCAGAACTACAAGACTGCCCTGGATAACAATGGGTATTCGTATGCGGAGAGCCTCGGAGCTTCGCTCGTCGACCTGAACGACTATGATGTCGTCATCTGGGCAACTGATGGGCCAAACCCTCTGGATTCCTCGGAACGAACCTTTATCGGGGATTACCTGGACAACGGGGGGAGTCTGTACATCAACGGCGAGGACATAGGTGCGGCGGCGTCCAGCGGCGGCTGGTTGAACTGGTATCGGACATATCTACACGCCAATTACCTGCAGGATGACAGCAACTCCAACTTCATCAACGGCATTCCCGGGGATGCCATCTCGGACGGACTCGCCGGACTCATGATCACGGGATTATATCCATCGGAGATCACACCGTTTGACGGCTTTGCCTCCACGATCTTCACCTACATCAAGATCGGGAACCCGACGGCTGCGATAAAAGCCGATACCGGAGCTCATAGGGTTGTGTATCTGGCATGCGAATATTTTGAGGGGTCCGACATACAATCGAACAAGGACCTGCTGATGTACAGGATAATCGAGTGGCTCACGCCCGAGCTGCCCGCCTACGACGTCCCTGTCCTGCCCATCCCCGGGTGGAACTTCATTTCCTTCCCCATCAGGGCAATCGGTTCCATCGAGGACATATTGGACGACTCCGCGGGTGACGGTACCACCACTTGGGACGTCATCAGGTGGTTCGATCCGGAAGATCCTATGGACCCGTGGAAGACGTATACGACTTTCATGCCCCCGGAGCTCCACGATCTTGATGCTGTCTACAACACGATGGGCCTATGGGTGCATATCACCGAAGTGGGCGACGGCAATCTTACACTGAGCGGGTTGCAACCTACATCTACGGTGATGTATCTCTCAGCAGGTTGGAACCTTGTAGGATATCCATCGGTCACCTCCAGGATTGCATTGTCAACCTTACCGAGCGGCGCCGACAGCATAGCCGTTTTTGACGCGGTCGATCCCTATCAGATCAGCGATGAGGCCTTGGGGTCGGTCGTAATGGAGCCCGGGAATGCGTATTGGGTACACTGTACTTACGATGACATTTGGATTGTAGATTGGTAGAGCCGGAAGGGTTTGACTATCTTCCCGGACTCACATCCGTGCCCTCATCTTCAGAACGCTTTATAGGAAAATATTTACACTGGCGCATCCATCTATGCTCGGTGTGAGAATGTCTGCCAAGAAGAAGGAGGAGGAATCAGAGCCGAGTAGTGAGACAGAAGAGCTCGAGGAGTTCATCAGCCAGTACATTGACGCTTACCGAGGTTACCTGGGCGAGAAGGACATGGATGAAAGGCACCTTCCGCAGTTCTACAAGGGATTCCCGTTCGTGGCCGAGATATACAGGCTGCCCAACGAAGCCGTTTGCGTCCTTTTCAGAAAGAGCAACCGCTCGAAACTCCTGGTCATCGACGGCGATTACTCAGAGGTCAAGGAGAAGTTGGACGAGAGAGCATTGGACTTCATGCAGGTCTTTCCGCCATACACATCATTCAACGGTGAAGAGGCGGCTAGGCTGGCCCACCTCGATGCAGAGAGGGACCTCAAGATCTCGAGGAGGCTGGAGATCCTCAGTGCCACCGAGACCCACATGGAGGAGATACACGACGACATGCAGGGCATGCTGGACCTCAATCCCTGGCTCGACGAGCAGGCAAAGACCCAAAAGGATAAGCTGGACCGTGCAAAGGAGCTTATCATCGAACTGTACAAGGAAATGGACCTTGGCGACGAGGAGCGCTTTGCGGATTACGCCCGGTCCTTCATGGATATCATGGCTTTCGAGAGGGCAGAGGTCGAGGCGGTGGCCGGAGAGGTCGAGGTGGAAATGGAATCCGTGCTTCAGGAGATCGAGGAGAGGACGGCAAAGATCGAGGAGAGCTTCGAGAGCCACGGAAAGGCATTGAACGCGAACATGAGCCAGCTTGAGCAGACGGTCAAGGAGCTGGAACTGAAGATGGAGTCGCTGGATGGAGTTGCCGGGGTGCCGTCCGACCTCGAGAAGACAATCGAGGAAATCGAGAAAAAGCTCGAGGACCTGAGAAAGAGCAGTGAGACCTTCGAACTGGAGAAGGATATCAAGGAGATCAAGCTCAAGGTCGATGCGCTGGAGGATGAAGCCATTTCGGATGAGCTCGAGATAGCGCTGACAAAGGTGAGGAACTCACTCAAGGATACAAAGGCCGAGATGACCACCTTGAATAAGGAGTTAACCTCGCTCAAGAAGGACCTCACGGTCTCCAAGGAGATCAAGGAAACGGTATTCCGGGACTCCAAGCGTATGCACAACATCAATGACAGGGTCTCTGACCTCGAGAAGGAGATCAAATCCCTCGTCAAGGGATCAGATAAGGAACACAAGGAACAGATCAAGGCGCTGGAGGGCAAGATGAACGTTCTTAAAACGGATATCAGGGACCAGGTGAAAAACGCCGTGGAGAAGGAGGTGGCCAGAAGCGTGGCGAACATCAAGATAGAACCGCCTCCGCCTCCGGCAGACTTCCCTGCCGGCGCCACAGTGAAGAAGACAACCAAGAAGAAGACAACGAAGAAGAAAACAAAGAAGTCATAGGGTATGACATGCATAAAATCTGCGTTATACCCGGAGACGGGGTCGGTCCCGAGGTCACAGACTCCGCCCTCACTATCCTGGAATGTCTGGATGTTCCACTTTCCATAGAAAAGACCCAGGTAGGTCTTGAATCTTACGAGAGGTCGGGTGCATACCTGACGGACGGGGCCCTGGAAATGGCAAGCGAGGCCGATGCTATCCTGTTCGGATCACTGACGACCCCAAGGGACCCGAACTATGTTTCTCCGCTGTTGCTGATGAGGTGGAACCTCGATCTATATGCCAACGTCCGACCGGCAAGGTGCCTTAACCCGGAGTTTTGCCTATCGCCCCTTGATGTCATTATCGTGCGTGAGAACACAGAAGGACTGTACGGTGCGGTCGAGAGAGAGCTTGACGACGGCAAGATAGTCACCGAAAGGACCCTCTCGGAGGACGGATGCAAGCGCATCGTCGAATTCGCATTCAAGTACACGATAGCCAGGAAGAGGAAGAAGGTCAGCTGCATACACAAGGCGAACGTTCTCAGGACCTCGGACGAGATGTTCCGGAAGCTCTTCTACGGCAGTGCGGTGAATTACGCTTTCTACGAAAAGATAAAAAGCGACGATTACCTTGTTGACGCCACCGCCATGTACCTGGCCAAGGAACCGGAGAGGTTCGATGTGATCGTCACCCTGAACCTTTACGGAGACATCCTATCTGATGAAGCTGCGGGATTGACCGGCGGTCTGGGCTTTGCCCCCTCGGCGAACATAGGGGACGAGCATGCCCTCTTCGAGCCCATCCACGGCTCGGCTCCCGACATTGCCAACATGGACATCGCCAATCCCACGGGATCCATCCTTTCGGCGGCGATGATGCTGGACCATCTTGGCTTCCTTGATAGGGCCCAGATGATACATGATGCCATTAACCTGGTTTATTCAGATAAGAACAGGTGGACGAAGGACATCGGCGGGCGCTGCGGGACCGAGGAGTTCACGTGGCACGTCAAGAACGAGATAGAAAAGATGGCGGCGGTCAGATGAGAATGATAGATTATATAGACAGGTACGAAAAGGTCAGGAGCGAGGGTATCAACCTGATAGCCTCGGAGAACATACTTTCACCGGGTGTCAAAAGGGCATTGTCCAGTGACCTCGGCGGAAGATACCATACGAAGTGGTACGGCGGTTCGCAGATAGCGGTCGATATCATCGAGAGGACAGAGGAATTGGCAAGAAGGCTCTTCGGCGTGAAGCATGCCATCGTCAATCCCCTTTCCGGCAACATATGTGACCTAACGGTCCTTTTCACTTTCACATCCGACGGCGACAAGGTTGCGATGCTGCCCTTCGACGTCGGTGGGTACCCGCTGGGACTCGGCAAGTTCGGCAGGCGAAGAATCGATCTCCAGGCTGACCCTACCACTTATGATATTGACGTCGAGAAGAGCATAGCCGTTTTGGAAACGGAGAGGCCAAGCCTGGTGATATTGGGTTCTTCTTTCATATTGTTCCCGCATCCGGTCGACGAGATCGCTTCCGTCGTCGGAAATTACGGTGGTCGGTGCGTCTTTGACGGCGCACACATACTAGGTTTGGTGGCTGGCGGGATGTTCCAGGACCCGCTGGGCGAGGGGGCCGAGGTCCTCTTCGGAAGCACCCACAAGACAATGTACGGGCCGCAGGGCGGAATAATACTCACCAATTCGGATGAGCATGCCGAGGGGATGAGGCGTTTCTTTGACATCGACCTTGTCGACGGCATTGGGCTTGTGGACAACCCCCACGTGAACAGGATTGCCGCATTGGGAGTGGCCATCGAGGAGATGCTCGAGGATATGGAGTACGGCAGTAACATCGTGAAAAATTCAAAGTTCCTAGCCAAATCCCTGGATGACATGGGGGTGCCCGTCAGGTTCGGGGAGAGGGGTTACACACAATCACACCAGATTTTGCTGGACTTGGACAATGACCGAGCATTGGAGCTCTGTCATCAGCTTGAACAGGTCGGGATATTCATCGATACGGCAGGCAGGATAGGAATTGCCGAGGCCACCCATCGAGGTTACACCTCAGACGATTTCACGATGATAGCTGGATTTATCCACGAAGTTTATACCAAAGGTGTAGACGAAGGTATCAAATCCCGGGTTCGGGCCCTTGCATTGCGGTGATTCGGACAAAATTACTTAAGGCTTCATACAATCGGGGTGAGGTCTAACGTGGTCCAATGGAACAGAAGATACGCGGGAGCGTTTTGCTGGCATACATGGATTTCATCCGCCTGAAATGGGGCAACCTTGCCTTCCAGAAGTGCTTGGAGGACATCGAGTATCATACAGCCATCAAGCCCGGAGAATATTACGACAACGAAGTGAGGGAACTGATCCTCAAATGGATCACTGACGAGAAGGGCAAGGACTATGCCAGGGACCTGGGGAGGTTCGTTGTCAAGAATCTCGGTCTGCTCGCGTGGATAGTCCGGTTTGCAAACCCCAAGATCATCGCCAAGAAGTTCCCGGACAATTACAGCGAAGTATATACCTTCGGCCGGGTCGAGGTCGAGACCGAGGACAGGAACGTCATCGTCATCCGTTTGTACGATGTGAACACTATCGAGGAATCGTGCCTTTCGTGGCACGGCGTGTGCGAGGGTGTCCTCGACCTGACGAAGACCACGGGAACGGTTACGAAAAACACCTGCCAGCTAGATGGTGCTGACTTCTGTGAGTACGAGATAGAATATTCGGGTTGAGTATGTCAACCAAAAATGATTATTTTTAGTTGAATTTATTTAAATAGAACAATATATTAATAGTACCCACTTCATTCGATCCTTATTTTGAAGTCTCCAGGGAGTTTCGAGAGGGCCCTGTTGAGCCTTGCCTTTTCATTCCTGGTGAGCTCACAATGCAGGTTGACCCTGACCCTGTTGTCCTCAACACCGCTGATCTCCTCGATCTGGCAGCGGGTTCCGGCCTTTTTAATTATTTCCTGGACCGAGGCCAGTGAGTCCGGGTGGAGCTCGATCGAGAACGTGTAGGTCTTCCTCCCCTTGAGCCCGAGACTGAACTCCACCTTGCCCAGCAGCATGAGGGCCAGGATTATTACCAGCGTGATGACCACCGACAGGACGAGCAATCCGATACCGATCGCCATGCCCACCGCAGCGGACATCCATATGGCCGCGGCCGACGTCAATCCCTTGATGTATCCCCTGGCGAAGATGATGGTCCCCGCGCCAAGGAATCCAACGCCCGTAACGATCTGAGCGGCGACCCTGAGGGGGTCCGCCTCACCTTCCCACTGCTCGGTGAAATGGAGACCAACGATGGTGAACAGGGTGGCACCCGTGCAGATGAGCATGTAGGTTCTCATACCCGCGGGTTTCTCCTTTAATTCCCTCTCCAGACCTATCAGGCTTCCGCAGAAAATTGCCAGCAGAATCTTGGGCAGGTAATCGAACAGGAACAGGTCCTCTAGCACTTCCAAACCTCTGGTAAAAAATAGAATATTGAATATATAAATGTTGGGGTCAAGAGCGTTTCCGGCCGAAGATCGTCCTTCGTAGCTTGATGAGCTGTCCGTTGACCCTGAGCAGGGGCCTTTCCAATCTTGGGAACCTCCCTGGATTGTCAAGAGTGAAATTGAAGACCGCAAGGAGACCTATGCCAACAGTCATGGCGACCAGTAAATAGAACGGCCATAAGGGCAATGGCCGGTCGGCATACGGTTTTGCCGCAAATCCGGAATCCGGCAATATGCCGTCGAGACCGAGTTCAGCGAGGTATGTCTGGTTGACCGAACCCGCACCGCTACCGGAGCCGGTGAGATGCGACCATTGGTCATCTGTGATAAAGCCCTTTGAAGCAAATGTGTAGTTCGATCCGCCGTACCCGAACTCCAGCCAGAATCGCACGAAATACGTGCTCTGCGAGAAGGGGGAGCCGTGCGGAGTGTCAGTGCCGACCGAGATGGTGAAGGACACTGGGACCTTACCTCCGGGAGAAATGTCCGGCGTCTCCACCAGATATTCTATATCGTTCGATTCCAGGATGAGCGGAGGTTCGTCTATCTCCCAGATCATAAACGATTCCTCCAAGGTTGCATATTGATAAATCGAGATGTTTAGCCTTACATTCCGCATGTCCTGTGTCAGGTTGACCGGGTCCGGGTTATTGATCGTCAGGGCGAACGTACCGCTGTCGCCGGGTGTGAGGACCGGCGTCTCAAAGTCGCCCAGGAGGCTGTTCACGAACCTGGGCTCGTCTATGGACTGGCCGCTTGTGAGGGCGGCCAGAGAGAGAGTGATCATGAAGAGGAAGACTAGCTTAACGGACCTCATCGATCCAGTAGAAGTGGGTCACTGTTATAAACCTTCGTGACTAAAACGTTTAATATTCCGGTTCAATACACTGGAAGTGGGAGGACGAGATGACCGACCTTACTCCGATGATGAAGCAGTACAACTCCATCAAATCAGAGTATCCAGGCACAATACTTTTCTTCAGGATGGGCGATTTCTACGAGACCTTCGGGGACGACGCCATCCTTACCTCCAAGGTGTTGAACATCACCCTCACTTCAAGGGGGCACGGGAAAGGTGGAAGGATTCCCCTCGCGGGTATCCCTTATCACGCGCTTGACTCGTACCTTCACAAGATGGTCAGGGCGGGTCACAAGGTCGCGATCTGCGAGCAGGTGGAGGACCCGAAGAAGGCGAAGGGCGTCGTCAAGAGGGATGTGGTCAGGGTGGTCTCCCCGGGCACTGTCCTCGAGGATTCAATGCTGCAGGGCCGCGATAACAATTACCTGGTAACGATATCCAAAGGTAAGGGTTACGGCCTCGCCATAGTCGACGTCTCGACTGGGGAATTCACTGTGACCGAGGTCGCGGGTCGGGATGCCGCCAAGAAGCTGAAGAGCGAATTGGTCAGATACTACCCAGCGGAATGCCTGGTCGACCCGGATATCGGCTGTCGAGGGTTCGAGGAAATTGTCGAGGGCGACCTGGCCTGCACTATTACTGAATTGGATGCCGGCGCGTTTTCACAGGAGACCGCGGCCGAGATTATCACAGAGCACGTCGGGGAGCACGAACTCGACGGGATGCCCTTGGCGCTGAGTGCAGCAGGTGCGACCCTGGCATACCTGAACGAGATGCAGAAGGGCAGCGTCGGGCAGATCAAAGGGATAAGGGCCTACGAGATCAGTGATTTCATGATGCTCGACTCCGTGACCCTAAGGAACCTGGAGCTGTTCGGCAACATCAGGGACGGCGGCAGGACCGGCACGCTGTTCGAGCTCATGGATAAGACAAGGACACCTATGGGAACGCGGACCCTGAGAGCCTGGATATCAAAGCCGCTGATGGACATCGGGGAGATCAACAGGCGGCTGGATTCGGTCGAGTGGTTGTTCAACGACAGGACACTGAGGGCCGAGGTCCGCGAATATCTTGACGAAGTGCGGGACCTTGAGAGGCTGGTGGCGAGAAGCGTCCACGGAAGCGCGAACGCCCGTGACCTGGTGGCCATCAAGACAACTTTGGCCGTCGTTCCCCATATCCTGAGAACATTGAAGACCAAGCTGCCCGACCTGCTGTCCGAAATCGAGACAGGCATCGATCCCTGCGAGGAGCTGGCCATGATGATAAGCGAGTCCATCGTCGAGGAGCCTCCCCTGGGCCTTCGCGAGGGGGGCATCATCAGAGAGGGGTATAACAAGGACCTGGACGAGCTGAGGGAGATGGCTGTCAGCGGCAGCAAGTGGATGACCACGCTTGAGGAAGCGGAGAAACAACGCACCGGCATCAAGACGTTGAAGATCAAGTACAACAAGGTGTTCGGTTACTTCATCGAGGTCAGCAAGTCGTATCTCGACAGGGTTCCCGAGGAATACATCAAGAAACAGACCGTGGCCAACGCGGAGAGGTTCATCACCCCTGACCTGAAGGAAAAGGAGAGCCAGATATTGACGGCGACCGAGCGCGGCACCGCGCTGGAGTACGAGCTGTTCGGCGATGTAAGGGAAAAGGTTGCTGAAAAGGCCGCGATACTCCAAGGCACGGCCTCGGCACTGGGTAACCTTGACACATTGGTCACATTGGCTGAGGTCGCATCACTGAACGACTATCATCGCCCCAAGGTCAACGACTCCAGTAACATCAACATCGTCGACGGTCGGCACCCGGTCGTCGAGAGCCTCCTCGCAGAGAGGTTCATACCGAACGACACGAAACTCGACATGAAGCGGAACCGGGTGGTGATCCTTACCGGACCAAACATGGCTGGAAAGTCCACGTACATGAGGCAGATTGCCTTGATCACGCTCATGGCCCAGATCGGT
>WOR8_10003422_pt1 | contig 15504 bp, 13 predicted proteins | sample DeeMarSeWOR38_10_FD_19890 | JGI IMG/M metagenome (IMG submission 19890) | reverse complement strand
ACCCTCTTGCATAACCGCTCCCCAGGAACCGTGCAGAGCCATTATCAGCTGCTCGAGGAGATGACAATCGAAATAGACGATGTCTTCCATTAAGCCCATGATTACCCAATGGGGGACTTGAGTAATTTTACACCCACGGTTTTCCTGAGACCATTTTATGATTTCTGCTTCTTTAACAGCTTTCTCCAGTTCAACCATGACTTTTCCCCTGTACTTTTTAGTTCTCACATTGCAGAAAAATTAGGTACACAGGCCTTAGTGCACAAGTGGTGCCAACTGTGGATTTGCTCTCTTAGCGGAAGATTTTAATAATATAATCGGTAATATAAGCCTAAAGATAATGAATGGCTGAGATCCAAGCCACCTCTCTCCTCCAGCCCCTCTGCGGCGCAAACTGACGCTTTTTGTCAGCAAGAAGCAATTGTGGATTGAGGAATTAGGGCATTGAGGAATTGGAATGTCCTATTCATGGAATTCCTTAATTTCTGAATCCCAAAATTCCTTAATTATGGATGGATGAATTATGCCTGGGGGCCTGCGTTAGCGCTGTTCAGTTACGGGGTGATGCCTCGGGGATGGAGGTGAACATCAGAAGGAAGCCAACAAAGCTCAGAGCACCAACGCTGATAAAAAGGATGTCGAGGGAGAAGAGATCGGCAAACCAGCCGGAGATTAATGAACCGCTGATAAAACCAAGGTCGAGGACTGCGGTTGCCAGGCTCATCATGCCGGGAAGTTCTTCAGGCTTCTCCGCTTGATCAGCGGCAAGGGCGATTGCGGCCGGAAAGAGGAAGGCCAGACCAGCGCCGTAAAGGAGCGTGGAAATATAAAAGGCCGCTGGGTAAGAGATATAAGGAATGGAGCATATGCCTATGCCGAAAAACAGATAGGAACTTTTCATAAAACGCTTCTTGCCATAGCGGTCGATGAAAGACCCAGCAACGAGACGCAAAATGAAAGCAAGTGATGCAGCAACTGCAAAGTAGTATCCGGGCTGTAGCCCCAGTCCGACGGCCTGGAGGGCAATAAAATTAAGTACTGTGGCGTGGCCTTGGACAAAGAGGAGGATTGCCGCAAGGAGGATACAAACCGATCGCCGCCTGAGCAATGGACCGTAATGGAGTGAACCTTGGTAACCCCTCGAGGTAATGCCACGACTTGTGGCGGTAGTAAATGCCAGCACACCAGCAAGAAACACAACAGCAGCTGCACCATTGAAAAGTGCCGGATAACCAAAACCCTTTATGAGTTGTTCGCCTGCCAGTGGAATAAGCGCCACAGCAGCCAGTATAGTGGCCCCTATATAGCTGTAAGCCTGTCCCCTACGGTTTGGTGGAACCCATTGAGCTACAGCGGTGTAAGAGGCAGATATAAAAGCAGAAAAGCCTATTCCGTGGGTGATGCGCACGAGCATCATGGGCCAAGCCACTCGCTGCAGCCCATGGTAGCCAAGAGAGCTGAAGAATATGATGATCAGACCCAGAAGAATTACCCGTTGTTCACCCCGACGGGCAACCAACTTGCCCATAAAGGGCCGGCTAACAACGGTGCTTATGGGCATCAAGCCCATTACCCAGCCAATTGTAGTCTTGCTGCTGCCAATTGCCTGGAGGTAAAGAGGGTAGAGGTAAAAGAAGGCGATGTTGGAAAATACCAGGAACATAAGGATATTAAGAAAAACAAATGGCCCAATCCAGGCACGGCGGGAGTTGTCTGAGGAGATCGAACTCATTAATGAGGACCTCTAGGAACAGGAGCTATAGTTATCAAATTCAATACCAATGGCCGTGCCAACTGAGCACTGAGCAACGCCTTCGCATAGCGCCAAGCGCATACAGAAGAGGCATTGGGCATAGAGTAAGGAGCCAGAAGTAAGAGATAGTAGCCAGTAGATGAGAAAAACTCAATCTTGATTGCTTTTCGCCTGAATTATAATTCTGACTCCTGATTCCTTGCCTTTAAATCCGCAATCCGCAATCCGCAATCCGAAATCCCAAAGTGCCTAGTCCATAGTGCTTAGTCCCTAGTGTAATTCTTTCCCTGCCAGAGATTGCGACTCCGGAGAGTTTCACGGATGGCCTGCAAATTGATCTGTTTATCCATGGCCCATTTTGGAGCCAGGAGTTCTTTAGGGTGGGGATCACCGGTTAGCCGGTGAATGATCACCTGCGGGGGAAGCAAGGCGAGAAACTCACAGACAATATCCACGTACTCCTCACGGCTCAAGCAACGGTAGTCGCCCCGCAGATAGAGCTCAGCAAGGGCGGTGCCTTCAATGACATAGAGCAAGTGAATCTTGACCCCCTGGATGTCTAGCTCTCCTAGGGCCCGTGCCGTGGCCAACATATCTGTCTTGTCCTCGTCTGGCAGTCCCAAAATGACGTGGACGCAAATTTCCAAATCTCGCCGACGGCTGCGCTCAACCGCATCCACGAAGGCGGCAACGTCATGCCCGCGATTTATCAGTTCCAGGGTTCGGTTATGAATGGATTGTAATCCATATTCGACCCACAAGTAGGTCCGCTGATTCAACTCTGAGAGCATGTCCAGAATACTATCAGGCACGCAGTCAGGTCTGGTACCGATGGCAAGACCTACCACGTCTTCCACCGCCAGGGCCTCCAGGTAAAGGGCTTCGAGATCTTGTGGGGATCCGTAGGTGTTGGAGAAGGACTGGAAGTAGGCAATAAATTTCTTCGCCTTGTAGCGACGAGCCAGCCGCTGTTTACCACGTTCCAGCTGTTCGGTGATGGAGTAGTGCTGAGATAAACCCGTCCCTGAACCTCTGACATTGCAATAGATACAGCCACCTACTCCCAGGGTGCCATCACGGTTGGGACAGGTCATGCCAGCGTCCAGAGTGATCTTCTGCACGCGGCAACCGAAATGTTCTCTCAGGGCGGTGTTGAGATCGCGGTAACGACTGGTATTCATCAAAAACATTATAATATATAATCCAGGTGATAACGGCTAGAAATTCCGTGTATTTTTAGAAAACTGTTTCTCTTTTCGAGCGTTCCGCCGATCTTTTCTCACGGGGAATACCCAGTGAGTAATGATAAATGATAAATGATAAATAACATGAGCGTCTACCCTAAGTCATACGATGTGATTGTGGTGGGAGCGGGACATGCCGGCTGCGAAGCCGCCTTGGCCGCAGCTCGTATGGGCTGTAGTACCGCTCTGTTCACCATCTACTTGGACACAGTGGCTCACATGCCTTGTTCACCTTCAGTGGGCGGCCTCGGAAAGGGACACCTAGTCAAAGAAGTAGATGCAATGGGTGGGGAGATTGCCAAAGTAGCTGATCAGACCGGCATCCAATTTCGCACCCTCAATACGCGCAAGGGTCCAGCGGTGCAAGGAACTCGTTGTCAGAACGACAAGGTACTCTACAGGTCCAAAATGAAGTCCATACTAGAACAGCAAGATAATTTGGACATCAAACAAACCCTGGTCGAGGAGGTGCTGGTTGAAGGTGGCCGTGTAGTAGGAGTTTGTGACAATCTGTCCGTTGAGTTCAGGGCACCAGCAGTAGTTCTTACCACCGGTACATTTCTGCACGGTCTGATCCACATCGGTAGTCAACAGATTCCATCGGGACGGGCTGGGGAGTTTCCCGCCAATAGTCTGGGTGATAATCTGGCTAAACTTGGCTTTCACATGGGAAGAATGAAAACTGGAACGCCAGCCAGGATACGCCGGACGAGCATTGATTTTTCCCAGTTCAATGAACAAAAGGGTGATGAGAATCCTCGTCCTTTTTCTCTCTTTACTGAAAAAATAACCCTTCCCCAGATTTCTTGCTTCATCGGTCGCACTCACCAGCGCACCCATGAAATCGTCAAGGAGAACATTAACTTATCTCCTCTCTACAGCGGCGTCATCAAAGGAGTTTCGGCCCGTTACTGTCCTTCTCTTGAAGATAAGGTAATGAAATTTCCTCATAAGGAGCAACACCAGATTATTTTGCAACCTGAAGGGCTGGATACAGAAGAGATTTACGCGAGTGGCACCGGGAATTGCCTGCCTTATGAGCTGCAGATCCAGCTAGTGCGCTCCGTACCGGGCCTGGAAGAGGCGGAAATCATGCGGCCTGCATATGCCATTGAATATGACTACGTGCAACCCACCCAACTGCGCCCAACTCTGGAGACCAAAAAGGTGTCAGGCCTTTTCATGGCCGGCCAGATCAATGGAACCTCAGGGTATGAGGAGGCTGCGGCCCAGGGATTATGGGCGGGAGTAAACGCCGCTTTGCAGGTCCAGAAGAGATCTCCCTTTCTGCTGGATCGCTCGGAGGCTTACATGGGAGTAATGATTGACGACCTTGTCACCCGGGGTACTAAGGAGCCTTACAGGATTTTTACTTCCCGAGCTGAGTACCGGCTCCTTCTGAGAGAAGACAATGCTGATCTACGTCTCATGGAAAAAGGGTACGAATTAGGACTCATAGACAAAGATAGTTTCAAAAACCTCAAGGAGAGGCGACGGCAGATTGCCCAGGAGCTAGAACGAATCGACAGGACCAAGATCAAACCATCAGCGCAAGTGAACCAGCTTCTAGCAGGAAAAAAATCAGCACCTTTAGAGGTTGCTGTTCCGCTGTCCCAATTACTTAAACGACCCGAGTTGTCCTATGGAGACTTGGAGCATTTGGAGGGTCGAGCTAGCCAGCTCGCCGAGCGAGTAACCCGCCAAGTTGAAATCCAGTGCAAGTACCAAGGATATCTACAGCGGCAGGAAGGGGAGGTAAAAAAATTCAAAAACCTTGAGAATATTAACATTCCACCCGGGTTCGACTACCAAGACATTCCTGGTCTGTCCAATGAAATAAGGCAGAACTTGAGGGAAATACAGCCTACCTCCTTGGGACAAGCTTCCAGGATCTCAGGGATGACTCCCGCGGCTCTCTCAATACTCATGGTTTACCTGAAGCGGTTGCGAGAGGGCCAGTTTTCTTCTGAAACAAATGTAGAATCAAACACTTAGCTGTGGTTGGTTGTTACCCTTCTTCTACCATCCCCATTGCATTTTTGTGAGAAATTTGTTGATATGTAAAGGAAATCCGCTATATTGGCACGGAATACTACCTGGGCCTAAAAATTGCTAAGACTAGGTAAAGAGTTATTATCTGATCTCGGAGGACTCATTTGGGATGACTAGACGAAAGCAAAATAGAGTTGCAGCACAGGCATGCTGTCTGACTTTGTTTTTCATCCTCTGGCTGCCAACAACTGCTCAACCAGCCACCACTGTATATGTCTCCGATACCACCTTGGAGGCCAACCTGCGGAGCGGGACCAGCCAGGAGAACCGTATCATCGGCATGCTGCGGCCAGGCACCCAACTGACCCTGCTCAGTGAACAAGACGGCTGGGCCGAGGTGACCCTGGAAGATGGGCGTACCGGCTGGATTCTGAGGCGTTATCTCTCGGAGCGTCCGCCATGGCGGGAAACAGCAGAGCAACTCCAGAAGGAAAACGAGCGCTTGCGGACTCAATTGAATAAGGTTAGAGCTGAACACCAGGAAATTATGCAAAAAAGTGCCGAAGTCCAAAGACAGTTGGATGGCCAACAAGCTGAATTCCAGTCAGTGCAGAGTGAGTACGAGGAACTAAAAAAGTCATCGACGAACTATTTGAACTTGAAAATGGCCTATGAAAACCTCCAGAATGAGGCCCGACAGAGCAAGGCCAAACTGGATGAATTGGAAAAGGCTTACGGAAAACTAAGAACTTCCAGGGCCATTCGCTGGTTCCTTAGTGGCGCCGGAGTGCTGATGCTGGGTTGGATAGTTGGCTCAAGTATGGCACGCATGCGGCGACGCCGCTCATCTGATTACTATAAATTATAAGAGCACATAAGAAGTTTTCTTCGTATCCATTTCTTGCCCCCCAGAAAAAAGATTCAGTTCACTGGCACCGGGCCATAACGCCAGGGCGGATAATAGTATAAAGTGGTCCCCATCTGCGCTGGCAGGACAGAGCTATGGAGTTCCTTGACGGCTTCTATACCAACTTCCTCAGGTTTTTTTCTTGGCAGGAAATATCTTTTCTCTTCACCGGCACCGGTTTGCTGGTCATGCTGAACCTGGTGCTCAGCGAAGGTTTGCTTTCCTTCGACAATGCTATCGTTCTAGCCATTCTAGTAAGTCACCTACCTAAAGACAGATCCTATAGGTTAGGTCCTTTCCAAATGTCCATCCAGCAGTGGGCCTTAACTGCAGGAATTTTCGGGGCCTACTTTTTCCGGGTCCTTGCCATTGCTCTGGGAACCTATTTGATCCAGTTCTGGACCTTGCAACTAATCGGCGGTGGCTATCTCTTATGGTTGGGCTATGAGCATTTCTTTGCTGGGCAGATGCAGAAGTCGGAAATTACCCCCTACGGTAAAGGCTTCTGGGCTACGGTCATAAAAGTGGAATTAATGGACATAGCCTTTAGCATAGACAGCATTCTGGCCGCTCTGGGGATATCCAAAAAAATTTGGGTAATTTTAATGGGCGGTATGCTCGGGATTCTATTCATGCGGTTGGTGGCAGGGGTGTTTATCCGTTTGATCGAGAGGTTCCCCCTGTTCAAACACACAGGCTACGCCCTGGTTGCTCTCATCGGCTATCGCCTGGTAAGTGGGGTAGACTGGATTCATTTCCACCGACTGTTCAGCTACCTGGGTCCTGTTGGCGTGGGGGTTCTGGTGGTTTTTACCGTGGCCGTTTGGGGCACCGCTCAAGTCAGGAGAGAACGGCTAGGGACCATACAGTCCATAATCCAACTGACGCTGATTATCCTTTTGTCCTCTTGGAGTGGAACTACGCTGGACCTGCACATGACTGACCTGGTCTTCGGCCTAATGATGCTGGCCACCTTTGCCAGCACCTTCATCTTCAATAAACCTTATGTGCGCTGGCAAAGGAGTGTTGAGCGAAAAGAAAACCCATCACCTCGAAATACTGGCACATCCCCTGGGGAGGACAGCCACCAGGAAGTGGAAGAAAAAAAAGGACCACAATAACCAGTTAGCCCCATCCTTTCTTCCCACCAGAAGAAGTCAACCAAACCAATTACCAAAAAATTACCCAAAAGTTGCCGTAACAGAAATGGGTAAAGAATACACTTTAAGAGTTTGAGATCAAGTTTAGAGGGGAAACACTTGGGCAAGGGGCTTGATGAAAGACTGTCTAAGGCTGTAGGTGTAGGCACCTTGACTGGGGATCATGAGGATGTCGCCCGGTTCGATTCCTTCGCCGAAATAGCGGTATCCCCAGACATCGTGCGGGGTACAGAGGGACCCGAAGATGAAACAGTTTCGCTCCACAAGGGAAGGCTTGGAGAGATTGATCACCGGGAAATAGTCAGTTTCGAACCGCTCCCAGCCGACGATATTCGTACCGCCGTCGACAATAACTAGATCCTCCGCCTTCTTGTCCACAACGGTCAAGAGGATATGCATGGAGTCGTTGACCAGCCACCGGCCCGGCTCAGTGAACACTTCGCATTCAACATGAGGGAAGATGTGTTGGCGCAAGGCTTTGCCGATCTCGCCAGCGAAAGTCTCCAGGGGTTCTGCAGGGTATCTGTAGCGATCACCTCCTTTGGCGTCGGGCAAAACCATCTGAGTAATCCGTCCTTGGGGGGTGGCGGAAAAGTGGAGCCATTCTCCGCGGGGCGGCCAGTAGCCGCCGCCAATGTCCAGGAATTCTATGGTTTTGGCCCGTTGCCCCTTCATGGCGGCGAGCCGTTCCCCAAGACGAATCAAGAAGGATACCTGGGAGGAGGGTGTGAGGTTCCAACTGGTGTGAAACTGGACCCCGCATAGACGGATGTGCTCGAAGTCTTCAGTTCTTGTTATAAAGCTTTCCAGTTCAACCAGAGGGACACCGAACTTCCGCCACAGCCCCTTCTCCTCAGTGGTAAGACGAACCCCTGCCCGCACCACCACCTTTCGCAACCTAGAAACACTTTCCAGACGGTCCAGTTCACCAAAGCTGTCGATAAGCACTGTAACCGCTTCAGCGTTGGCCGCTGCTAGATCGAGTTCTGCCTCAGTTTTCCCCGGTCCGCTAAAGAGAATGTGCTGACAACCTGTAGCAAGAGCGGTCTCGAGCTCCAAACCACTTGAGACATCTAGGCCAAGGCCGAATTTCACCAGACTTTGGGCCACCGCCGGGTGGTTGTTGCTCTTCATGGCGAAAAATGAACGTAGTCCGGGAATCTCCTGTGAAAAAGTGGTGGTAAACTCCTTGGCCCGCTGGAGCAAAACATTTTCGTCGAAGAGATAAACAGGAGTGCCATGGCGCATGGAAAAGTCCAAGAAGAGTTGCCTTTGGGACAAAAACGAGCGGACGTAAGCGCAAACGACTTCATCTTCCAGGATGGGGCTGACATTCTCAAGGATTTCGGCAGCCTTGTGGAGAACAAGTCTGGAATTGTTCATCCTTCAAACTCCATTACTACTTTGAGTTTGCTCGCCAGTTCGACACATTCCGCCTCCAGGGATTTGCTTGCCGTTGGCCTGAAAATCACGTGGCCCAAAAGTCGAGAATCGTAGTCATTTGGTGGAAGGATCACCCTGTGCCCCGGATTCCGTTTGATGAAAACCTCCTGCACCCTTGGATCTTGACGGAGATCCCCTTGGTCGATCTCTTTAACTGTGCCTCCGTGCTGGGCGAAAAGACGCAAGCCCACCAGAGTTTCCCAGCTTTGTCTCGGAAGGGGAGAGATATTTCGGCCCTGGGCCATATCCAAGGCCAAGCCAATCATGTCGAGACCGCAGCTCTTTTGGATCAACCAGGGAAGACAATCGCCCCCGGGTCTGGGCGTGAGTTCTAGTAAGTAAGCTTTCCCCTGCCATACAATGAAATCTACCATGCATAAAGCCCTGTCTAGGCCGAGTGCGGTGGCTGCCCGGTGAAGTTGATCCTGAAACAGGGGGAAGGGTATTTCCGCAGGAAGTTCGGCTGGAACGATATAGGCGGCGGTGGTTGTTCCCACCTGAGCTCCTGCAGTGGGGATTTTTTTTGCCGTGCGGATGATCTCCAGGCGTCCGTTTTCCAAAAAGAAGTCACAGCTATACTCTTGGCCCGGGATGAACTCCTCGAGGACCACATCCTGAATGGGATCCAAATCTCCAGGGGCTGAGGCATCCTGAACGTACAGCCGGTTTTCTCCGGCCTCACTGAGGCTATTAATCATGGTGTCATAGGCTTGCAGGCAATCAGTATGATCGGCACAGCGGAAAACGAGCTCGCCGCCCGAGCCGGTTAGGGGTTTCAAAATTACCGGTTTGCCTACCCGGTCAACGAACTCGTAGAGCTCTGACCGGTTTCGGACGACGGCAGCTTCCGGACAGACAACTTCGGCTCTTTTCCACGCCTGCTTAGAGAGAAATTTGTTGCGACTCTGGGCCACAGCAGAGGGGGAAGGGAAGGGCAGGCCAAGCTGGCTGGCAAGATAAGCGGCGGATCCCAAATACTCGCAATCAAAGCAGGCCACACCGTCGACTGCAAGATCGTAACGGTGGAGGTGATCTTTGAGGACTCTGAGGACCTCAGCATCATTGGTGAAATGGCAGAGGATCTCCTCGCCCGGTCCGGGAGTTTCCTCGCGGGCCTTCATCCTTTCCGCAGGGTCGGTTAAAAACAGCGCCCTGTGGGGATAGCGGCGCCGGATAAGCTCAATGTAATCTGAGGTGGTCCCGACGACCACCACACGTGGAGAGTGCATATGCTTGTCTGGCCATGAAGAGCGATCTGCTCTACGCGGCTTTTGCCACAATATTTGTCATCAGATACAGGGGCCTGGGGGTGAGGTGGAATAGCTTTTTCCAGTTGAAATCACCGCAGAGAAAATCGACCCTGTCAAGTTTCTCCTCGCAGGCCCGCTGCATGTGGTGAAAATTAATGAGTTTTGCCACTCCTAGATAGCGACTGTTGGTTCCGCCGGCCAAAAGAGTGTACACTCCCCGGTAGACGCATCCCATGTCCACAGCCGCTGGTTCATTGTTGATAAGGACCGTGGTAAACCTTAGCCACCCCTTCTCTTGGAACAGTTTGGCCAGCGCCCGAAAGCTTTCCCGAAACCGGAGATCATGGAAATAGGATTGACTGCCGAACCGTTCCATGTTCAGCTCGACCATGATGTCGAAGTCTCTGATGTCGTTGTGCCTGTAGGTAACACCCCGGCTCTCGATGGCGGCCAGCTCCCGGAGGATGTTCTTCCTCGATTTGCGGGAAAATTCTCCGAGGTAGTTCGACATGTCGTAGCCGTGATCTGGAGGGACAAACAGATAGCCAATCTCGTCCACAGTCTCTTCCCCGGCTGCGATACCGGGAAGAGATGTCAAGTAACGGAGATGGTAGGGTTGCGGGCAAACGGAAAGAAGATCCCCGATCCCGTAAATCCCGTTGCAAATGATCCTGTTCTGCTCCAGCCAGGTTTTTCCCTGCCAGGTCTCCCCCGGGAAGAAGCCGTAGCACCTGTGCTCATCGATCCAGCTCAGAGGAAGCAAACCCAGGATATCATTGCCGTTCTGGGCGACGATGAAGTGAGGCCGGTTACCGAAGTGTCTGTGGAAGCAGTCACGCACTTCCCAGAGGTCCGTAAGATAGTCGCAGGGCATAACCTCTTGCCAAATAGCCCTGCACTCTCCTAAATCTGAGACTATGCGAATAGTTTTCATGCTTACCGCCTCAAATTGAAACTGGTTATACAACGCTTTCCACCAAAGAACTTCAGGGCGAATTCAGCCACAACCGCGGGATCATAGGCTTTGCAGCTGAATACATCCAGATAGGTGGTGTTGGTCAGGTTGGCAAAGTGAGCCGAGATGAGAGAAGTTTCGATGAGCTGGACCATGGAAAATCCCGCCACCTTCTCATCCTCCCCGAAGTGGACCACCAGGGTATCCATGTATCTCTTCATCTCTATAAGGTCACAAAGCTCTATGACAAACTGGCGAATCTTTTCGGCACTCCGGATTGTCTCCGGATCGCACTCGTAGATGTCTATGCTAGATGAAATGCCCCAAACATTTTCCTGTAGTGCCCGGTCAATTATGCTCAGGTTCAGTAATTGCGCGCTTTCCATGCTCTGTATCCTCCTCTTTGTTCTGTTTCAGCCCGTCGAGCGCAAATCTTTCTATTTACCTATTTCAAAGCTTCCCTGGCTCTGTCCACTGACAGTGCCTCATTAATAAATCTGGTCAGACTGGAGACGAAGGCGCCGCGCATTTCCACAAGGGCCTTGTCCACGTCCTCGTCCTCCGTAGAGATGACGGCAAAAGAGTAGTATCCGGAAACAAACCCTGCCACGGCGCAGCCGAAACGGCGCAGGAGCGGCGCGGGCAGCCTGTGGTTAATGACCGAATCGACCAGGTTCTCGATGGACTCGAGATAAGTGAGGAAAGGCTCTTCGAGTCCAGAGTAACTCTCCTGGAGTTTCAGGCCAGCCAGTCCCTGAAAATAGAGGACGAAGTCCTCCCAACGATTGCGGAAGAAGTCGATATGAATTTTTACCATGTCGTCAAGTAGAGTGGGCAGATCGACTGTATCTTCGCAGCGCCTATCAATGCTCTCCATCAGTTCGCCCATCATTCTTTTGATGAGCTCGGCAATGACATCATCCTTGTCGGTGAAGTGATAGTAGAAAGTGCCTTTGCCAAGATCGGCCCGCTCGGTGATGTCGTCGATGGTGGTGCTGTCGAATCCCTTCTCGGCAAACATATCCCGGGCAGCGTTAAGCAGTTTCAGACGGGTCGCCTTGACGCGCCTTTTCTGGCGTTGCTTTGGTTTTTCCTTCGCTTTTGCACTTTTTTCTATCATAGGACTTCCGACACCCGAAAAACCTCGCTGCAGAGACCGTGGCCGATGTCTTTCATTTCCCTTGCAGTTGAGGTTTATAGCAATTTTCAAGCCATAACTGACCATGTAGCCATAAATGACTAAATAGTCAGTTATGGTCATATACTCCTCCTTGACCAAATCGTCAAGCATTTTTTCATCTGACACTAAGAAAGTGGCCTTAAATTTTTAGTTGGTATTACAAAGATTTATGGAAAGAGAAGTAGGTATGGCCGAACCCTAAGGTGTTCAAACCAGAGCAGATTATTGGTATGCTTCTAAAGCACCCGCCGTTTTCTCTCGGGGAGACGTTTTATGATGAGGAGATCGCCGTCGAAGGTAAGAGTGCCGAGCATTATGGCGCAAACCAGCCGCAATATGTTGACACGGTAGTATTGCCCGGAACCAACTGGGTTCGGCAAGAATGGGTCGGCAATGAGAACCGTGCGATCTTGTTTGTCGTAGCCGGCAAGGACGACGAAGTGACCCATGGACTTGCCGCGGATGTCATCGAAGACGAGATCGTTGCCTTCAGAGTATTCTCGGGCGCAATTGTAGAGATAGGTGGCGCTCAAGCCTGATAATACTGGCAGAGACCGCTTCAAATATCTGCGGAGTAAATCGGCCGTAAGAACTTCGAAACGCAGTTGACCGCCAAGCTCTAGAAATTCGAGGTAGCCCTCGGTGGCAACCACGAGTCCGGGATCGCCTTTTTTGTGGGAAGCTTGAAGTCTGAGCTTCTCGGCAATCTCTTCGCCCCTGGCGTTAGCCCAGGTGGGATCAAAGATTTGCAGGTTGTAACTATAGATAGTGGCGCTGTATCCCCTCCGCAGGGCATGGACGGCAAGGTAGACAGCCAGTGTGCCGCCGGCCTCTATCTGAGGGATCTCGGAAACAACCTGGTTTAGAGGAATCTCGTCGCCGAAGTACCGGTAAATGGCATGCAGACAGGTGGGGCCGCAAGTGGTATCGTCCGGCTGGGGTAAAATATCCAAATAGAGCTTTGCTGTCATACTAAAAATCTATTGCACCGAGGGCAGAAATAGGCAAAAAGACTACTTTATAAAATAGGTGACCCCCTTTACAAGGTTATCCCCTATGCCGTACTTAAGTATCTCACAACTGAAGAATTTGACATTATTCTCTCGATAACAATCGGTAAAAGACCCGAGCAAGCATCTTCGTCAACCTGGGCGCTGTGGTAGGCAGTGAATTTTTGAGAATAGCCGTTTCCTAACTTAACTGTGCACTCCATGTATGCCGTATACTTAAGTAACTTATTTTTTACCTCAGCGTGCGTTACTTGTACACTTATTTTCTTCTTTGCCCTGCGGTCAATCTCTGCACCTCTGTGCTTAAGATTATACTTGAGACCGTAAGCCAATTGGTTTCCCCAGTCTCTGAGATCCGAGTGCAGATTGATACCCATTTTCTCTACTCTACTCGGAGTGGCATTGTGCACCCAAACCATGTCTTTAACTCTGAATGCTGGCCCTGAAGAAGCGCTCAAAGAGTATCCCGATGGTACGAAGTCACGGGCAGCACATCCTGTTACCATTAAACATATAACCAGCAATAATATTTTTTTCATTTGTCCCCCCCAAGCTCCAAAACTATCATTGCACCATAATTATTTTCTCCTTTTGCTAGTTATTTAAGCAAAAATGATACCCAACCAAGACCTCCCCACCCGAAATATATTGATGTACCATTGCTGCTGAACTTTTTACCCAAAACTTACCGGGTATAAATGGGTAAATTTACCCAAAAGATACCCGGTAAATAATGGGTAAAAATTTATAACAGGCAGAAGTTTGCCCAAAGAAAAAACCCCGGGGATAATTACCGGGGTCGAACTTTTTCTAGATAGCGGAGGTGAGGTCCGTAGGGCTTATCTTGCCGCCTGCTTTTTATCCTGAGCCACATGGTTCGATTTGTCAGCAGCGGGTTGCAGAAATGTCCAACCGCCGCCGAGGGCCTTGTAAAGGCGTACAAGGTTGGAGGTCACAGTGCCTTCGCTCTGGGCCAGTTGATCCTGTAGAATGAGGAGGGCGCGCTGAGAGTCCAGGACATTATTGAAATTCACCAGACCTGCCTCGTACTGGTCCTGGGCCAGCAGTGTTGCCCGCTCGGCTGCAGCCTCGGCTTTGGAGAGGGAATCTCTCCGGTCATGTTCCTTGGCGTAGGCCACCAGCACGTTTTCTACTTCCTCCAGGGCTTGAAGGACCGCGGATTCGTATTGAATCAGAGCCTGCTCCTGCCGGGCGGTCTGCACTTTGATGTTCTGGCGGATGGCGCCAGCATCGAAGATATTCCAGGAGACGCTTGGCCCAAAGCTCCAGGCCCGGCTGGAGTATGTAAAAAAATCACCCGCTGAGATGGACTCAAGCCCGATGGTGCCGAACAACCGGAACTTGGGATAGAGATCCGCCGTGGCCACACCAATCCTTGCGGTCTGGGCCGCAAGGAACCGCTCGGCTCGACGGATGTCGGGCCTGTGGCGCAGGGTCTCAGCCGGAATCCCTACAGCCACTGTTGTCGGCACTGCCGGGAGAAGTCGTTTCGCGGCCAGTTCCTGATGAAGTTTGCCAGGCTGTTCCCCCAGCAACACAGCCAGACGATTTTTGGCCGCCTCCAGTCCCGTCTCCAGGGCCGGTATTTGGGAACGAGAGGTTTCCAGAAGTCTCAGGGATTCTTGCACTGCAAGCTGGTCGTTGATTCCCGCCTGGTAACGCGATTCATTCAACTCATAGCTCTTTTCCAGGGTCTTAATATTGGCCTCGGTCACCGCCAACCGGGCCTGAAAGGTACGCACTTCCACATAGTTCAGGGCCACTTCGGCAAGCAGGCTCACTAGCACGTCGTGCAGATCCTCCTGTGTGGCTTGGAGGTTGGCCTCGGCCGCCTCCACCGAACGCCGCACACCGCCGAAAATATCCAGTTCCCAGCCGGCATCAAACCCGGCTGCATAGAGCGTGTTTCTATCTCCTGTGCTGCTGTTTTCGCTAAAACGACGTTCCGTGACTGTACCGCCACCGTCCACGGTGGGGAAAAGATTTGCCTTGCTGATGCCCCGCAGGGCCCGGGCTTCCTGGATTCGGGCCCGTGCCTCTCTAAGATCAAGGTTACCTTTGACCGCCCTTTCCTCAAGGCTCGACAGATCCGGATCATTAAGGGTGGTCCACCAGTGGGCCAGGATTTCGGGATTCAGTCGGTCACCGGTCAAACCACCTTGGAGTTCGGTGTGCCATTTTTCCTGAGGATCGGGCTCCACGGGAACATAATCGGGGCCGACTGCCGCACATCCAACCAAAGTCAGAACCATGATTGCCGCTAGCAGGACGGTCCGCAACCAGCGCGCCCCCTGGCCACTGTGTTTATACTGATATGGTTTGAACATTATTGATTTCATATTTGTCTCAGCTCGCAGTAAGCTATTCATGAAACATCCGGTATAAATCACTGTTCGCCGCTGCCCCACCGACGTGCACGCCAACCACTGGCCCTTTCACGAAATGACTGAAAAGCGTAATAAAGTGCTGGGATTAGGAAAATGCCAAACATCGTGGCCATCAACATGCCAGAAAACACTGTGGTGCCGATGGCCCGACGGCTGCCTGCGCCTGCGCCGCTGGCGATGACCATGGGCGCCACCCCCAGAA
>WOR8_10003420_pt1 | contig 15515 bp, 13 predicted proteins | sample DeeMarSeWOR38_10_FD_19890 | JGI IMG/M metagenome (IMG submission 19890) | reverse complement strand
CCTTGACCGGCGCCTCGTCCCAACCTGTTCTGCGCAATGCCGAATACATCGGCCGTTTTGCCAAAGACAAACTCTGGGAGTACCGAATTTTGGTGATCCCCAAAATCAACGAAGAGGAGATCGAACCGTTGTGCAACTTCATTTCCGACATCGATGCCGACCTGCCTGTGTGTTTTTTGGCCTTTCGGCCCAACTTTGCACTTGAACACCATCCCGGCGCTACCGCCGAACTGATGGATCGTTGCGTTAACATCGCCAAAAAGAGCGGACTGAAAAATGCGTATTGGTCCGGGCAGACGGGAATTGCCGGCTTAATATCAGCCCTTCCCGAAAAGGTCGTATCGGTTTACAAAACGACCGGCGGCCGACTGGCCGGCGCCTATGCCTACGCTGCCGGATGCCGCACCCATGCGCGCAATTGCGCAGCCTGCTCTTCTCATCAGGCGTGTCCGGTCAAACGCTATGTTCCGCAAATTCAGACATAGAGGGGTGAAACCACGGTGGTTCAGATCTTAAACGTCTCAGAAGAATGGTTGCACATATCATGGCTATGCTTGCTCTCAAAGAGAATTATGGTTTAGAGATCTGTCCAGTTTGATAATGACCTTTTTGCGGAGTTATCTATCGGTGGGCTATATTAAGAGCCTCTTAATGAAGCCACTTGGCGCCGCTGTGTTTTATCGGAAATACCAAACGTTAAAGCCATGACAGGGAAACGGGGATGAAATACCAATCTCTTTTATGCTGTGTGGCTGGACCTCTCTTATTTGCCGCTGTAGGTTCACAGGTATTGGATCAAAATATACCAAGAGACGTTTATGAGCTCTCTGAAATGGTTGATAAGGAAAAGAAAACTGTCGAGGCCGTAACGAGGATCCCCAATGCCGTCACCATATTTATGTGCGGTGATGTGATGACCGGCAGAGGTATCGATCAAGTCTTACCTCATCCCAGTGACCCCACTATCCATGAGTCATATATGAAAAGTGCCCGAGGATATGTCAAACTAGCCGAGGAGGTAAATGGCTCCCTGGACTACCCGGTCAGTTTTTCTTATATTTGGGGGGACGCACTTCAGGAATTGGATCGAGTCGCACCGGATGTCAGGATAATTAATTTGGAAACGAGTGTAACGAAGAGCAACGATTATTGGAAAGGAAAAGGTATAAACTACAGGATGCATCCGGAAAATATCTCAATTTTAACAGCCGCCAAGATAGACGTGTGTTCTTTGGCCAACAACCACGTACTTGATTGGGGATATTCGGGTCTCCGTGAAACATTGGAAACGTTAAAAAATGTAAATATTAAAAGATCAGGAGCCGGCCGAAATCTTCACGAAGCCCAGGCTCCGGCAGTTATAAAGGTACCAGGCAAAGGGCGAGTGATTGTGTTTGCATTCGGATTGGCAACCAGCGGGATTCCGTCGAGTTGGAGCGTTACGGACGAAAGGGCAGGGGTCAATCTGCTAAAAGACTTGAGCGATAAACGCGTGTTCGATATTCGAGAAAAAGTTCGGAAGGTTAAACGCAGGGGAGATATCGTGGTGGTCTCTTTACACTGGGGAAGTAATTGGGGCTACGGAATCCCTCGGGAGCAGACCGTTTTTGCGCATCGATTAATTGATGAGGTCGACGTTGATATTATTCATGGTCATTCATCGCATCATGTCAGAGCAATTGATGTCTACAAGGATAAACTCATTCTCTATGGATGCGGTGACTTTTTAAATGACTATGAGGGGATCAGCGGCTATGAAGAGTTCAGAGCTGATTTGTCCCTGATGTATTTTGCGACGGTAGATCCGTCAACCGGTAAGCTTCTCGAATTGCAAATGACGCCAACCAAAATTAGACAATTTAAGGTCATCCTGGCCTCAAACGTCGACATGCGTTGGTTGAAAGATACGTTAAATAAAGAAGGGAAACCGTTTGGAACCGAAGTAAAGGTAGTCGAGGATAATCGTCTGACATTGCAATGGGATTAGCTCCAATAATAGATAGCATTAGTCTTGCTCTCCGGTTTTTACACTGCTGGCCAGGGAATTTCGCATACCAAACGATTTGTCTTGGAGGCAGATGAACCGCCCGCACTAGCGGGGCAAGATCAAGCAGCGAATCCTGTAGAGCACCTTCTGAGCGTTTAATCCCTAGCCATTAGAGACACTTTGATAATATCCCGGATATGTTCTTCGAAATCTTGCTTAGGTCCGCCCTGTTTGACCTGCCCCATTTCGAGCAAGTACATGTAATCCGAGACATCGAGGGCCTTCATAATGTTCTGATCCACAATGAGTATCGTGGTACCCTGTCGGGCCACCTGAATCAAAAGATCATAAATTTCAGTCACAATTTTGGGGGCAAGACCGACCGAGGGTTCATCGATCATCAGCAACCTGGGCTTTGACATAATCTCTTTGCCCACTGAGAGCATTCTGAGGTAACCGCCGCTCAAATATGTTGCTTTTTCCGCCCGGCGTTCAGACAGGACCGGGAAAAATTCATATATTTCAGACAATCTTTCCTTAACCAATTTTTTGTCATTCCGAAACGTCCAGGCACCCAGCAGTAGGTTGTCTTGAATCGACAATTGGGGGAACGTGCTGTATTCCTGAAGCATGTAGCTGATTCCCATCTGCTTCAATTGATAGGGCTGAAGACCCTGTATCTCACGGCCCTGAAAAGTGATGTTGCCTTGTCGCGGATGTAGAAATCCAAAAATTGTTTTTAGAATGGTAGATTTGCCCGCCCCGTTGGCACCGATAATGCCTGTGATCGCCCTCTCTTTTACTTCGAGCGAGACGTCGTTTAGCACGTCGATTTCTTCCACGTAGCCGGCGGAAATATTTTTCATGGAGAGCATGGACATGTGATGAATCTCCTAACTCTCTTCAAACTAAGATAGAGAAACAAGTTGGTTATCCTCTGAACATTTCTTGGTGACCGATAAAACTTAACAAATCCAATTCCAGGAGGCATGCTGCAAAAACAAAATAGTTATCCTCCCAGATACGCATCAATCACTTGGGGTTCATTGGCGACTTGCTCCATTGTGCCTTCGGCAATCAACTCACCTTTGGCCAGGACGGTGACCTTGTCGCACAGCGTGCTGACGGTCGGCATCTCATGGCTGATAATAAGAAATGTAATACCTTTATCTGCATTCATCATTCTAATGGACTTCAGGATAATCCCCTTGATGGACTGGTGAACGCCGGCAAAAGGTTCATCCATGACGTACAACTGAAGGTCCCGGTTCATGAATCCGCGCACGATTTGTAACAGCATGTTCTGGCCTCCTGAGAGGCTCTTGGCCTGCTTATCCTTAAGTCGCGTAAGCAGGGCAAAGTCCAGCAGTTCTTCGGCCCGAGCGACGGCATCTTTTCTTGATTGTCCTTGGCAAAACGCAGGGATCAGCATGTTCTCCAAAACGGTCATATCACGAAAGACTCTGGCAACCTGAAAGGTCCGCATGATTCCCAAGGAAGCGATAACATCCGGCTGCAGGCCGTCAATGCGCTTTCCGGCATAAAAAATATTCCCCTCCTCGGGTTCGTAAATCCCCGTGATAACGTTGATAAGGGTCGTCTTGCCTGATCCGTTGGGGCCGATTAAGCCGCGAATCTCACCTTTTCCGATCTGCAAAGAGACCTTATTATTGGCAACCAACCCGCCGAATTTTTTAACGACCTTTTGCACTTCTAAAAATGGATGAGCTTGTTCTTTCATAACGTTGCGATCCCTATTTAACAGGGTAAATCCGTGTGGGTCCGTGGCTAATTAAGTACCGCCCTCCTACTGATACGCAGACACCGGCTTCTTTCTCCTGCTAACCCATTTTTTGACTCGCCTGACAAATTCCATCAGCCCGCCGTTGAAAAATCGCATGATGATTATGACCAAAGCGCTTAAAATGATGATACGGATCTCGGACTGTTCTCTGAGAAGCTCCATGGTGATTCGAACCGTAATGGCACCGACCACCGGACCGGTTTGGGTGCGCATGCCGCCGATAACCACAAAAATAATGATCATCGCCATTTCGTTGAAGTCTCCCAGAACGGGGCTGATCAGACCGATGGTGTGACCATAAAAAGCCCCCGCCATTCCCGCAATACCGCTGGCAACGATAAAGGCTAAGACTTTGTAGCGGACAATATTGACACCCATCGATCGTGCAGCGATAGCATCATCCCGAATCGATCTCAAATAAAACCCGATACGGGACCGCATCAGAACGGCGATCAAGAGGACGCAAAGCACGGTGAGTCCGAGAAAGAAATAATAATAGGGCGTGGGCTGCAGAGTTCCGAAAAGCAGCGGTGATTCCAGACCGCGGTCACCGCCGGTAAACGCATAGTGCATTCTTAGATAATTTCGAATGACCTCGGCAAACGCCCAGGTGATCAGCGCCAGATACAGGCCGTGGACCCGCAGGCAAACGATGCCCAGGATCAAACTGAGGATCATCGTGACAGCAATTGCTGCGGGTATGCTGAGCCAAAGTGATGCTCCGGCTTTGACCATCAGCAGCGACGACGTATACGCCCCCAGCATGCCGAACGTGTGATGCCCCAGGGAAAATTGCCCGGTGTATCCCCCAAGCAGGTTCCAACTGGCCGCCATAATGGCGTAAAAGAAGGCGACGGTTAAGACATATTGCCAGTAATCCGAAAGGCCCAACGGCACCAGAAGGGCCACGATAATGACGACGACCAGACCGAGAATTTTCAGGTTAAACCATTTCATTTGAAATCCAACAGTTGTAAAGTCACAAAGAGAGCGGACGACGCAAATTTCTTGCCTCGAAATTCGTTATTCGATATGCTGCGCTGCTCTTTTTCCCAAACCTCCCATCACGTGCCTCGCACGATAAATCTGACACCTGAACCTATCACCCGAACCAAACCCGTCAAACCAACCAAGCAATCTGCTCTGAGCTATTGACTCTCAAACCGCCCGCTCCGGTTTACCAAACAGTCCGTAAGGTTTTATCGACAGGACGATAACCAGTAATATAAATCCGTAGATATCCACAAAGGACGGATGTATGAAGGCGGTACCCAAACTCTCCGCGATACCCAGTGAAAGACCGGCCACCAGGATTCCAGGTATGGATCCAAGACCTGCGATGACAATAATTTCAAATCCACGAACCGTCGGCGCCATGCCGCACAGCGGGTGCACCAGAAAAATCGGAGCCAGCAGCGCACCGCCGGCACCCGCCAAGGCAGTCCCCAAACCGAAGGCCAGGGTATCGTATTTGAGCACATTGACGCCGGCGGTTTGAACGCCAGTCCGGTTTTGCGCCACACCCTGAAAAGCTTTACCTGTCCAGGTCTTTTTAATGAAGTAGTAAAATATACCGAGCATGACCAGGGCTCCGATCAGCGCGATCAGACGGTTTCCGCTTATGGGTAGTGTCAGGAGGTGGGTTGGGCCGGCATAGTCGGGCGGTGTGTAAATATAGGGGCCGCCGATGAGCACCGCCATGTTGCGCAGGAATATCGCCAAAGAAATCGTAACAATGGTCGCATACTCCATCTTGGCTTCAATAATGCCGATAAACATCGGCTTGATCAGCATCCGTTGAACCACGGCACCCAAAATAAAAACAATAAACGCCGCGATAACAATACCGGCGAACCAGAGTTTTGGACCCAGGATATACGTCAGCAGCAAATATTGAACATAAGCCCCGATCATGAAAAATTCCCCCATGGACCAATTAATCACCTTCATAATGCCGTAAATAAAATTAATCCCCATGGACATCAGGCAATACAGGACACCCATGATAATTCCTGAAATTAAAAACTGGCTTAAAAGATGCAGATCGATGGTTCTACCTCCTTTTTAAAGATGAAATGTCAAATTGACACGTTGTTGGGGTTCAATGCAATTTGATCAAGTTGCTTTGGCAGCTTCAACGCTGAAATCGATAGCCAGACTTCTCAAGGTCCCAGCAATCCGCGATATCTCTTGAAAGGTGCTCCTTTAAAATTCGTTGGGTGGGTGTTTTGGCGAAATCATCGACAAACTCTATGTACCGCGGTATCTGGTAATACGGCATCCGCGGCGTACACCACTTGATAAACTCCAGGGGATCAAGCGTCATGCCGGCAGTACATTTTATAAATACCTTTAAATCCTGTTCACCAATTTCTGCCGCCACACCGACAACTGCACTTTCCTGGATGTCCGGGTGCGTGTTGACAATATGCTCGACCTCCCAGGCCGATATGTTTTCGCCGCGCCGACGGAAACAGTCTCTCTTGCGTCCCAGGTAGTAATAATCGCCATCATCGTCGCTACAGGCCAAATCGCCAGTGTAAAACCAGCCGTTCCGCAACTCAGCGCCGCTTCCCTCCAAATTTTCCAGATAGCCCTGAACGATCAGGCCGGGCTCTTTTTCACGTACGCAGATTTCGCCGCTTTGACCGGCCTCGACCGGTTGGCCATTGTCATCCACAATTCTAATCTCAAAGTAGGGATAGGGCTTACCGATCGATCCCACCTTACCCGATCGATTAAGGGTGGTAAAACAGGATGCTTCGGTCATACCATAGACTTCCCGTATTTCGACACCGAAGCGTCGTTCAAAGGCCTTCCATGTGTCCCTATGGCAGCCTGCACCAAAGGCAATCTGCACGCTGTGATCCCTGTCATGAGGGTCCGGCAGCCGTTTCAGCAATATATCGAGAATGCCGCCAAGATAATGCAGCTTGGTAACCTGATATTTTCTGATCTGATCCCAGAAACGAGAGGCGCTAAAGCGTGGTACAATTGCCAGTCTCACAGTTTCCATCAGTGCCAGCACACACATCTGCGCGCCGCTGGTGTGATAAATAGGCTCCCACAGCAAAAAGACATCCCCCGTACGCACATCGGCTGCTTTGCCGGCGGCAGCCGCGCAGGTTGTCAGCATCTTCTCTGTTAAGGGTGCGCCTTTAGGAGGTCCTGTCGTTCCCGACGTAAAAAAAATGGCGCGAACCTCATCCGGATGCCTGGCTGCTCGCGATGATGCGGCCTCCCCTCCGGCAACCGAGGCAAAATCAAGAACATCCATCGTTTTCGCCAAAGTGCCCGGATTACGAACAATTAACGTATCAAACTTTCTGGTGGCTGAAATGGGTTTTAGATACGGCCAGAATTCCGAATCTAAAATTACAGCACGGGGCGTTGCCTGCTCAAGAATGAATTCCAGACCCGCGTCGCGAAGGTTGATATTGATCGGGATCCAAACAGCGCCGAGTTTTGCCAGAGCAAAAAACGTGAAAATGTGATCCGGGTGATTGGCCAAGATGACGGCTACCCGGTGACCGGCTCTGACACCAAGCTCCGCTAGTCCATTCGCCAGGCGGTTTACGCGGGATTCCGTGGTCCTGAAGGTTATTTCCCCCCCGGCATAGAGGCCGAAGACATCGTGGGGAGTCTGCCGGGCACGGGTCTCCAGGAGTTCGGCTATGGTCTTTTTAATTGCCATTGAGTCAAAGAACCAATCGACCTGTGCAACTCAACCCTTTCGTCTGGCAGCGCGTTCCTCAAGAAATTTTTGCATGATGGTCTGAGGCTCTCCGGTTGCATAGGATTCGTGATGGTATCTGACAGCGGCGTCTAAGGCTTCTTGAAAACTTGCTTCGGTCACTTCTCGAAAGCGCTGTTTATCCAACCGCATGGCCACCGGCGGTTTTTGTGCCAGCATCTTGGCCATACGGATAGCTTCAGTCATCAATTCTTCCCGGGCAACCAGTTTGTGTATTAACCCGATATGCTGACACTCCTTGGCATCCATCATCCGACCGCTCAAGGTAAGCTCGATGGTCCTAGAAAGACCTAGCATTTCTTTCATAATCCACGGGCCGGTGATACTCAAAATACCGGAGTTGATTTCGGGTTGTCCCATGGTGACCCCCGAGTGTCCGATACGAATATCGGCCAGCAGCGCGACCTGAAATCCGGACCCCGCTGCGACGCCGTTTAAGGCTGCAATTAACGGTATGGTTAAACTGCGAATCAGACCATACAGGCTGCGCCATTCTTCAATCCAGCGTTCTGCTCCCTGAGGATCGAAGGTTTTGGCCTCTCCAAAATCCTGACCGGCACAAAACGCGCGATCGCCGGCCCCAGTCAAAATGATGGCTCGAATGGCCTGATCGTTTTCATACTTTTTAAGCGCTTGCGCTATCTCGTCTCGCATCGGCTTGTGCCAGGCATTTAACACATCGGGCCGGTTCAGCGTAATAATCCCGATATTATATGTTTCTTCCGTCTTGATGAATTTGAACACGTTGATGGCGCTCTCCTTTAGTAGCCGATTCTAATTAGCGGTCAGCGGGCATGATGAAAGATAATGGGTATGGCAGAAGTTAGTTGTGTGTGGTCAGTTGTTAGTTGCAGCCTGTTGGTTGTCGTCATATTATATCGTGAGCCGCATCTTCCAGCGCTTCAATGAGCAATATATTATTACAATGTGATCCGTTTTTAACGATAAACCAACAAACCACACACAACAAACAACTTCCACCCTGATCGAACCTTACGGCACGATCAGGGCATCATTTATGGAGTCCTCAAAAACGGTGTGGCGCTTCCCAGTTAGGAATCGATCAGGGACCGGCAATTTTGCCGTCCCCACCGAACTGGGTCGGATATACCAGTTTAGAATCCGTAAAGGCCTGACGCACCTCCGTTTGCTGGAGGATCAGATGCGGCGGCGAAACATTGTGCCATTTCAAGCCTTGCGGTTCCTCGAATTTCACCTCTCCGCTCCAATCCTGATACGTATTACCGACGAGCGCCTTTTGCAACGCCTTGGGATCATCCGACTGGGCTTTGTCGAGAGCCTGGGCGATGACGAGTAGTTCACCGAAGACGTTAAGCGCGTAAAAGGTCGGGTCTTCACCGTGGGCGGCTTTATATTTGGTCGCCATCCAGTTACCGGAATCGCTCATCAACATGCCGGGCTTGTAATAGGAGGTGTACAAAACCCATTTGCCTTTTTCCCCCACGGCATCCCAGTATTCGGGTCGCACCGGCCAGGCAAACGAACCGAGCATTTTCACCTGCGGGAAGAGCCCGATATCATAAGACTGTTTTACCATCAGATAAGCAGGAGGTCCGACACCGATGTTAACGATCAGATCCGGCTTCCAGGCTTTGGTTTCCAGCAACATCGGAGTCATATCCGTGATGGTGCGCGGGAAAATGATGGCTTTGACTTCCAGGCCCGCATCCTTGCCGAAATCTTTTACGTATTTTTCAAAGCCGGTGCCATAATCCGTATCTTCGGCAATAACGGCCAGCCGCTTAAAATTCATGTCCTTGGCGAAATCAACCCAGAATTTAGCCCGGTCCGGTGTCAATGACATGATGCTGAAAATATAGGGATTCTGGGACTCAGTGATTTTAGGGCTGGACGCACCCGATGAAAACAGGGGCACTTGAAGGTCCTGGGAAACTTTGTTTACCGCCAGGCAAACCGAGCTGTGATATTGACCCACGACGGCCACCGCGCCGTCTTTCTGGACCAGTTTGCGAAAGCCTGCAATCCCGTCAGCGGGGGTTCCGGCATCATCTTCCACAACCAGTTCCACAGGCCTGCCGCCCAAAACGCCACCCATCTCTTTGTTGATGTAATCAATGGCCAACTCCGCACCCCAGCGCATTCGCTTGCCGGCGGCCGGATCGCCGGGAGGCGAAAATGGTGACAGAAGACCCAATTTCACAGAATCTTTAGCGATCGCCGATGATGGCCCGATCCCCCAGATTACTACCATCAAGGCCATCAAAGAGATCATTCCCAACGATAATTTTTTGCAATGTAAATTTTTCATTAACAATGCCCTCCTTTCTTTTGAAGACTGAATTAAGGTGTCGGATGTCGTAGTTCGACCCCACGACATTGGATATTCGCTTTTCAATAAGGTTACAGCGAACGGCGATCGTCAATCCGCCGGGGCAGTATCCCCTGATAAGGCGTTCTCATCAACGTTTCATAAACCATATTGGTCAGCGTGACAATATCAAAAACCGGGACGCGAATCTTTTCCTGAATCAGGTGAGCAAACGGCGGCAAATCCGTGCATTCAATAACCAGCGCGCCCATTTCGGGATGATCTTCAGCCATTCTTTGAACCACAGTCAACACCTCTTCTCCCAAACGCCCGACATTCAACTCGTTCCGACGGCCCTCGATCACAACCTCACAAAATTCTTTTTGATCATCCATGCCGGCCACACAAACCGGCACCGTCTCCGCCCCGACGGATTTAAGATGCGCCTCGGTCAATGTGCGTTTACTGGCGGTTAAAATCCCTACTTTCTGGTTCCGGTGCAGCATGCGATAGACCATGGGGACTTGAATCAGGCTGGAGGTAAAGACCGGAATATTGACAGAATCGGCGAGTTCATCTTGAAAAAGAGCCAGAAACCCGCAGCTTCCGGTAATGGCCATTACGCCTTCCTGTTCGAGTTTCTGTGCGGATTTGATGAACGGATCTAAAAGTGCAGGATCGGCTTCCTTGACCACCCGCATGGCCGTAGCACCTTTGACGATGCGATACATGACCGGAAATCGAAAGGTAGACGCATTGCGGATATGACCGGGGGGTCTGCCGTAGTAAGTTTCTAAACAGAGGATACCGATCACGATGCCGCATAAATTGGTTCCCCCTTGTAAGATCATCGTATCTGGTCCCATGTCCGAATCCCACCTCAGCAAGGTTGGAAAGAAGCGGAAATTCCGATCCCCGGTATTCCAATCATGTTGCCCCAGTTTATTATCAGGTTTAGTATCAGGACTTTGGATGAAGGTCAAGTGAGCATAAATAACGAGCATAATGTATTCGGCATTTTACGATTTCATCAAGAGGCAGCCAATATCCAATGTTCACTCGAAGATTCCGTGCCTCTGATTCGGCATATCTATATTGCAAATAATGTTGAATTTATTGTAATCCCAAATTAATACATGTGGCGAGGAAAGTCAGAGGTTCGACAAAATGCAGTCTAAAATAACAAAAACCGCAACTAAACGGCGTCTAAAGGTAAAACACAATGCAAACTAAACTTCTGAGCCAATCGGACATTGAACAAGTCCTCACAATGAAAGACGTGGTGGAGACCGTTGATAGAACATTCAAAGATTTTGGGGAAGGTAAAACCATCAACCCACCTAAAATCGGACTTGATTTGGGGGAAACTGCGGCCTACCCGCCTTATGAAGGCTTTATGAACGCCATGCCCGCCTACGTGGGGTGGCTTGATTCTGCCGGTATCAAATGGGCTGGCGGATTATTGGGCGAAAGAAAAAAACGGGGGCTGCCCTATATCACGTCCATGATCCTGCTCATAGATCCAAGAATTGGAAATTTCCGCGCAGTGATGGACGGTGCGTTGATTACCAATTGGCGTACAGGCGCTCAAACTGCAGTGGCGTTGAAATACCTTCATAGGAACAAATCAATCCGCCTGGGTTTATACGGTGCCGGTATGCAGGGGCGCACACAAACCATGGCGATTTCCGAAGTGTTTAATATTCAGGAAATCAGGGTGTACGACATCAACGGGCAGGCCGCTAAAACATTTGCTGAAGATATGCAAGAATATGTCACGGGTGAGATCTCTATTTCGGATACCCCCAAAGCGGCCGCCCAGGGTGATGCCGTTATTTGTGTGACCCAATCCAAGCAAAAATTCGTGAAAAATGATTGGGTTCAGCCCGGCACGATATTGTTTGCTATGGGATCATATCAGGAATGCGAAAATGAATTCATCCTCGGAGCGGATAAAATTATCGTGGATCATGTTGAGCAATGTCTGCACCGCGGGGCTCTCAAGGAATTGGCGGAAAAAAACGCCATAGGTGAAGATGATATTTATGCCACAATCGGTGAAATTGTCGCCGGCAAAAAACAGGGTGAAATTTCTAAAAATGAGCGGGTCCTGTGCATTCCCATCGGGACCGGGGCTATGGATGTGGCCACTGCCACCATCGTACTCGAAAGGGCAAGCGAAAAAAACCTGGGAGGTTCGTTCGCTTTCGTGTAGTCTAATTTTTACAATCTGTAATTGGTCGCGATTCGGCAGCTTCCTGTAGGGATCCGTATCATCATTGCTGCACGACTCATATAAGCTCTTTCAAGGAGTGCGAAATGTTGGAGAAAAGAATAGAGGCCTCGACATCCAGAACAGCAGAGTGGACCTGTGTATCTCGAGCGGCCTCCTCACTCGAGTCTGATAGCCACTATCAAAGCGATGATCACATTGCTTTGCTGCTTGTGCCGACCTTTCTGAAGCTTCTGCTGCACTTGCCTTTGATCAGGAGATTCTTCACCCAGGTTATCACGCCCAAGGGTATCTACGAGTACACTATCGCTCGAACGAAATACATCGATGGAGTTTTCAAGGAGATTTTATCCGAGAGGTTTGATCAGATTTTGATTTTTGGCGCTGGATTCGATACCAGAGCATTGCGCTTTCAGACAGAGGCTGCTGATACGAAAATATTCGAGTTGGATGTTCCGATCACCCAGAGGGCGAAGCTGGCCCAGTATGCAAAGCGAGGGCTCAGCATTCCCGAGAATGTCGGGTTCATCTCGATCGATTTTGACAAGGAATCGCTTTCAGAAAAGCTTGAGGAAGCGGGATTTAGTAGAGGCGGTAGAAGCCTCTTCGTGTTGGAAGGGGTGTTGATGTATTTGCAGCCGGAATCGGTGGACAAAACGTTCAAGGTCATCGAGGCGTTTGCAGGAGAAGGCAGTGTTATTGTCTTTGATTATGTTCGGGCGTCGGTGCTTCGGCAGTCGGGGTCGCACTATGGGGAGAGAGAGATTATGAAGTCAGTGACGAAAGCGGGTGAGCGGTGGCATTTCGGGATTGCAGCAGAAGAGCTAGGGCTGTTTCTAAAGAATTATGACTTAAAAGTGAGTGAGCACAAGGATGCGCAGAACCTGGAGCAGATGTATTTCACCGATGCAACAGGGAAAATTGTGGGGCGAATTAACGGTACGCATTGTCTGGTGAGGGCGGTGAAGCCATAAGGAGAATGATCTGACTGACACCATGCTCCAGTAACGCGGCCATTCCACGGTCGCATTAGAGTGCCTTCGAAGACCTGTTTGTTATTAGCGGGTAGTCTTAAGGCAAACCTCCGGCGGGATAAGTTTCGGCAGTTGGATGACACAAAAGCACCCTGCTTGAATAAAGGAGATGACTAAAATGGATAAACCAATGTCGAGCATTGGATTTAAATTCATGACCCTCATGTTCAGGATTCGTGATCTCATCCGGCCGCGAATGGAGGTGCTGGGTGAAGCCGGAATAGAACCCGGATTCTGTGTTCTCGATTACGGCTGCGGACCCGGCAGATACCTTGTACCGCTTGCACAACTGGTTGGCGCCTTAGGCGAAATCTATGCTCTCGACATACATCCACTCGCCATCAAAGAAGTACGGAAGACGGCTATACGAGAAACACTTACAAACCTGAAAACAATTGAGTCTGATTGCAACACCGGGCTCCAGGATAACAAAATTGATGTGGTCCTGCTTTATGACACGTTTCATAAGCTTTCCAGTCCCGATGATGTGCTTCGAGAACTACACCGGGTGCTAAAGCCTGGGGGAACTCTGTCTTTCAGCGACCACCACATGAATGAACAAGACATACTAACCGCTCTAACACATACGGGTTTGTTCAAACTTTCGGCCAAGGGCAAGATAACATACAGTTTCTCAAAAGTAGGCTAGCGACATGCAAAGGCAAAACAACCCCCTAATGCGCTGAAATCGGATTGCCAAAAGCTGCACCCCAGCCCTCTGCAGCTTTTGGCAACTGGCTGACACGACGCTAAATAATATTTATGACTACGTCATTGACCAAAAAGAGTCTAACGAAAGGCGCAGCATACTTAGCTGCCCGCGACGACGATCTTGCACGCCTCCTCGAGGCTGATGGGGTGCCGCCCCTTTGGGCAAGAAAGCCTTGTTTTTCGACATTGATCCACATTATTCTGGAACAGCAGGTATCTCTTGCCTCAGCTATGGCTATGTACCGTCGACTCATCGATAACTTGGTACCCTTTACACCAAAAGGTTTTTTGGAAGTGGGTTCATCATATCTGAGGTCGCTGGGTGTCACTCGACAGAAAGCGTCGTATTGCATCAATGTTGCCGAAGCAATTGTTATGGACCAGCTCGATCTAAAAGCCGTATCCAGAATGGATGACCTTGCTGCCGTTGACACACTAACTCGAATCAAAGGTATCGGTCCTTGGACCGCAGAAATCTATCTCTTGATGGCCTTGCGCAGGCCGGATGTTTGGCCCTCTGGGGACATTGCGCTGATTAATACAATACGGAAGGTGAAGGAATTGCATAAGTATCCATCGCCTGCTAAACTATCCAGAGTTACTGAGGCCTGGCGTCCTTTTCGGTCAGTTGCGGCGAGAATGCTATGGCATCACTACTTGTCTGACAAGACTCAAGGTGTATCGGAGGCACGCTAACAACGGCATTAACCAGACGAACCAGGTGACACGCCCCTCGCGGTGCAGGAGTCGCGTGAGCGTTTAAAACCTTTCTAAAGATTTATCGTAGTACAAGATATTGTGTTTTGCCCATCTTTTGTGAAACCTGCTGTATCCAACCTACGCAAATTTGGGTGAATTTGTGATATCTCCTATAAAGTATCTGCAAAAAATTAGGATACTCAAAATGTAAAATTCCAATACTTATTCTTTCCGATACCTAAAATCTGATGATACTTAAAATCTGCTGTATTTCAAACGCATATCCTTCTCGTAAGAATTTCATATTGCCACTATCTCTGCAATGATTTGACACCATGTGAAATCATGAGATGAACGAAAAGTACATGCAAGATGGCGTAATTATGGGTACTGGATGTACGATGTCACTGGTATCGAATCCGTCCGATTTTGATCTGATTTAGTGGATATCACAACTTTTATCTGGGTTGGTATAATCTCAATTAATTACTATCGCCTGATATTTGGTTTTTGCCATATGATATCAATACCTGACATAACAATTTGAAATCATTTACTAAATTCGATCTATTTGTTTATAAATGTTATTGTATCTACTATGGCAGGAACCGCGATATCCTGTCACGGCTGAAGAGAATCAAGAAAAATACGATGCTTCAACGCAGGAGGTATAATTGTTCATTAAAGGTTGCTTAACAAACTGAAAGAAGGTATTTGGGACCAGAAACCCTCTCTTATTTTTAGGCCCGAACTGTCCAAAACCTTTTGAAGACATACAAGGAGAACAACATGCTTTACAGAACAGTGCCTAAAAACGGTGACGAACTGTCCATCCTGGGGTTTGGCTGCATGCGCCTGCCCCTTACCAAAGAACGGCAAATTGACGAACCCCGCGCAATTCGCCAGATTCGTGATGCCATCGATCAGGGAGTCAACTACCTGGATACGGCCTGGCCCTACCATGCCGGGGAAAGCGAAAATGTCCTGGGCCGCGCCCTTTCCG
>WOR8_10005563_pt1 | contig 15519 bp, 15 predicted proteins | sample DeeMarSeWOR38_10_FD_19890 | JGI IMG/M metagenome (IMG submission 19890) | reverse complement strand
GATGATCGTCTCCGCGGGGACCTTGATGCCGAGGTTGACCACGCGGTACCCGTTGTTGGAGAGGATGATGTCGACCAGGTTCTTTCCGATGTCGTGCACGTCGCCCGCGACGGTCGCCAGAAGGACCTTGCGGCCGGTGTCCCGGTCGGCTCCTGTCAGGAAGGGCTGGAGGTGATCCACGCACCGTTTCATGACCTCCGCGGACTTGAGCACGAACGGGAGAAGCATCTCCCCGCGCCCGAACAGCTCCCCCACGTGCCGCATGGCCGGCACGAGAATCTGGTTGATCAACGTCCCGGCCGGCCGCCGGGAAAGCAGGATCGACAGCAGGTCCTCGAGCCCCTCCCTGTCGCCGGCGACGATCTTCCCGGTGAGGGCCGTCTCCGGGGGGGCGGCGGCGCCGTTCTCCGCGGCAGGGCTTTCCTGCCCCTCCGTCGCCGTGTCGGCGAAATGCCCGATGAACGCCTCCAGCGGCGGCGTTGCGCCCTCCGCCTGCCGGTTGTAGATCAGGTCGAGGCAGATCCGGCGGTCCTCCTCGGGGATCTTCGCCAGCGGGAGAACCTTCGCGGCGTCGATGATCGCCGCATCGAGCCCCGCCTCGACGGCCTCGTGGAGGAACACCGAGTTGAGAACCCGGCGGGAGGGCGGGGAGAGGCCGAAGGAGACGTTGCTCACCCCCAGGAGCGTGAAGGCGCCCGGCAGCTCCTCCCTCGCCCGGCGGATGGCCTCGATCGTCTCCGCCGCCGCGTTCCCCAGGGCCGGGTCCCCCGAACCGATCGTGAAGGTCAGCATGTCGAACAGCAGGTCGCTCGGGCGCAGCCCGTGTGCGCGGACCGCCAGGTCGTAGATGGTTTTCGCCGTGGCCAGCTTCTCCCCGGCCGTCATCGCCATGCCTGCTTCGTTGATGGTCAGGGCCACCACGGCGGCGCCGTATCGTTTCGCCAGCCGGCAGATCCGGTCGAGATTCTTCCCGCCGTCCTCGAGGTTGATGGAGTTGACGAGGCATCTCCCCGGGTGGATCCGGAGGGCCTCCTCGATGCAGTCCGGGGAGGTCGAGTCGATGACGGTGGGGACGCGGACGGAATGGGCGAACAGGCGGGTCAGGGCCGAAAGATCCGCCTTCTCGTCCCGGCCGGCGTACGCCGTGCAGAGGTCCAGGGCATGGGCGCCGTCCTCCTGCTGCTGCAGGGCGACCGCAAGCGCCCCATCGTAGTCGTCCGCGAGGAGGCGCTCGCGGAATAGCCGCGACCCGTTCGCGTTCGCCCGTTCCCCGATGAGGAGCGGCGGGATCTCCTGGCGGATCTCCACGGCCTGGTAGAGGCTCGACAGGGACGGATTCCAGCGCGGGGCCCGCGGGGCGGGGCGCACGGAGTCCACGGCCTCCTTGAGGCGACGGATGTGGTCCGGGGTCGAGCCGCAGCATCCTCCCACGATGCTCACCCCCTCCTCGGCCACGAACGCCCCGAGCTCCGCCGCGAACTGCTCCGGCGCGAGAGGGTAGACCGTCTGTCCCCCGACGACCAGCGGGATGCCCGCGTTGGGAATGCAGGAGATCCTGCCCGGCCAGTGGCGGCCCAGATACCGGATGTGGGACTTCATCCCCTCCGGTCCGGTGGCGCAGTTGAGCCCCAGCGAGAAGACGGGGAAGGGCTCGATGGCTGCCGCTGCCGCCGCCACGTCCGAACCGACCAGCATGGTGCCCGAGGTCTCGACCGTGAGGGACACCATGACGGGAATCTCCCGGCCGAGCCGTGCGAGCTCCTCGAAGCAGCTCGCGAGGCCGATCTTCACCTGCAGGAGGTCCTGGCACGTCTCGAACACGAGGAGATCCACCCCGGCTTCGACGAGCGCGCGGATCTGCGCGGTGTACGCACGGGACATCTCCCCGAAGGAGATATGCCCCAGCGAAGGCAGCTTCGTCGTCGGCCCGATGGATCCCGCGACGTACCCGATGCCCCCGTGCCCCGCGATGGCGGCCCGGGCGTTTTCCACGGCGGCGCGGTTGATCGCCTCCACCTGGTCTTCCAGTCCGAACTCGGCGAGGACGACGGAGTTCGCGCCGAAGGTGTTCGTCTCGAGGACCATCGCCCCGGCCGACAGAAACGACGCGTGCAGCTCCGCGATGGCTTCCGGGGCCGAGAGGTTCAGGTATTCGTTGCACCCCTCGTGGTTCCCCCACGCCGACGGCGGCAGGGAGAGGCTCTGCAGATTCGTCCCGCAGGCTCCGTCGAAGATGAGAACGGCTTCATCGAACAGGCTCAAGGGTGACCCTTCCTTACGGTTTCTCTTCCCGGGGACCAGTGATCAAATAAGTGCCCTATACTACAAGGGAAAAGCCACAATGTCAAACGCCCCCCGTTTTGTCTTGACTTGCGGGAAGATTTCCTGTTATCTATGGAACTGAATCTGCGTGTATACGGTATACAATCTTCGTTTTCCGCGTCGAATCGGCGCTTTTTGGCAGTCGCCAGCAGTCCGTAAGCCCGGCCGGCACGGTTCCATCATGTGAGCGTTGTCATCCTTCGGGTTTTTCCGCTGTCCGGTGTCCTCGGTTCGAGAAGCGGAGTCAGGGGAGGCTAGTTCCGTCTTTCGGCTTCCCCGGTAGATGCGTTTGCGGAAGAGGGGAATCTCATATCACGCGAAAGGGGGATTCACGGCATGGCAAAGGTTGCAGAGAAAATGACGTTGAAAGAAAAACTCTTCGAGAAGATCCAGGCCCATCGCCCCCGCACCACCAAGCTCAACAAGGAGTTCGGAAGCATCCTCATCGACCAGGTGACGATCGCCCAGGCCATCGGCGGGGCCCGGGGAATCCGCTCCCTGGTGACCGACATCTCCTACCTTGACCCCGAGGAGGGGATTCGTTTCCGGGGGAAGACCATTCCCGAAACGTTTGCCGCCCTCCCCAAGGTGCCAGGCTCCGAGTATCCGTTCGTCGAGGGATTTTTCTACTTCCTGATGACCGGCGACGTTCCGACGATGGAGCAGACCCTGGCGGTCGTCGAGGATTTCAAGAGCCGTGCCCAGATCCCCCAGTATGTCTTCGATGTCCTCCGGGCCATGCCCCGCGACACCCACCCGATGACGATGTTCTCCGCGGCCATCCTCGCGATGCAGAGGGAGTCGAACTTCGCCAAGCGGTACGCGGAGGGAATGACGAAGATGGAGTACTGGGACCCGATGTACGAGGACGCCTGCAACCTGATGGCGAAGCTCCCGGCGATCGGCGCGTACATCTACCGGATCAAGTACAAGGGCGATACTCCGATCGCCCCGGATCCGAAGCTCGACCTGGGCGGCAACTTCGCCCACATGATGGGCATCGGCAAGCCGTACGACGACGTGGCCCGGATGTACTTCATCCTCCACTCCGACCACGAGTCGGGCAGTCGGGCAACGTCTCGGCCCACACCGGCCACCTGGTCGCCTCGGCCCTGTCCGACGCCTACTACGCCTATTCCGCCGCGATCAACGGGCTGGCCGGCCCGCTCCACGGCCTGGCGAACCAGGAAGTGCTGGGGTGGTGCCAGGGCGTGTTCAACAAGCTGGGCGGCAAGCTCCCCACCGAGGAGGAGCTCAAGAAGTTCCTGTGGGACACCCTGAACAGCGGGCAGGTCATCCCCGGGTACGGCCACGCGGTTCTGCGCAAGACCGACCCCCGGTACGTCTCGCAGATGGAGTTCTGCCTGAAGCATCTCCCGGACTATCCGCTCTTCAAGCTGGTCAACCTGATCTACAAGGTCGCACCGGGTGTCCTGATGGAGCACGGCAAGGCGAAAAACCCCTGGCCGAACGTCGACGCCCAGTCCGGCGTCATCCAGTGGTATTACGGCGTCGTGGAATACGACTTCTACACCGTGCTCTTCGGCATCGGACGCGCTCTCGGCGTCCTGACCAACATCACGTGGGACCGTGCTTTGGGCTACGCGATCGAGCGTCCGAAGTCGGTCACCACGGACATGCTCGAGAAGTGGGCCTCGGAGGGCGGCAGGAAACTCTCCTGACCGATCGACCATCGCACCGAAGAAAAACCGCCGGGGGATCTCATTCCCCCGGCGGTTCTTTTTTATCGGACGGAACCCGCTCCCGGATGCATCCGGCGAACGGGCGTCGTTACTGGGAACTCAGAGGGAGGGCTTCTTGTCTAAACCGTTACCAGCGGACCGCATTCCGCACAGGCGCCGATGACGTGCAGATCCATGGATTTTATCGAGGAGATATTGGTCGTCCCTTCCCACCGGACCTCCTCGAGGCACTGCGGGAGCGGAAGGTCGAGGACCGCCTGGCACTTCGTGCAGTGGAAATGGGCGTGGGGGGGGCATTTTCCCTCAAACCGAGAGGAGGAATCGCTGTCCGTGCGGATCTCCCGGGCCAGCCCCTGCTCCCGGAGAAAATTGAGGTTGCGGTATACGGTTCCGAGGCTTATGTTGGGGAGAACTTTTCGCGCTTCGTGGTAGATCGCCTCCGCGGTCGGGTGATACCCGCTTTTCCGGAGGATATCCATGATGACCGTGCGCTGTCTGGTGTTGCGGGATTTTTTCCCAATGGGATCCATAATTTCGTATCGTATTGAGGAAAGGAATTATTGTCAAGAAGATTGAACCCCGGGGAGTAATGCGTTATATAGGAGTGATATTATAAGGACGGAGGTACAGCGTTCGATGTCGCATCCGGGAATCGCTTTCCCCGTCGTAGCAGCCGAGTCCGGCCTGTTCGACACCCGCGTTTTCCAGCACGTTCTGCTTGCTGGGCCGATCGTGAAGTTCGTGCTCCTGACGCTCATCGTGTTTTCCGTCGTCTCCTGGGCCATCATCTTTCTCAAATTCCGTCTTTTCAAGGGGATAGAGAAGAACCAGGCCATGTTCGCCAAGGCGTTCGCCGAGGGGAAGAACCTTTCCGCCCTGTATGACGCGGCCGAGAAATCGGAGAGGACCCCTCTTACCGAGGTGTTCCGGACAGGATACCTCGAGTTGATGCGGATCAAGCGCGGCAGGTCCGGAGACCCCGCGGCGACGGCCATGCGCACGGGCGCGATACCTCTGGACAACGTGGAGCGGGCGATGAAAAAAGCGGTCAACGAGGAAATCGCCCTCATGGAGACGTACCTCCCCTTTCTGGCGACGACGGGGAGCGCGACCCCCTTCATCGGGCTGTTCGGGACCGTCTGGGGGATCATGAACGCCTTCTCGGGGATCGCCATGACGGGCAGCGCCACGCTCTCCACGGTTGCTCCGGGGATCGCCGAGGCTCTGATCGCCACAGCCGCGGGGCTGGCTGCCGCCATCCCGTCGGTCATGGCGTACAACTTCTTCCTGAACCGGGTGCGGGGAGTCGCCACCCACCTCGACGGTTTCTCCATCGAGTTCGTGAACTTCCTCGAGCGCAATCTGGACAAGGTGTAGCCCGATGGCCATCTCCAACGGGAACGGGAGAGACCGGGGGATGATGTCGGAGATCAACGTCACGCCCCTCGTCGACGTGATGCTCGTGCTCCTCATCATCTTCATGGTCACCGCCCCGATGCTCACCCAGGGAGTGGACGTCAACCTGCCGCAGGCGAACGCGAAGGCGTTGCGGTCCGATGAGGAGCGTCTCGTGGTCACCGTGGATGCCAACAGCAGGATTTTCGTCGGGAAGCAGCCGATGAAGTTCAACGAGCTGAGCAGCTCCCTCCAGGCCATCGTTGAGCGACGCACCGACCGGCAGGTCTATTTTCGCGCCGATCGTGCGGTCCCCTACGGCTTCGTCGTGAAGGTCATCGCAGAGATCCGCAACGCCGGGATCGAAAAGCTCGGGATGGTCACCGAACCCCTCGAGCGTTGACCGGGCGTGGGGGCAAGCTGAAGCGGATGTACGTCCCGATGTACACCCCAATGGAGCCGCTGTTCCGCAGGATGATCGCCGTTTCGCTGGTGTTTCACTTTGCCGCCCTCGGCATCGGCCTCCTCTGGGCGGCGTTCCACGGACCGCCCCCCCGGTTCCTCGAGGTTGCCGTCGTCGACCTGGTCGGAGGCGAGGCGTTCGCCCCTCCGCCCCGGGAAACCCCGAAGGTGGACGAGCAGCCGGCTCCTCCGCCTCCGGCCCCCGAGACACCCGCGAAAGAGGAGACGGTGCCGAAAGAGCCGGCGGCCCCTCCCCCCGTGACGGCGAAGGCGGAGAAGAAGAGTCCGGCGAAGGATGTTCCGGACGAGAAGGCACTGGCCGAAAGCATCCGGAAGATGCGTCAGAAGAGGGCTTCCACGGAGAAGGTCGGGGAGGCGGTGGGGGCGATCCGACGGGAAAGGGAGGCACGCTCTGCGATCCGGCAGATCGGAGAGCGCGCAAGCCGGAAAATCGACCTGTCCGCCGCGCGCCCCGCGTCGGCCGGGATGGCCGGCGCCGCCGGGAATGCCCGGGTTCCCCCGGAGCACCTGGCCTACTTCCGCCAGCTGGACGAGAAGATCCGGTCGAACTGGACCGTTCCCGCGCTCGCGGTGGGAGAGAAGGAGAAGCTCATGGTACAGCTCCGTATCGTCATCGAGAAGGACGGCCGGGTGTCGCAGGTGCGGATGGAGAAATCCTCCGGCAACCCCTATTTCGACGATTCCGTGCGACGGGCGATCAACAAGGCGAGCCCGCTTCCCGTCCCCCCCGAGCAGCTGCGCGGGGGAGAGGACCATTACGAAATCGGATTCCGGTTCTATGAGGACGGGGGTGCCTCTTGATCCGTTCCGCGAAACCTCTGCTTCTCTCCCTTCTGCTTCTTTGCCTCCCGTCCGTTTCTCAGGCTCTCCTGTACATCGACATCAACGCGCCGGGGGGGAAGCTCATGCCGGTCGCCCTCCCGGATTTCGTCGTGACGACGGGGGACGCGTCCCTGGCCCGGGGGTTCCCCGAGACGATCGGCGGGGATCTGGGGATGACCTCCCTGTTCGACGTCATCCCGAGGCAGGCCCATCTCGAGCGGATCGTGCCGGAGCACTTCGGGGGGAGGCCGCTCTCCTTTCCCGACTGGAAGATCATCGGGGCCGAGGCCGTGGTGATCGGGAAGGTGGAGATCCGGGGGGACCTGATGACGGTGGAGATGCGCCTCTACGACGCAACCCTGGGGAACATGATGGTCGGCAAGAAATACGCGGGTCCCGTGCGCCAATTCCGGAAAATCGCGCACAAGTTCTCCAACGAGGTGCTCTACGCATTCACCGGTGTCCGGGGGATTTTCGACACCGAGATCGCCTTCTCGGCGAGGCCGGAGAAAGGGCGGGGGAAGGAGATCTACATCATCGGGCTCGACGGACGGGAACTGCGGCAGGTGACCGACAACCGGAGTTTCAACCTCTTTCCCCGCTGGTCGCCGGACGCGACGGGACTTGCCTACACCTCCTACCGGACCGGGGTTCCCCAGATCTACCTGCTCAACCTTTCTACCGGGAAGGACCGGCTCCTCCAGCAGTACGGGAACTCGAAGTCCCCGGGATCGTTTTCCCCCTCCGGCGACTCCCTGTACGCCACCCTGAGCGTCAAGGGAAACTCCGATATCTACCGGATGTCGCTTACCGGCTCCGCCGTCCAGAAGGTCGCCGGCGGATGGGGGATCGAGGTCTCCCCATCGGTCTCCCCGGACGGGAAGAGCGTCGCCTTCGTTTCCAACCGGAGCGGTTCGCCCCAGATCTACGTCAAGAAAATCGACTCCTCCGACGAGAGGCGCCTCTCCCAGGCCGGGAATTACTCCACGTCGCCCTCCTGGTCCCCCGTGGGCGACCGGATCGCCTTCACTTCCCTGAAGGAGGGCAGGTACTCGATCTACACGGTCCGCCCCGACGGGTCGGACCAGCGTCTTGCGGTCTCGGGCGACGGCGACTGCGTCGATCCGTCCTTCTCCCCCGACGGCCGTTACTTGGTTTACACGCTCCGAAAAAATGGCTATTCTGAGTTGAAAATCGGTTCCGTGGATGGACGCTGGCAGAGGGGCCTCTTCAAGGGGCTGCCGGCCGTCGGCTCCCCCTCCTGGTCCCCCCGTCAGTGACTGTTTGCCACGGGGTCCCAGGGAATAACGATCGGCTTCGAGTCTGCCTGAGGAGGAAGAGATGAATCATTTGTTGGCGGGGAAGCGGTTCCTCGTGGTGTTGTCGCTGGTTCTTCTGGCGTTCGCGCCGGGATGCGGAAAGAAGGAAGTGGTGAAATCGACGGACACCGCCGAGGGAGCGGGAATGGCCGCGCCTCCCGCGGAGGGGGCCGGGACGGAGGGGCAGATCGTCACCGAGACCCTGCCACCCGAGGGGACGCAGACGGCGATGGCCGAAGCGGAGGCGGGCGTCGCGGCGACCATGGAGAAACCGTCCGAGTTCCCCGACATCCATTTCGACTTCGACCAGTCGTTCATCCGGGAGGATGCCAGGCCCACACTCCAAATGGTGGCCGACTACCTGAAGGCGACCACGGGGGCGTCGATTCTCATCGAGGGACACTGTGACGAGCGCGGGACCGCCGAATACAACCTCGCGCTGGGCGAGCGGCGCGCGGAAAGCACCAAGAGCTATCTCGTCTCCCTCGGGGTCAAACCCGGCGCGCTTTCCACGGTCAGCTTCGGCGAGGAGAAGCCGGTCGACCCGGGGCACGACGAAGCGGCGTGGGAGAAGAACCGCCGGGCCCACTTCGTGCGGAAGTAGGAGTGACGATGAAACCGAGACGCCTTGTCCGGCTGGTGTGTCTTGTCCTTCTGGCGGCGGCGGCGGGGGGCTGCGCCATGGCCGACCAGGGCGCATTCGTCCGCGTCCAGGAGGACATGGAGAGCCTGAAGGCGGAGGTCGCCGCCATCAAGAAGGCGGAGGCCGCTCCCGCCGCGGGCCAGGGGGAACTGTCCTCCCTCCAGAGGAACATGGCGGATCTCGCATCGGACAACGACCGGATCAAGGCGGATCTTCTGGCCGTCATGGCACGGACGGACGAGACGAAGCTGGAGCTGCAGAAGGAGGTGAGCCGCCTCAACGCGGCCAACCTGGAGCTGGGAGAGGCGATCCAGGAGATGCGGGCGAAGGTCGACCGGCTCGAGGAGAAGGGGGCGAAACCTCCGGCGGAGAAGCCGCCCGCCGTCGTGCCCCCGAAGGCGTCGCTGGACGAGCTTTCGACGCCCGAGGAGATGTACGACTACGCCCTGGGACTGATCAAGAACGGGGACACGAAGAAGGGGCGGGAAGTCCTGAACGCCTTCGCCGCGAAGTACCCCGACCACCGGCTCATGCAGAACGTCTTTTACTGGAAAGGGGAAACCTTCTTCGTCGAAAAGGATTACGAAAGCGCCATCCTCTCGTTCCAGGACGTGATCGACAAATACCCCAAGGGGGAGAAAGCCCCCGACGCGATGCTCAAGCAGGGACTTTCCTTCCAGGCGCTGGGGGACAAGAGGAACGCGCGGGTTCTCTACGAGCTTCTCCTGGGCAAGTACCCGAAATCGATGGCCGCCGAGAAGGCGCGCCGGAATCTTGCCGAACTCAAGTGACCGGGCCGGCGGCATCCATGGAGGGTGGATGATCAAGAACTTCGTGCTGGACACCAACGTCCTGCTGCACGATCCCACCGCAATTTTCAAATTTCACGACAACCGGATCATTATTCCCATCACCGTCATCGAGGAACTCGACCGCTTCAAGAAGGACCTGAACATGCTCGGGCGCAACGCGCGGACGGTGTCGAAGTTCATCGACCGGCTGCGGGGGGAGGGAAGCCTGGCGAACTGGGTTTCCCTCGGGAACGGCGGGATGCTCCGCGTGGCGTTCGACGGCGACGGCGCGGCCCTTCTGCCGGCCGAGCTCCAGGGGAACCGGGAGGACAACCAGATCCTTGCCGTGGCGCTGGGCGAGAAGGTACGGAACGGGAACGCGCCCGTGGTGGTCGTGTCCAAGGACACCAATCTGCGGATCAAGGCGGACGCCCTCGGCCTGCGTGCGGAGGACTTCGAGAGCGACCGCGTGGACATCGAGGAGCTCTACCAGGGCTACCGGGAGATCCCGGTCGAAAAGGCCTGGATCGACGCGTTCTACGCCACCGGGGAGGGCGATCCCCCGGCAGGCGCGGAGGATCTGCACCCCAACGAATACCTCGTCCTGAAGAACTCCTCCTCCCAGTCCGCCCTCGGGCGGCACGACGCCGTCCGGAGGAAGATCCGCGTTCTCCCCTCGTTCAAGGACGACGTCTGGGGCGTCCGTCCGCGCAACAAGGAGCAGCACTTCGCTCTCGACATCCTGCTCGACGATTCGGTCAAGCTCGTGACGCTGGCGGGGAAGGCGGGGACGGGGAAGACGCTTCTGGCCATCGCCGCCGGCCTGCGGAAGACGTCGGACGACGAGGCGTACCAGCGGCTGCTCGTCTCCCGCCCGGTATTCCCGATGGGAAAGGACATCGGGTTCCTCCCCGGGGATGTCGAGGAGAAGCTCAAGCCGTGGATGCAGCCGATCTTCGACAACGTCGAGTACCTCTTCGGGTACAGCAGGCGAAAGCGCCAGGGGATGCGCGGCTACCAGGAGCTGATCAATCTGGGGATCCTGGAGATCGAGCCGCTGACCTACATCCGGGGGAGATCGATCCCGAACCAGTACATCATCATCGACGAGGCCCAGAACCTCTCTCCCCACGAGGTGAAGACGATCCTCACCAGGGCGGGGGAGAACAGCAAGGTCGTGCTCACCGGCGACCCGTACCAGATCGACAACCCCTTTGTCGACTCGGCCAGCAACGGCCTGTCCTGCATCGTCGAGAAGTTCAAGGAGGAGGCGATCGCGGGCCACGTCATGCTGATCAAGGGGGAGCGCTCCCCCCTCGCGGAGCTGGCCGCGAACATCCTCTGACCCGTTACTTCCCCAAGAGGGGACGTTCTTAAACGTTTTCATGTCGGAGCAGTCCCCGCACCAGGGGAGACTGGGTCTGGGGCTCCTGGCTCGCGGGGGGTTCCTTTCCGCGACGCTCCGGGGCCCCGGCTCCGCCGCCTCGGAGCGGGGCTTCGCGGCGTGGGTCGTCGCTCCGGCCGGCTCTTGTGGTAGGTTACTAGGATGCGTGTCCTGGGAATCGAGAGTTCGTGCGACGACACCGCCGCGGCGGTGTACGACGCCTCTGCGGGACTCCTGGCCAACGTCATCTCCTCCCAGGTCCCCGTGCACAGCCTGTACGGCGGCGTTGTCCCCGAGCTTGCCTCGCGGGAGCATATACGCCACGTTCTTCCCGTGGTCGAGCAGGCGCTGTCCGATGCCGGTTCGGGACGTGAGGAGATCGACGGCCTCGCGGTCACGGCGGGCCCCGGCCTCATCGGATCGCTCCTCGTGGGGCTGTGCTTTGCCAAGTCGCTGGCGTATTCGTGGGGGAAGCCTCTGTATGGAACCGACCATCTCGAGGCGCACATCTTCTCCATCTTCCTGGAGCAGGACGTCGAATTTCCTTTCCTTGCCCTCCTCGTCTCCGGCGGGCACACCTCCCTGTTCCGGGTGTCGGGGTGGGAGGAGGTCTCCTACCTCGGGGGAACGCTCGACGATGCGGCGGGGGAGGCCTTCGACAAGGCAGCCAAACTCCTGGGGCTCGGGTACCCCGGGGGGGCGGCTATCGATCGGATCGCGCAAGGGGGCGACCCCGACCGGTTCGCCTTTCCCCGCGCCTGGCTTGCCCCCGGCTCGGCCGATTTCTCCTTTTCGGGCCTGAAGACGTCCCTCCGGGTCTTTCTCTCCACCCCGGAGGGGAAGAACGGGCGTGTCGAGGATCTTGCCGCTTCGTTCCAGGAGGCGGTTGTCGACGTGCTGGTGGGGAAGACCCTCGAGGCGGCGCGGCGCGAGGGGGTTCCCCGCATCGTCCTGTCCGGGGGCGTGTCCGCCAATTCCCGCCTGCGCGGCCTTGCCGGGGAGGAGGGGAGCCGTGCCGGGATCGCGGTGCATTTCCCCTCGAGGGCCCTGTGCACGGACAACGCGGCGATGGTGGCGCTCCTGGGGGAGCGTCGGCTGTCGGCCGGCCGGGCCTCCGGGCCCGACCTGAACGCGTATGCCTCCTCGCGGTTCTCCCGCTGACCATCCCCGCAGCCTCCTGGCGGACCTGGGCATTTCCCCCAGCAAGAGGCGGGGCCAAACCTTCCTCCACGACCGGAACATCGCACGCCGGATCGTCGCGGCTGCCCGGGAGATGGGTCCTCCGTATCTCGAGATCGGACCGGGGCTTGGCGCGCTGACCACTCTCCTCGCTGACGGGGAGGAGAAGACGGTGGCCGTGGAGATCGACCGGACGCTTGCGGGATACCTGCGCGGAAGGTTCGCGGGTTCGATGGTCGAGGTGGTCGAGGGGGACTTCCTCCGCACGCCGGAAGACGAGTGGAGACGGAGATTTCCCGCGGGAGGCACCGTCGTCGGGAACCTGCCGTACTCTCTCTCTTCGCCGATTGTCCTGCGGCTGATGAAACTCCGGGAAGTATTCCCCCGCGCGGTGATCATGCTGCAGAAGGAGATGGCGGAAAGGCTCTGCGCGACCCCCGGCGGGAAGGAGTACGGCACCCTGACCGTGTACTTCTCGGTTCTTGCCGACGCCCGACTGGATCGGATCGTCCGGAGAACCTGTTTCACGCCCGTCCCCGAAGTCGATTCCGCCGTCGTCTCGATCCGGTTTCGGTCCGGGTTCCCCGACCCCCTCCTCAGGAACCTCCAGACCGTCGTGCGGGCCTCGTTCGCCCGAAGGCGAAAAAAGCTCCGGAACGCCCCCGTTCCGTTCCTTCCGGGAGGGGTGGAAACGTGGTGCGACCTCCTGTCCCGGGCCGGGATCGACCCGTCCGCGCGGGCCGAGTCGGTCCCGCCGGAGAACTATCTTCTGCTTGCCCGCACCCTCCCTGCCGGAGGAGGGCGGCATCCGGGGGATCGATGAGGAAATATAGTGGACTTTTCCGGGCCACGGCGCATAGAATCTACCGGACATGACCTCCCAGAAAACACCCCGGTATATCGGAATCGAAGGGGCGATCGGCGTGGGGAAGACCTCCCTCGCCAAGCTCCTGGCCCAGAAATTCGGCTCCCGCCTCATCCAGGAGGAGGTCGCCAACAACCCGTTCCTCGAGCGGTTTTACGAAGAACGCCGCAAGTACGCATTCCAGACCCAGTTGTACTTCCTCCTCTCCCGGTACCGGCAGCAGAGGGAGCTTGCCCAGGGGAACCTGTTCGAAAAGGGAGTCGTCTCCGACTACGTGCTGGCAAAGGACAAGATTTTCGCCTACCTGAACCTCGAGGAGGACGAGATCTCCCTCTACGAGATGGTCTATAAATTGCTCGTCCCGACCGTTCCCCGGCCGGACCTGGTGATCTACCTGCAGGCTCGACCCGAGGTGCTCCTGGCCAGGATCCGCAAACGGGGCGTGGAGTACGAGCGGAACATTTCCCTTGACTACCTCCGGATGCTAAGTGATGCTTATAATGAATATTTCTTCCACTATAACGAGACTCCGCTCCTGGTGGTGAACACGAGCGAGATCGATTTTGTGGAAAGCCCCCGCGACCTTGAACAGCTCGTAAGGGAAGTCAAGAGCGTAAAACGGGGGACGCAACACTACATACCGCTGGGATCCAGGTAAGGCTGGACCGAGACGGGATCGTAAGGAAGCGGCAGGGGAACCGTTTCGTTCCTCCGCCGCAGGCTGGGGTGTTCGCTGCAGCCTTCCGGATACGGTTCCGGAAGGCTGTTTTCATTTTCGGAAGACCGGGAGATCAGGATGAAAAAGGGCGAGGAAAAGGTCACCATCCTCGATTTTGCCCGCCATAAGGAAAAGGGCGAGAAGATCGTGATGATCACGGCCTACGATACCCTGTTCGCCCGGATTTTCGATGACGCCGGCGTGGAGTCGATCCTTGTGGGCGACTCGCTCGGGCAGGTGGTGCTCGGGCTCCCGAATACCCTTGGCGTGACGATGGAGGACATGGAGCGGCATACGGGCGCGGCGGCCCGGGGCACGAGGAGGGCGTTCCTGATCGCGGACATGCCGTTCCTCTCCTTCCAGACGGGACCGGAAGATGCGATCCGCAACGCGGGCAGGCTCCTGCAGGCCGGGGCGGAGGCGGTCAAGCTCGAGGGGGGACGCAACGTGGAGAGCATCATCCGGGCGATCGCCCGGTGCGACATCCCGGTGATGGGGCACGTGGGCCTTACTCCCCAGTCGGTCCACCGGATGGGGGGGTACCGGGTGCAGGGGAGGCAGGAAGCCCAGCGCCAGCAGCTGCGGGACGATGCACGGGCGGTGCAGGAAGCCGGGGCATTCTCGGTGGTCCTCGAGGGGATCCCGTCCGACCTCGCGGGGGAGATCACCGGGGAGCTTGCGATCCCCACGATCGGCATCGGCGCGGGCCCCCGGTGCGACGGGCAGGTGCTGGTGATGCAGGATCTCCTCGGCCTCTTCGACGAGTTCCGGCCGAAATTCGTGAAGCGGTTCGGGGAACTGAAGCAGCCGGTTCGTGACGCGGTCCGTAAGTACGCCGACGAGGTGCGGCGCGGGAAGTTCCCGGGGAAGGAGCACTCGTTCTGATGGAGATCATTCGCCGCCCGGGGGAGATGCAGGCCTGGGCCGATGCGCAGCGCGCCGCGGGCAGACGGATCGGGCTCATCCCCACGATGGGGTACCTGCACGAGGGGCACGTGAGCCTGGTGCGGATCGCCCGGGAGCGCGGATGCGACACGGTGGCCGCCACCATCTTCGTCAACCCGACCCAGTTCGGGCCCGGGGAGGATTACGAGAGATACCCGCGGGACGAGGAGCGCGATCTCGCGATCCTTCGGGCGGCAGGCACGGCGGCGGTCTATCTCCCGGGGGTGCGCGACGTCTACCCCGAGGGGTACCAGACATTCGTGGAGGTGGGGGAGGTCTCCCGGGGGCTGTGCGGCGCCTCGCGCCCGGCCCTTTTCCGGGGGGTCGCCACGGTGGTGGCGAAGCTTTTCCACGTCGGGAAGCCTCACCTGGCGGTCTTCGGGGAGAAGGATTACCAGCAGCTGGCCGTCATCCGCCGGATGGTCCGGGACCTGGATCTCGACATCGAGATCGTCGCGGCGCCGACCGTCCGGGAGGCGGACGGACTGGCCATGAGCTCCCGGAACCAGTACCTCGAGGAGGAGGACCGCAAAGCGGCGCGATGCCTGTCCCGCGGGCTGTTCCTGGCACGGAACCTTTTTCTGGAAGGGGAACGGGACCCGACGAGGATTGCGTCCGCAGCGCGCGCGGCGGTCGAGGCGGAAACACGGGCAACGCTGGAGTACGCGGAGGCCCGGGACCCGGAGACGCTGAGTCCTCTCACGGGCCCCTCGGACCGGATGACGATCCTTGTGGCCGCCCGCGTCGGGCCGGCGAGATTGATCGATAACATCACCCTGCAAGGGGGGGAGGCAACATGATACGTACCATGCTCAAGTGCAAGATCCACAGGGCGAAGGTGACGGAGGCGGTGCTTCACTACGAAGGGAGCATCACGATCGACGAGACGCTCATGGAGGCGGCGGGGCTGATCGAGTACGAGCAGGTCGACATCTACAACATCGACAACG
>WOR8_10004630_pt1 | contig 15523 bp, 13 predicted proteins | sample DeeMarSeWOR38_10_FD_19890 | JGI IMG/M metagenome (IMG submission 19890) | reverse complement strand
AGAAGTCATCGGCTATCAGGGCATTGCCAAGGATATCACCGCCCGCATGGATGCCATTCGGAATTTTCGACAACGGCACCATGAATTGTTGGTTTTAAACTCGGTGGCCTTTGCCATGAACAAGACCCATGATCTGGATATCGTCCTGGAGATCGCCCTAAAAAAGGTGCTGGAGGTGTTGGGTCTAACTGCCGGCGCTATATTTTTAATTGACCACGATAAATGTGCGTTTATGCTCAAAAGTCAGCATGGACTTCCCGAAAATATTACCGCAAAAAGGAGTCAGATCCAGCTTTATGATAAAGCGCTAATGAAATCATTGCTGAAAAAAGATCTCGTTTTAACTCCTGAACCCATATTTCCGGCTTTCAGGGCCGTGTTGAGATTCGGAAATAATCAACCATCCATGGAGCTTACCTGTTTTTTGATCACCGCCAAAGAAAAGGCATCCGGATTTCTCGCATTGGACGTCCCGCCGGATAAAGACATAATAAGGGGCCATGATTTTCATCTGTTGGGCTCACTTGGAAATTTTTTGGGCGGCGCGATTGAAAATGCCAACCTGCTTCAAACAATTGATCGGCACCGCGAAGAACTCAAGGGATTAACTGCCAAGCTGTTTCACTCCCAGGAAGTTGAGCGCAAACGTATTGCACGTGAATTGCACGATGAAGCCGGTCAAGCCCTTACCGGAATCAATTTCACCTTGGAAACCGTTGAAAAAGAACTGTCTCCGGAACTTGACAGCATCAGGGAGCATATCTTTGACATTAAAAATCAAATCAACCGCACCTACCACGAAATGCGTCGCATATCCTACCGGTTGCACCCGGCCATATTAAGTGACCTTGGATTGGAACCGGCTTTGGATGCGTATTTGAGCGATATTTCCAAGCACAGCGATTTAAGGGTCGATTTTAAAATGGTCGGTTTTGAAGACAGAGTGGGTCCTGAAATTGAAAGTATTTTGTATCGTATCTCCCAGGAGGCCCTCACCAATACCCTGAAGCACGCGGATGCCAATCATTTTAAACTCTCTATCATTAAGAGTTACCCTCAAATTATTTTCCTGGCGGAGGATGACGGAGTTGGTTTTGACGTCGGTGAATTCAACGGCCACAAACAAGCCTTGGGCTTGTTGTCCATGAGAGAGCGGGCGGCCATGTTGGGGGGCAAATTCAAGTTGCGCACATCAAAAGGCAAAGGCACCCGAATTCGGATTGAAATTCCCATCAAAGAAAGCGCGCATGACTGATCGAACCATCAACATTTTTTTAGCAGACGATCACACCATCGTTCGCCAGGGGCTGGCCAAATTGATAGAGGCGGAGCCCAACTTTAAGGTAATCGGAGAGGCGCAAAACGGTCGGCAGGCCGTGAGCCAAGTGGAGCGCTTAAATCCGGATATTGTTATCATGGATATTGCGATGCCCTTGCTAAACGGTATTGAAGCCACCCGCCAGATCAAGAAACTATGCCCGCAAACCAAGGTCATTATCCTTTCGATGCATTCTCACGACCGCTACATCAGCGAACTGATCAGCATAGGTGCCTCGGGCTATTTACTCAAGGACTCAACCGGCGCGGAAATTATCAAGGCCATATCTGCCGCCATGAAAGGCGATGTATATCTGAGCCCCTCAATTTCACGACGGGTCGTTGAGGATTATCTCACGTTGAAGAAAACCTCTTCCCGTGAAGATCTGTACACCAAACTTTCCAACCGTGAGCGCGAGGTGTTCCAGATGATCGCAGAGGGCCACTCGACAAAGGAAATTTCAGACATTCTTTGTGTCAGCCCCAGCACGGTGAAAACCCACCGTGCCAACATTATGGAAAAGCTACAAATCGACAATATCTCCCAGCTGATTCAATTCGCCATCCGTCTTGGAATTGTCGATGTGCAATCTCAAGATATTGACACCTAAACATCTCGTCTCTATCATAAATTTGCTCAACAATTTTACTAAGGAAAGCCGATCTCATCCGGCAAATATAGGTTGATCATGAGATTTCAGGATGGATTTGGGCATTTCAACCCGGGCCGTTTTTTGAGGATCCACAATCTGGCATACCTTCAAATTTCCTACGGCACTGATCAACATAGCAATTTCTGCACGATTCATGCCCGTCTTGTAATGCACGAGTTCCATCATGTCGTGCAAGGCCGTTGAGGCAGCCTCATCCAATGAAGAACCGTGACCAATGGCGATAAAATGGTCGCCCAATTCCACCACAGGCCTGGGGGGCTTAAATTCAGGATTTTTGATGAGATCCACCCGAACTTGAACCTCAGCAGGAACTTCCACTCCACAGATCACAGCTTCCCCGTCTCCCATGCCGGCGTGTGCATCCCCCATAGCCAGCATAGCACCTTCTCTTTGTACCAGAAAATAGATTCTGGCGTCCTTGCAGATAACTTTGGCATCCATGTTTCCGCCGTGATCGCCGATTTCACCACAGGGCTTTGTTCCGCTGGCGGGAGCAACGCCGATGACACCAACCATCGGATTGATTGGAAAACTCAACTCTGGAGTGAACCAAAATTTACCATCCTTGACTGGGACCAGCTTGGTAACCGAATCTTTGATGATGTCACCGAAACCGCCCTCCTCAGGGATTGCAACCATAAAGCCCTTCGATTCCACCTGAATGTCCAAAATTTCGACGACGAGGAGATCACCAGGTGCGGCTCCTTTGATCTCTATTGGGCCTGTGGCAGGATTTACCTTGGAAAAATCGATTTCTGTGACCAAATCCTTTTCACTTTTAAGCTGGCTGCGGAAACAATCGTCCGTCTCGATGAGTAGCGTCTCTCCAGCTTCCACTGAAGCGACGGGCTGGTTTTCAGGGCTGAATTCAAAGATAACTTCTTTTCTAGAAATGGTTCTCATTGTATTTCCTCCTAGATAAAAGTAAGATCCCAATGAGCGGCAGTGCTCAATTTCTTTTTTCCCCACTCAAAATCCCTTGCGGGCGGGTAAGGACGGTTATGCCTAAAATGATGCCCACAAACAGCATCCGAATGAATCCGATTCTGGTTGCAACCGCAGCCGGTACAAAATCCGTCAGAAAATCACTGCCGACCCAGATGGCCCAGACCAGAAAAGCGCCGGCAATCACCCCCCTATTGTTGCCTGTCCCGCCGACCATGACCATTAACCAGACGATAAACGTGGACATTAGAGGATTGAAAACCTGGGGGCTGACAAAACCGGTGTAATGCACATAGGCAGCGCCGGCAATCCCCATAATCATGGAGCCGAATATAAAAGACTGCATTTTATAGCTCCAGCAGTTCTTTCCGGACATAGAGGTAAGATCTTCATCTTCTCCGATTCCCCGCAGGATCCGCCCCCAGGGGGAACGCACTGCCTTTGCGATGGCCAGGTAAATCAGAAGTAATAGGCCGCCAACAATGATTAAATAAATATAGCCATAGTGTTTCGGGTTGACCACTTCAAAAAAAGGTCTGGGAATGCCCCGAATCCCCCATACGCCATTGGTCAACCAGGACTCGTTTCTGACTACCAGCAGGAGAGTCTCGTGGATGGCAAGCAAGGCGATGGCAAAGGTGCCGCCTCGTAGTCTTAAGGCGGGAAAACCGATTAAAAAGGCAACGCCCCCGGAAACCAAGGCCGCACCGATAAAGCCCGCCACAACAGGCAAACCGAAACCCCCAATGTGCTCGGTGGTGGGACCGGAGGTCAGGATGGCCGATGTGTACGCGCCCAGCATGTAAAAGGCACCAATACCGAAATTCATGAGCCCGGTAAAACCCCACTGGAGATTTAAGGCCAGTGCCGCTATGGCGTATATACTGCCGATGATTAAAAACGATACAAAATAGCTGATCATGTTCCCCGTTCCTTTTTGCCGAAAATGCCGTGGGGTCTTACAAGCAGAATTACCACCACCAGTACAAAGGCCACTGCCGGTTTGTAGACCGACATGTCCGCATCAATCTGCAAAGAGTAAAGAATATTCTGTACGGTGCCGGTGATCATCTCTTCAGAAATGCCAATAACCATTCCTCCAACCAAAGCTCCCCAGAAGCTACCAACGCCGCCCATGATTACCGCCACAAAAAGAGGAATTAAAAAGTGCCATCCCATGATCGGACGCAATTGAACCTGAATGCCGTAAAAAGTTCCGGCAATCGTGATCAACGTCCCGGCTATGATCCACGTCCACATGATCACTTTGCCGGTTTCAATTCCCGAGGCTTTGGCCAGAACGGGATTGTCCGACATGGCACGCATGGCTTTGCCTGTACGAGTTTTCTTCAAAAATAGGTAAACCAGAAAAACAAGCACAAAGGTGCATACGGCGATGAAAAACTCATCGGGTTTAACTCGAATTCCAAAAGAAAACTTTTTAGCGATCTGGATGGCATTACTGTAATAGCGAACCTCCGGTCCCCAGGCAATGTTGATAACTGCCCTCAGAATGAAGGCCAGACCGAGAGAGGCCAAGGAAGTAAAAAGGGGAGGAGCTCCCAGATATCTCAAGGGTTTAAAATAGAATCGATCAATGAGAAGCACGATAACCAGCATCACGAGAATGGAAAGCAGGGTGGCAGCCACCAGGCTCCATCCAAAGGACAGATTGAAAAAAGTGCCCCAGTCCCCCAGAAGACCCAGGAAGAAAAAGGTGATAAAGGCCCCAAGGCTGAACAGATCGCCGTAGGCAAAATTAAAAAAATTAAGGATAGAGGAGATCAGGGTAAGCCCGATTGCTCCCAGAGCAATAATGCTGCCGTAAATTATACCGCTTGCCAGTAAATCCGCCATGATTCTTGACCAGTTTCAAATGGTAAGAATTGTCATTCCCGGGCTACCCCCCCAAAATAGAGTTCCCTGACTTCTTGACTGCTGAGAAGCTGATCCGTCGTGTCCGCATAAAGGATTTTGCCAGACGAAAGGAGATATCCACGTTGGCAGAGCCTTAAAGCGTCGAGGGTCTGAGTCACCAGAAGCACCGCCCTTTGGAGTTGATCGGTGACCTCCTTAATTTTGGAGAGCATCATCTGCACGAGGTTGGGGGCCAGACCGGCGGTGGGTTCATCTAAAAGCAAGAGATCGGGTTGAAGTATAAGGCCCCGAGCAATAGCAAGCATTTGCCGCTGACCGCCGGAGAGACTCCCGGCCGGTTGCCGCATCCTCTCTTTTAGAATTGGAAAAAGATTGTAGATCTCATTGAAACGATTATTGAGATTTCCTCGCAGGATATAGGCGCCCATTTCCAGATTTTCCGCTACAGTCATAGACGGGAAGATGCTTTCCTCCTGAGGCACCCAGCCCAATCCCATGCGAATAATATGCTCGGGCTCCATGCCGACAATAGATTGATCCTTAAACGAAATGTTTCCATTGTTGGGCCGGATGAAACCTAAAATCGCCCGCAGAAGCGTCGTCTTGCCGGCGCCGTTCGGCCCGATGATAGCAACTACTTCGCCCTCAGCGACATCCAGGGAGACATCAAAAAGAACGCTCTGAATTCCGTACCCGGCTGTGATATGTTGAATCGATAAAAGGCTCATTACGTGTGATGCTCGCTGGGATTTTGTCCCAGATAGGCTTGAATTACCCGCTTGTCTGAGCGGACTTCCTCTGGCGAGCCCTGGGTCAACACACTTCCGTCGGTCATAACAATTATCGGATCACAGAGATTCATAATCACGTTCATATCATGCTCTACAACAAATAGAGTCAGTCCCCTTTCCCGAGACATTTTTTTAATATAGTCAAGGACCTTATTTTGTAATATGGGCGGTATCCCGGCACCGGGTTCATCGAGCAAAACCATGTCGAGATCGACCATCATCATGCGACCTAGTTCTAGAAGTTTTTTTTCACCGCCAGGTAGATGTTTGGCCGGCATGTCTTTTTTAGATTTCATCTCCAGGAATTCAAGGATTTCCTGGGCCTTATTGAGATTCTCTTGCTCCTGTTCCGCTATCGTTTTGGCTTTAAACCAGACATTCCAGAGTCTTTCACCGACCTGTCCTTTGGGGATAAGAAGTAGGTTCTCAAGCACGCTCATTTCCTTATATTCCCGGGTAATCTGAAAGGTCCTGAAGAGGCCTCTGCGGAAGATTTGGTAAGGCTGAAGGCCTGTGATGTCTTCATCATTGAAGTGGATCTGTCCTGAACCGGGTTTGTAAAATCCCGTAATCACATTGAAAAGGGTGGTCTTTCCGGCGCCGTTTGGCCCGATGAGGCCTGTGATGGTTCCCTTTTCAACTTCCAGAGTGCAGTCACAAATGGCCTGGACTCCGCCAAAGTGTTTGTTTATTTTATTTACTTTCAGCATCGACGTATAAGAATACTGAGCAGATCGAATAGACGCCCGGAGGCGCTAACCCATCGTTTATGGATGCGCGCCTCCGAGTTTATAGGAATGTTACTCTGCAATGACCGATCTGACCGCAACGATCTGACGATTTTCAATCTTCCAGATGAGAATCGGGGTGATGGTGTCTCCATATTCGTCAAAATCAATGGAACCGGCAGCTCCCTCATAGTCAATGGCCTTGCCATCGGCTAGTAACTTGAATGCCTTCTGAAAATCCTCCACACTGGCATTGATCTTCTCACCCGGCGGATTGGCCACTTCTCTTAGCTTGTCTCGAATCGCTCTGCCCGGATCCGCCTTGAGGGCATCCTTGCCGGCTGCCTGCATTGCAAGCGCGATAACCACAACACCATCGTAGGCGTTTTCGCTGTAAGCTGTCGACGGCTTGGTTCCGTAGGCCTTTTGGAATTCAGCCAGGTAATTTTTATAAGAGGGATTATCGGCTGCGCCGGGACCGGTGCCGTGCATGCCCTCAAGATGGTCTCCACCCACGGAATCTATAATCTGCTGAGACTGCATGCCGTCCGGGAAGAGAAACTGGTCAAAAAGCCCTTCCGAAAGGGCTTGTCTGATAATGACGGTACCACTTTCAGGATATCCAATCAGGATCAAAGCATCCGGGGCTCCTTTGGCCAATTCTTTAAGCTGCATCTTATAAGAAGCCTTGCCCGGATCATAGGATGCCTGGCCGAGGACCTTGCCACCGCTTTTCTCAAACCATTCCTTACAGGATTCAGCCAAACCGCCGCCGTAAGGATCATTGATGTAGAGAATGGCGGCTTTTTTATAGCCCAGCTCCCAGGCAAGCTCTCCGAGTACTTTGCCCTGGATGGCGTCTGATGCGGTGGTTCTGAAGGTGAAATCATCATCTTTCAAAGTGGTTACCCATGTCGGAGTGTTGGAAGGAGAAATGATCACCACGTGGTTGGGCGCGGTAACCGGTGTGGCCACATCCGATCGGATCATAGGACCGACGATGGCCGGAACTTTATCCACATTTACCAGTTTTTCGGCCCCATCTCTTAAGGCTGTTGGGTCTGTCTGAGAATCCCGAAACACCACCTTCAGCTTCATCCCCAGCGGTCCCCCCGCCTCGTTGATGTGTTTTACAGCCAGATTAACCCCCTGTTGTACACATTTTCCATAGGGTGCCAGATCACCGCTCATGGGAAGCAGGCTCCCGATGGTGATCTCATCTTGCGCAAGTGCGGCCGCGCTGACAAAGACGAAAGCCAAGGTAAGAATTGCGACTCCCAGAACTGCTTTCATTTTATTTCTTGGACAAAATGTTGAACTAAACATCTCTGATCCTCCTTTCATTGTTATGAGGTTTAAAGATTCGAATAAGTCCTTCATGTCCCTTGAAAGCTGCTATCTTAATTTAAGTAAAATTCATCTTAAATAATGATTAAAGAATATCACGTCACTTCGAATTGGGTGTCATCACCCAATAGGTGCGTTAAGATGCTTTGTCAGGAGAAAAAAGGTTATTTATATGAGCGATTCAAAGGGGTTGTTTAAGCTTTTATAATGAAGTCAGGCTTTATTGTCAACATCGATTCTTTGTACTGTTAGTGAAACGGTCGCCACATTCGAGCATGGTTGGGCGCTTTGCCTTCAGCCGGTTTTTTTTACCAGTAAGTTTAGCATGAATCGATCAGGTAATATATCCGTATCTGCAGGACTTGTCCGCCGGGGGATCATTGGCGCGGGATTATCGTGAATTGTTATAAATGATGAAGGCCTCAATCGGCAGGGGCTTCCTAAATTTCCTGATTTTTGAATTAGCTCAGCGTTCCATCGCCTGCCGGCAGCGGGCAAGGATGCTTAACACTTCAAAGGGTTCTTCAATCAAAGGAAAGGTGGGCACCCCTTGAGGCTCCAGAAAAGCTTTAGCGGCGTCCATATGCTTCTTTTGGCCTGTGAAGGTCACATAAAGCGGTTTTTGCGGATAGCGGCGGGCCAGCTCAACGATAAAATCTAAAGGCGGTACCCCGGTTTCATCGGTAATCATCAGAATCATCACGACCGCATCGATGTTGTGGTCTCTCAAGACCGCCTCGGTTCCTTTCCTGTAACCGAACTCCACACCTTTTACTGTAGCGGCCGGCCAGATGTCCACGGGATTTCGCATGCGAATAAAGGGCGGGCTGATGTCCTGAAGGTACCGTCGGGTCTTTTCTTCTACATCCGGTACACTCAGCCCCCACTGCTTGCGGCAAAGATCCGTCAGACATACGAGCATGGCGCCTGAAGGTGCCAGAAAACTCACGCGGTTCCCCTTTGGCAAAGGCATGGCTGAAATCGCTTTTGCAGCCAGGAAAAGATGAGAGTAATTGTATACTCTGACCACACCGGCCTGTTTTAAAACTCCATCGATGATTCGGTCGTCTGAAGCCAGGGCCGCGGTATGCGCCACAGCAGCATCAGCCCCTGCGGCGGTTGCCCCTCCTTTGAGAAGGATCACCGGTTTGGATCGGGTCACCTTGCAGGCCACTTCCAGAAAACGCCGGGGGCGCTTGAAGCTTTCCAGATAGATGAAGATGGCCTTGGTTTCCGGATCCTGGGCGTAATATTCCAGCACTTCACTCTCTTCGACATCCAGCTTGTTGCCCATCCCCAGCACCCGGGCCACTCCAAAGTTTTCGCCGGTCTTGATATAGCGCATGGTGTGGGTGGCGAAATTCCCGGTTTGTGCGATATAGGAGATGTTTCCGCGGGGAATTTTGCCAAGAGGAAAGAAAGTGGAAGTAAATTTATGAGGGGTAGAGGTATGTCCGGAAGTGTTGGGACCAATGGCTCTGATGCCTGTATCGCGAATCGCTCGCAGCGTTTCTTGCTGAAGCGATTCTCCTCGCTCGTCTACTTCTGCGAATCCACCGGCCGACAGCACTACGGCCTTCACTCCTCTGGCAGCGCAGTCTCTGATGGCCTGGGGTGTTACTGCAGCCGGTAATATAATAATGGCCAGATCAATTTCGTCCGGCAATTCATTAATGGAAGGATAGACTTTATGTCCCAAGATCTCCCCTCCTTTGGGATTCACCAGATATAGGTTTCCGTCATACTCATTGGCCAGAATGTTTTGGATGACGTCGTTGCCCGCTTTGTGAGGAGTCGAAGATGCTCCAATAATGGCAACGCTTCTGGGTTCGAAGAATTTATCCAAACCACCCCTGGATTTCGCCGTTTCGGTTTGTCGGTGCTGCGGTTTTTCCAAGACAATTAATGCGTCCACCGCCAGCGGCCTGTCATCTCGAACGATGAGGGGATTAATATCAATTTCACGAATGGCTGGATAATCAAGGCCTATCCGGCCTAAGCTTTTGAGGCAGTGGCTGAGTATGTCCAGGTTGACGGGTTTAAGGCCGCGAATGCCTTCCAGAATTTTGCTCCCTTGAATCTCGCCGCACATTTCCCGGACATCATTGTCATTTAGGGGCGCCATCCGAAAAGACACGTCTGCCAGAGCTTCGGTGAAGATACCGCCCAGGCCGAACATAACACAGGGGCCCAACTGGATGTCTCGGGTCAGACCTATGGCCAGCTCACGGGAGCCCTTTACCATTTCTTGGACCAAAACCTGTCCGCCAAACTCATGGGCTTTGGGAGACAGGCGCTCAAAGGCGCGCTTTAATTCAGCAGCATCCATAATTCCCAATTCAATGAGTTCCTGTTCAGTCTTGTGAACCGCTTCGCCGGCGCACACTTTTAAAACCACCGGGTAGCCAATCCGCTTTGCAGCAGCTTCGGCCCCAACCAGATCACCCACCAGAGATTCCTGGGTCGTCGGAATTCCGTAGTCCGCCAGAATCAACTTGCTGTCATATTCGGACAACGTCCTTTGGCCGGCCGCAAGGGCTGTTTCGATAATACTCTGAACCGATTTCATACTAACTCCAAATGGAATATTAAATAAATCTTATACCGCACAGTCATAACAAGCGATCAGCAGCCAGGAACCAGATGCCTGTATCAAGTATCCAGTTGCAGGCATTCAGAAACCAGCAAAAAAAATCGAGGACCAGTGACAAGCAGCTAGTGACCAGTAACCAGTATTTAGAAATTCGCTTGATCCACCAGATGAATTTTGATGTTGTTCTGGGCCAAAAGCTGAGCTATTCCGTGGCCCATAATGCCTGCCCCAACGACAAGGGCAGTATCGATTTTTTGGCAAATGAATTTTCTTTCGGCATTTTTCAACTCTCAGAATATTATAGGAACGCTGCGAAAAATAAGCTAATAGCTGATAGTAAAGCGGATGATATCCTTTTTGACTGTGAGCTATGAGTTAAATTATGTTTTCCAGCCTCCAAGCTTTCCAGCGAGTGATCTCTATGCCCTAAGCCCTTTGTTCTAAACTCTTTTCTTCCGCCTTCCGCATTCCGCATTCCAAATTCTCAAAACCTCTCCGCCTTTCAATCCTCAATCTCTCAAATCAGTGTGCCGTCCATCCGGCATCCACCAACAGTACGTGACCGGTGACGATATTGCCGGAGGGTGAAGCCAAATACAATACTGCTGCAGCAACATCGTCGGTTGTGCCGAATTTTTTCAGCAGATTCTTGGACAGCGCATATGCCCGAAATTCAGGATCAGATAAAAAGTCTTTGGAAAATTCGGTTTCAATGAAAGTCGGTGCTACCGCGTTGACCAGAATACCATGGGAACACCATTCAAGGGCCAGAACCTTAGTGATGAGGTTCAATCCCGCTTTGCTGGCACAATAAACTGCGCGTTTGATAAGGGCGATGGAGCCGGTTTGTGAAGTCATGTTGATGATCCGTCCTCCGCGACCTCGGCTGATCATAACTTTGCCCACCGCCTGAGCCACAAAAAAGGCTCCCTTCAGGTTGATGTCCATAACGGCGTCCCAGGCCTCCTCGGTGACATCCACTGAATCCTGGGGAATATTTATTCCGGCATTGTTGACCAGGATGTCGATGCCGCCCATCTTTCGATCGATGGCATCAATGAGAGACGGCAGTTGATTAATTTGCGTCAGGTCGGCCGGGAATGCCTCCGCCTGCCGGTCCAGATTCTGAATTTCCTGAGCTACGGAATCCAACTCATTTTGACTGCGGGCCACTAAGGCGACATCTGATCCTGCGCGTGCAAGCCTTAAGGCAACCGCCTTCCCAATTCCCCGGCCCGCTCCCGTTACGACAGAAATTTTGCCGCTCAGATCAAAGAGGTCAATGTTATTCTGTGTTGTATCAGTCATGAGATACCTTACCGAAAGTAGTGAAATTTTAGACAACCGTTCACGGGTTCAGGTTCAGGGTTCACGGTATTCGTATTTTGAAGATTAAGCCGGAAGTAAAGTTGACGACGAACTGCTGTAACACTCGGTATTTGGGGTGTCAATATAAAAAGAAAAGCGTTAGGTTGGAAGTTGAATTAGAGAAGGCCACAAAAGTATTTGACTCATAAATGGACTGCGGATAAGGTAAGTTCGCGGTCAACGCTCACGGGTTCAGAGGTTCAGGGTTCACGGTTCAGGGTTCTAAGATGCGGGGTCACTCCAATCTGAAGCATTGATTCGTGAGCTCTGAACCTATGATCACATGAATTGACTTATTCTAACCCATAGAAATTTCAGGAGGATATTATGGCTGTTTATCTTAAATCGGCCAAAGAAAGGCCGGCTGAGGATCTCACCCAAGTTCGGGAAACGGTCAGGGAGATCATCGATAGCATCAAACAGGAGGGGGAAGCGGCTGTCCGCTTTTATTCGGAAAAGTTCGATAACTGGTCTCCCCAAAGTTTTAAAGTTTCTGAAGATGACGTCCGTAGCGCCAAAGAGAAATTACCCACCACGATGGTCGAAGACATCGACTACTGTCAGGCTCGAATCCGAAATTTCGCTGAAGAACAAATGAAGCGCCTGGTGGATTTCGAAGTGGAAACACAACCCGGCGTGTGGCTGGGGCAAAAGATCATACCTGTAGCTTCTTCGGGTTCATATGTTCCGGGCGGCCGTTATCCTTTAATCGCATCGGCCCATATGACGGTGATCACCCCTAAAGTTGCCGGTGTTTCACGAATCGTGGCCTGCAGTCCGCCGGCAAAAGGTGAAGGCATTTTCCCGGCCACCCTGTATTCCATGGTGGCCGGCGGAGCGAATGAAATTTTCTGTATCGGAGGCGTTCAAGCCCTGGCAGTCATGGCCTACGGCATGGAAGGCCTTGAGCCTGTGGATTTAGTGATCGGTGCCGGGAACAAGTATGTGGCCGAGGCCAAACGCCAGATTTTTGGTGACGTGGGCATCGATCTTTTGGCCGGCCCCACTGAAATCCTGATCATCGCCGATGAAACCGCAGATCCTTATATTCTGGCAGCGGATTTGTTGGGCCAGGCGGAACACGACCCCAACTCCCGACAATGCCTCATTTCCCTTTCTAAGGACATCGCTGAAAAAACGCTCAAAGAGCTCGATCAACAGCTGGATACCCTGCCCACAAAAGAAGTGGCCGGTCAGTCATGGGGAGATTACGGTGAGGTTGTCGTGGTCGACTCCCGTGAGGAAGCAGTGGAACTGAGCGATAAATGGGCGCCGGAACACCTCGAGGTTCAAACCGCTGATTGGCGTTATTTTTTGGATAATTGCGGAAATTACGGCTCAATGTTTTGCGGCGAAGAAACCACCGTGGCTTACGGAGATAAGATAATCGGCACCAACCATGTACTGCCTACTCTACGGGCGGCCAGGTATACAGGCGGCTTGTACGTGGGTAAGTTTGTTAAGACCGTCACTTTTCAGCATGCCACCAAAGAAGCCTATAGTAAATAAGGAGAACCTCACATGTCTAAACCATTTGAGAGAATAGCAGTTGTCGGTACCGGTACTTTAGGTGCTCAAATCGCATTGCTGGCGTCCAATGCGGGGTACCGTGTCACGATTTTCGATCAGCGAGCAGGTGCCTTTGCTGAAATGATCAATAAGTTGCATACAGATCTTCAGACCAAAGGCGTTGATCCTTTTATACCCTATGACCGTTGGGAAAAGTGCAAAAAACAGGTGCAGGAGTTTAAGAACCTAGAAGCGACGATCAAAGACGCAGAGCTAGTCATAGAGGCGGTTCCCGAAAATCTCGAGCTCAAACAAAAAATCGAAAAGGGTGAACTGGGGGTGAAGAGCGGCACAGGATTCTACACTTACCCGAATCCCGAATATTTGCAGGATGATTTTTTGAGTGCCGGCAAATAATTAAAAGAGCATGGAAGCATGATGGAGCAAGCCCAATCCATACTCGAAAATGTTTTCGGATATGATGAATTCAGGCCGCTTCAAGCCGAGATCATCAAATTTATTCTCGCTAAAAAAGATACGCTGGTGGTGATGCCCACCGGAGGCGGTAAGTCTATCTGTTATCAAATTCCCGGTCTTATTTTTAAAGGTTTAACCATTGTCATTTCTCCGTTGATTTCTTTGATGAAGGATCAGGTGGAACAATTGATACAAACCGGGGTTGACGCAGTTTTCTTAAATAGTTCCTTATCGCCTGCCCAATATCGAACCAATGTAAGGCGCATCAAAAAAGGGTCGGTTAAATTACTCTATCTGGCACCGGAAGCCTTGCTGAAAGCCAACATGCTGGAACTGCTTTCATCCGTCCGGGTGGACTGTCTGACAATTGATGAAGCCCATTGCATATCCGAATGGGGCCACGATTTTAGGCCGGAATACCGACAGCTGATTGCAGCACGCGAACGTTATCCCCAAACAGCCTGTGTGGCACTGACGGCTACTGCAACACCGAGGGTCCGGAAGGATATCAAAACAAGCTTGAGAATGGACGCTTGCAGGGAGTTTGTCGCCAGCTTCAACCGCGAAAACCTGTTTATTCAGATCGCTGCCAAAGACAATCCCCTGCAACAAACGATTCGGTTTATCCAAAAATTCCCCAATCAATCCGGCATTATCTACTGTTATTCCCGCAAACAGGTAAAAGATCTCTATGAAGCTTTGAGAAATGAAGGATTTTCCGTCAAACCCTATCATGCGGGCCTGTCCGATGAGAAGCGCAGCAAAAATCAAGAATTATTTATTCGAGATGATGTGCAGATTATGGTCGCCACCATTGCTTTTGGAATGTGAATCGATAAGCCGAATGTCCGATTTGTGGTTCATTTTGATTTACCCAAAAACATTGAGAGTTATTACCAGGAAATCGGGCGGGCCGGCCGGGACGGATTGCGATCCCATTGTTTGCTGCTGTTTAGCTATGCCGATGTACAAAAAATAAAATATTTTATCGACCAGAAACAATCCCATGAAAAACGGGTGGCCAATCTCCATCTCAGTTCTTTATTGCGATTTGCCGAAGCCGAAAATTGCCGCCGGATTCCGCTGCTGAACTATTTTGGAGAGGATTATTCAATCAAACATTGCAATATGTGCGACAATTGCCTGAGTGGAGAAAAAAAATTGGTGGATGTGACCATAGCAGCTCAAAAATATCTATCGTGCGTCAAGCGAACCGGTGAAAAATTTGGGGCCCACCACATAATTGATGTGCTCCGGGGATCTAAAGCCCAAAAAGTAATCAAATTCGGTCATCACAACTTATCGACTTACGGGATTGGCAAAGAATATTCTAAGAAACAGTGGTTTCAGCTTTCACGCCAGTTTCTCCATAAAGGTCTTTTGATTCAGGACATGGAATTCGGAAGCCTGAAACTCACGCAAAACGCATGGGATATTATTAAAAGCAAACAAAAGGTATTGGGTCGACTGAAAGATGAACTGGCGGAAGAATCGTTCAGTAAAGAATCAGGCGAAGAAAATCTTCCGGAGTATGATCGGGAGTTGTTTGAGCGTTTGCGCAAGAAACGAAAAGAGTTAGCCGACGCGGTCAATGTCCCACCCTACGTGATTTTTTCAGATAAGTCCCTGATTGATATGGCCACTTATTTTCCCCAAACCAGAGATTATTTTTTGGATATCCATGGTGTCGGAACAGTAAAATACGAAAGATACGGAGAGCGGTTTCTGGATGTCATATGCCGGTATTGCCGGGAGCACAAAATCGAGCCCCGGGCGAAAAGATCCTCAAAGCTTACAAAAATCAAGGCAGACAGGGCTTTGGCAACAACCAAAAAGCCGCGATATCGCCTCGTCAGTGAGGCCTACAATACGGGGGAATCTATTGAAAGTATCATG